>OQVI01000668.1_pt1 | contig 24556 bp, 15 predicted proteins | sample 1691651 | NCBI WGS metagenome assembly OQVI01 (sample SAMN03418287, study PRJEB22391) | human gut metagenome | biome: human-gut; feature: organic feature; material: feces | host: Homo sapiens | place: Italy | collected 2013-04
ACATCATTGACAAAAGCAGGCTTATTGCGTAAGGTTCTTATATCGAACTCACGTAAGGTTACACACATGCTTAGCAACTCGTTCAGCATAATGCCGGTGAAGAGTGGAACAGCAAGGCAAATGATTTGGGTAAAATATGACATCAAGCCTGCCTGACACATGGAACATACTTCAGTCTTAACAGTCGCCTGTCATTTTAAATTAAGAACAAATAGAAGTCTGAAACATTAAGATAGTATAAAAGTTGTAAAATTTTGAACAGTTAAATATGTTATATATATATTACTGTTCAAAATTTTACTATATTTGCAAAAACAAACAATGTCCTCAATAGCCATGCTAATCTAGAAATGCATGTTTGTCAGACATTTTGTTCGAATAAACCTTATCAGTAAATCATGAATAATGTTTTAGCAAAACTCGGCAACATACCGGTAACGTCCTCAATAATTGAATCACTATATCCACAATTAAAAGGAGGAAGCCAAAAAATAAGACAACTGGAGAAAAGCGGAGAAATTATCCGCCTTAAGAGAGGACTGTACATATGTAACCCTGAAATATCAGACAAGCCTCTGTCGACCGAACTTATCGCCAATCATCTTTACACTCCGTCATACGTATCTATGTCTTCTGCATTGCGTTACTATAGCCTCATACCTGAAATGGTTTACACTATGCAGTCAATGACGCTAAAACATTCACGTTGCTTTGACACTGCATTTGGACGATTTGAATATACATACATCCCAAGAAAATCATTTTCAATAGGACTGTCGAGCATTGAAAAGGACGGATATGCGTTCGTGATGGCTACACCGGAAAAAGCACTATGCGACCTGATTGCCAACTCGCCAAGCGTAAATTTAAGGTCTATAAAAGACGCTGAATCATATCTCGAAGAAGACATACGAATGGAGATGGACGACTTTTTAATGATGAACGTAAACATCTTTGAAGAATATGCCAAGACAGGCAAAAAGTCGGAATCAATAAGAACCTTAATAAAATTGCTAAACAATGACAAATGACATTTACGACAGTATGCTTTCAGCATACGACCTTTCTACCGAACAGAAGAAACGCAATGCCATATTTGAAGTCAACCAGCAAATAATACTTGCCGGCCTTTACAACGGAGGTTTCTTCAACGTGGCGGCATTCTATGGCGGTACGTGTCTTCGCATTTTCCATGGTCTTCAACGCTTTAGCGAAGACATGGATTTCTCTCTTTTGGCACCTGACGATAAATTTGATTTCAAGAAATATTTCCAACCAATCGTAGATGAATTTGCCGTTGTGGGAAGAAACGTGGAAATAAAGAAAAAAGACAAAAAGAGTTTCGGAAAAGTAGAATCGGCATTTCTAAAAGACAACACTGATGTTTACGACATATCTTTCCAGACAGACAAGTCGATAAAAATAAAAATTGAGGTTGACACACAGCCACCGCTGAAATTCGAAACAGAACAAAAGTTGCTGTTGCAGCCACATTCATTTATGACACGCTGCTTTGTGCTATCCGACCTGTTTGCAGGCAAAATGCACGCATTGGTTTACCGTGCATGGAAAAACCGTGTAAAGGGACGCGACTGGTATGATTTTGAATGGTATGTACGACATAATGTACCTCTTGACTTCAGGCATCTGGCAGAACGAGTAAAGCAGTTTAATAATGAGGAAATTGGCAAGGATACATTTATCGCGTTGCTGAAAAAAAAATTATCAACTGCCAATATAAATCAGGTTAAAAATGACGTCATGCCTTTTGTCAGAAATCCGAAAGAACTGGATATATGGTCAAATGATTACTTTGTACAATTGGCAGATATGATAAAGATTATAAATGTGTAAGAAATAAAAAAACTCGATATTATGAAAGAAATAAGATGTCCTAAATGTCAGAGTGTGTTTCAGGTCGACGAGGCCGACTATGCTTCTATCGTCAGCCAGGTTAAGAACGCCGAGTTTAACGACGAACTTAACCGCAGGCTTGAAGAGGTGAGGAAACAATATGCAGCGGAACTGAAGGCCGACGTGATGAAGTCGGAACAGACCTTCGGACAGAAGCTGTCGGCAAAGGACATTGAGATAGGAAAAAAGAATACTGAAATAGAACGGCTGAAGGCTCGGATTGACAACATGGCGCAGGCCAAGGCGCTTGAACTAGCCGGAGAGATGAATAAAAAGAATCAGGAGATATCGGAACTGAAGGCAAAGATTGAAAGCACGGCACAGGCCAAGGCGCTTGAACTAGCCGGAGAGATGAATAAAAAGAATCAGGAGATATCGGAACTGAAAGCCAAAATTGAGAGCATGGCACAGACCAATGCGCTTGAACTTGCCGGTGAGTTGGCAAAGAAGGACAAGGAGATATCTGAACTGAAATCCACCATAGCGCAGAGCAAGGATGCCTGTCAGATAGCCGTGCTCGAAGAACAGCGCAGGTCGCAGGACGCACTGAAAGAGAAAGACAACAGGATTGTTGAGCTTACTGGGATGGTGAACCTGCAGAAAAACGAGGCCGCATTGCGTGAGAACAGCATAAAGGAGACTTACGAAATGCAGTTGAAACAGAAGCAGGAAGAGGTTGACTACTACAAAGACCTGAAGACAAGGATGTCGACTAAGATGGTAGGCGAGACTCTTGAAATACACTGCAGCACGGAGTTCAACCGCATGCGCCCGCTCTTCCCCAACGCCTACTTTGAGAAAGACAACGACGCATCGGGCGGCAGCAAGGGCGACTTCATATTCCGCGACTTTGAAGACGGCTTTGAATACATCTCTATCATGTTCGAGATGAAGAACGAAATGGACCAGACGGCAACGAAGCACAAGAACGAGGACTTCCTGAAGAAGCTCGACGACGACCGCCGTGCCAAGAACTGCGAGTTCGCCGTACTTGTATCGTTGCTCGAACCTGAAAGCGAACTGTACAACACGGGCATCGTGGACATGTCGCACCGCTTTCCGAAGATGTATGTCATACGCCCGCAGTTCTTCATTCCACTGATAACGTTGCTCGTGCAGACATCAAAAAAGAGCATAGAATACCAACGCCAGCTGGCCGTGGCGCGCAGCCAGTCAATCGACGTAACCAACTTTGAAAACCGCCTGAACGACTTCAAGGAGAAGTTTGCCAACAACTACCGACTTGCGAGCGAGAAATTTAAGACAGCAATCGACGAGATAGACAAGTCGATAACCCACTTGCAAAAGATAAAGGAAGCCCTTGTGGGCTCGGAACGCAACCTGCGCCTTGCCAACGACAAGGCAGACGGACTGACAATAAAGAAACTGACACACGGCAACCCGACCATGAAAGAGAAGTTCAAGGAGGCACGTACTGTTGAAGAAAACGACGAAGAATGAACCAACCAAACTGCCGGCAGTCGGCGTAAACGGATACGGCAAAACTGTGCAACAAATAAAAAGCATCTGTACTCTACAAATACAGATGCTTTTTTATTTTGCAGTCAGCAAAACCGCAATAAGCCTCGCGACTATTTACATCCAGGCGGCAGAAATGTCATTTCCGCTCTTCCATCTTTTTCTTGTAGAAGTCCCTTAACACGTAGAATGCCTGTTTCTTCTGCCCCTGGTCTGATATGACACCCTTCCTGTTGAAGAAGTCCTGTATGCCGTGCAACTGGCGGCGGGCAGAACGGAAGTCCATGAGAATCCACGGCGACGTGCCGGCAAAGCCTTCCACACGGTTGTACATGTCCAACGTCTGACGGTAAAGTTCAGCCTGGTACTCTTCCGTCCAGCGTTGTGTCTTGTCGCCGTGCAAGCCATAGAGCGCACCGCCGCCGAACTCACTGACAAAGAACGGTTTGTCGTAAGGGATGTCCCATTTGCGTGTGGCGCAGTCTTCCACCTTTCCGCCATACCAGCCCAGGTAATTGTTGAAACTTATAATGTCGACGTAGCTGCTCATGTTGTCATGCACACGGCTCGTATTGTTGTCTGTACCACTTACTTCCATCGCCATGCTTACCAGGCGGGTGTCGTCTTTCGCTTTGACGGTCTTCACCAGATTGGCAAGAAACTTGTCGCGCGCCGCACTGTGCGGAGTCTCGTTTGCCACCGACCATATTACGATTGCGCAACGGTTCTTGTCGCGGTCTATCATGTCGGTAAGCTGCTTCTGCGCATTGAGGTAAGTGTCAGGATTGTCCCAATGTATTGTCCAGTAGACAGGAATCTCGGACCAAACCATGAATCCCATTTCCTCCGCCATTCTTACCATCTTCTCGTTATGCGGATAGTGTGCCAGTCTCACGAAGTTGCAGTTCAGCTCCTTTGCCCAGTTGAGCAACGTACGGCATTCGGCCTCGTTGCTTACGCGGCCCTGCCTGAAAGGAGCTTCCTCGTGTATGGAGATACCCCTTAAGAACACCTTCTTACCGTTGAGCAGTATGTCCTTGCCCGATGTCTCTATATGGCGGAAGCCTATCTTGTCGGCCAGCACTTCCGTCCCGTGCGTCAAAGTTACGTCGTAGAGCCTGGGCAACTCCGGCGACCAAAGCGCAGGCTTGGCCTTCAGGCTGAACTGCGCGCGGCCCTGCGCGTCGGTGGTAAGCTGCCTTTCCACCTTCAGCCCGTCGATGCGCAGGGTCACCTTCTCGCCTGCAACCGGCCTGCTAAGCTGCACATAGCCCTGCAGTTCGTCGTATCTGCCTGCCGCAAGTTCAAGCCGGTAATCGTCTATCGACACTTCGGGCGTTTCAACAAGAAGCACGTCGCGGGTTATTCCGCCGTAGTTCCACCAGTCCGAATTTACCGTCGGCACATTCTCCGGCCGGCGCTCGTTGTTCACCCTGACCACAACAAAGTTGCCACCAGCCTTCACCTTGTCGGTGATGTCGAAATAGAAAGGCGTAAAACCTCCCTCGTGTACGCCTAACTTTTCACCGTTAAGATAAACATACGCCAGGTAATTCACGGCTCCGAAATAGAGATAGACACGTGTCCCGGCCTTAGGCGTATAACTGAAGTCCTTCTTGTACCAGACACTGCCTTCATAAAAGAAAAGGTCGTCGCGCTGTGTGTTCCAGTCGCCGGGCACGACCAACTGCTCTGACGGACTAAAGTCGTACTCAACCATGTCTGAAGGGCCCTGCGGTTTTTGGTTTTTGAAAAATCCAGTCGGGCTTTCAGCCAGGCGGTAGTCATAGAAACCGGCGTCAAAAGGGTCAACTATGGTCTGCCATGTGCCGTTGAGCGAAGTAATGTCGCGGCTGTAAACGTTTTGCAGCACAAGCTGCCTGCCGTCTTGTACAGTGTCCTCTCCATGCACATCGGCCGTAATGCCGAGAGCCAGGACAAGCAAGGTTGTAATGATCAGTGTTCTCATAAAAGCTTTATTATCACTAAGGTTTTCAATTAACATAAGTCTTGATTCACCGTAAACTACCAGAATACGGGCCATTGGCACACACTGCCTGGTTTTCATAGTGCCGGATCGGAAAGACCGACCGGCAACCGTAGCCGTTTTAACCGATGACAAAGTTACTAAATAAATGGGACTTCAAGCCCTCATGCTGGTTTAAATTTGCCGCACAATACAAATATCATACATAAACAACGCACCTGCAATGCGTAGCAATCAAACCACCCTACACCAACACAGTTGAAAAAATTAGGTTGACACATACCGACCATGCGGCACGCATCAACCTAAAAATATAATCATTGTCTTAATTCCATGACATGGTGTCAGAAGCAGCCCGTGCCGTCGAAGCAATGGGTGCAGAGCTTGCACTTGGGCAGGCCTATGGCCTCGACAAGATTCTCGAGCGTGTTAAACTTGAGAGAAGTCAGGCCGAGCCTGTCGCGCATGATGCCTACCATGCGCTCGTATTCTGGCGAGCCCGTTTTGGCATACTTCTCAAGATTCTTGTTCTCGTCGCCTTCAAGCTCCTTGATAATCCTGCGCGTTATAAGCTCAAGGTCGCTCTTTGATGCCGTAAAACCAATGAACGGACATCCATAGATGAGCGGCGGGCATGCTATGCGCACGTGAGCCTCGCGCACGCCGTAGTCGAAGAGCACCTTCACGTTGTCGCGCAACTGCGTGCCGCGCACTATTGAGTCGTCGCAAAACAGCAGTCGCTTGCCCTGAAGCATGGCGCGGTTTGGTATAAGCTTCATCTTCGCCACAAGGTTGCGCAGCTCCTGACGGCTCGGTGTGAAGCTTCGCGGCCACGTAGGCGTATATTTTGAAATGGCGCGGTGGTAAGGCACGCCCTTGCCTTCGGCATATCCGAGGGCCATGCCCACGCCCGAGTCGGGTATTCCGCAGGTGCAGTCCACCTCCGACTTGTCCTGCTCTCCCATCTTCTTTCCCATCTCGAAGCGCACTTCCTCGACGTTGCGCCCTTCATAGCACGATGTGGGGAATCCATAGTAAACCCAGAGGAAGGAGCATATCTGCATGCGCTCCTCAGGCTTGCGCATCTGCTCCACGCTGTCAGCCCTCAGACGTACAATCTCGCCTGGACCCAGGTCGCGGTCAATCTCATAATCAAGGTTGGGGAAGCTGCTCGACTCGCTTGTCGCGGCATACGCGCCGTCCTTCCGTCCAATCACGATAGGCGTGCGCCCCCATTTGTCGCGCGCCGCTATAATTCCGTCCTCGGTTAGCAGCAGCAGTGAGCACGAGCCTTTAATCCTGGCGTAAACGTTCTCTATGCCTTCAACAAAGTTCCTGCCCATTATTATCAGCAGGGCAATAAGCTCTGTCTGGTTGGTCTTGCCGGAGCTGAGCTCGGCCAGGTGCATGTTACGTTCAAGCAAGTCTTTCTCAAGCTCGTCAATGTTGTTCACCTTGCCGACGGTTACGATGGCAAAGCGCCCCAGATGCGAATTGATTATTATAGGCTGCGCGTCAGTATCGCTGATGATGCCTATGCCTGAGTTACCTGAAAACTTGCCCAGCTCGTTTTCAAACTTTGTGCGGAAGTATGTGCTTTCAAGATTGTGGATTGAACGCATAAACTGCTTTGCTTCCGCATCATAAGTAGCGAGTCCGCCACGCTTTGTGCCCAGATGCGAATTATAGTCCGTGCCGTAGAACAGGTCTGTAACGCAACTCGACTTAGAGATTGTCCCGAAGAATCCTCCCATATAATATGTTTTTATTTATTTTAAAGGTCCGAATGTTTTCGGCGAGACAAAATTACAAAAATATTGGTTAACTGTAATGAATATACTTACAGTTTTTTTTCTTGCGGGCTTTCCTTTCCGGCAAAAATTGTTCTATGTCAATTATACGACGGCAGAAGCCTGACACGCAAATGCGTTAAGACTGCAACCACCGCTAACCGTAAAAACAGACGGAAAACACACAACCACAATCAATATAAGTCCCGACACGCTGGCACTAAAAAGCCTGTCAGCAACATGCCTGCCTGCACTGACACCGCGCCATGCAAAACAGCAGAACAAGCGTAAGGCCAAACCCGCCACTGCGCCGCCCGCAACAAAACGCCGCCCGCACCTGCCTACCGTTTAACACGCTACATACCAGACACTTACAACCGCACAGCAAATCTACTTACAAAAGGTTACCTTTCACACTGCAAAAGGTAACCTTTGAGGCTGTAAAAGGCCACCTTTCAGACGCCAAAAGGCGGCCTTTTGCAAAACCACTCCACACCACTGCCAGCCTAAAGGGTAAAACACGGGGCACGGCCAAGGCTACACACCATTTCGACCGGCGCCACCCCACCCCGTTTCCCAATGAATTACACAAACCGGCATGTTGCCGGCATTGTTAACCGCAAACGGCATGCAGGCGGTAAATCCCATGCCGATGCACCGTACAATCGGTTTTTCAATTAAATCATGCCGCACGCAGACACGGGGGCTAACATTCATTCAGCACACTAACATCTAACTTTTTGACAGTTTTCACACACATATCAGCCACATTAACTTCCTTAATGCATCAAAAGAAGGTGCGACACAGACATTCTGCTTTCATTATGTATAAATAAGCACTTTCAATTTTCCCTTACATTTCTTGCAACTTATACGTAAAAACACTATCTTTGCACGTTAGGAAAACAGACATATACGGCCGCCTTTGCATGCAACGACGGCTGACATTTGCGTTAACGACTACACATAATTTAATATACTTTGAAAATACTATGGCAAAGACAAGGCAGATTGTTGAGTGCGTGCCCAACTTCAGCGAAGGACGCGACAAAACCGTAATCAAGCAAATCACCGACGTTATAGAGAAAAGCGAAGGCGTAAAACTATTGGACGTAGACCCGGGCGAGGCAACCAACCGCACGGTAGTAACGTTTGTCGGCGAACCGGACGCAGTGGTTGAAGCTGCTTTCAAGGCCGTTAAAAAGGCCGGTGAAGTAATCGACATGCGCCACCACCACGGCGCACACCCGCGCATGGGTGCCACCGACGTGTGCCCGCTCGTGCCCGTTAGCGGAATAACCCTCGAGGAGTGTGCCAAGCTGGCACGCAAGCTTGCAGAGCGCATAGCCAACGAAATTGGCATACCCTGCTATTGCTACGAGGCTGCTGCGCTAAAACCTGAAAGGCGCAACCTGGCGGTCTGCCGCAAGGGAGAATACGAGGCCCTGCCCGAGAAGCTGGCCGACCCCGACGGCAAGCCCGACTTCGGCGCACGGCCGTATGACGAGGGCGTGGCCAAGACAGGCTGCACTGCCGTAGGCGCACGCGACTTCCTCATAGCCGTAAACTTCAACCTCAACACAACATCGACACGCCGTGCCAACGCAATAGCATTCGACGTGCGCGAAAAGGGACGCCCCGAGCGCGAGGGCAACCCAATAACAGGCACCATAAAGCGCGACGCCGACGGCAAGCCCATCATGCGTCCCGGTACGCTGAAAGGCACGAAAGCCATCGGCTGGTTTATCAAGGAATACGGCATCGCACAGGTTTCGATGAACATCACCGACATCAACGCCACCCCGCTGCACGTTGCATTCGACGAGGTTTGCCGCGCCGCACAGGCACGCGGACTGCGCGTAACCGGAACCGAGATAGTAGGCCTTGTGCCCGAGCGTGCCGTTATCGATGCCGGCAAGTACTTCCTGCGCAAGCAGCACCGCTCTACCGGAATACCCAAGGAAGACATACTTAACATTGCAATAAAGTCGATGGGGCTCGACGACCTGCGCCCGTTCGTACCTGAAGAGAAGGTGATAGAATATCTTCTCAACGCAGACAACAACAATAACGACAAGCTGACGGCACTGACCGTAAGAGGCTTTGCCGACGAGACACTGCGCGAATCGCCCGCTCCGGGCGGAGGTTCGGTAGCCGCATACATGGGCGCGCTGGGTGCCGCACTGGGCACGATGGTGGCCAACCTGTCAGCCCACAAACCGGGATGGGACGACCGCTGGGACGAGTTCAGCCAGTGGGCCGACCGCGGACTGGAGCTCGAAACCGAACTGCTACACCTTGTAGACGAAGACACCGAAGCCTTCAACCGCATTATGGCGGCATTCGGCATGCCCAAGAACACAGAGGAAGACAAGCGCCTGCGCTCTGAAGCAATACAGAGTGCCACCCTGTTTGCCGCACAGGTGCCGCTTGAAACAATGAAGACGTCGTTCAAGGCATTCGAGATATGCAAGGCAATGGCCGAAACGGGCAACCCCAACAGCGTGTCTGACGCCGGCGTGGGCGCACTGGCTGCACGCGCGGCCGTGCTTGGCGCAGGACTGAACGTTAAGATCAACGCGTCTTCACTGAAAGACAAGCTTGTGGCCGACGGACTTGTGGCTGAAGCCGAGAAGCTGATGAAAGATGCCGACGCCGCCGAACGCGAGATTATGACAATCGTTGAAAATACTATAAAAAAATAAATATGATGATGACCAAAGAGCAGTTTGCAGAGGAAATACGTGCCGGCATACCCGACGTATTGCCCGAACCGATGCATTACGACACCGAAATAAACCATGCGCCGAAGCGCAAGGACATATTGACTAAAGAGGAAAAGAAGCTAGCGCTGCGCAACGCCTTGAGGTATTTCCCCAAGAAGTTCCACGCTACGCTGGCACCCGAATTTGCCGAAGAGCTTGAAAAATACGGCCGCATCTACATGTACCGCTTCCGTCCGCGCTACGAGATGTACGCCCGTCCGATTGACGAATATCCGCACAAGTCGCTCCAGGCTGCCGCCATCATGCTGATGATTCAGAACAACCTGAACCCGGCCGTGGCACAGCATCCGCACGAACTTATAATCTACGGAGGCAACGGAGCAATATTCCAGAACTGGGCACAGTACCGCCTGGCTATGAAATACCTGAGCGAAATGACCGACGAGCAGACGCTCGTGATGTATTCCGGCCATCCGCTCGGACTCTTCCCGTCACACAAGAACGCGCCGAGAGTGGTCGTTACGAACGGTATGGTAATACCAAACTACTCTAAGCCCGACGACTGGGAGCGCATGAACGCACTCGGAGTGAGCCAGTACGGACAGATGACCGCAGGCTCATACATGTACATAGGCCCGCAGGGCATCGTCCACGGCACAACGATAACCGTGCTCAACGCAGCACGCATGCAGCTGAAGAAGGAAAAGGAGCGCAACGACATACACGGAATGCTGTTCGTTTCGTCAGGCCTCGGCGGCATGTCGGGCGCACAGCCGAAGGCAGGCAACATAGCCGGAGTGGTAAGCGTGGTTGCTGAAATCAATCCGCTGGCTGCACAGAAGCGTTACGACCAAGGCTGGGTTGACGAGCTTCACACCAACCTTGACGAACTGATACCGTCAGTGCGCAAGGCGGTTGAAGAGAAAAAGACCGTGTCAATGGCTTACGTGGGCAACGTTGTCGACCTGTGGGAACGCCTCGCCGACGAAGGCATAAAGGTTGACTTGGGCAGCGACCAGACATCTCTGCACAACCCGTGGGCGGGCGGATACTATCCAGTAGGCATGTCGCTCGAGGAATCAAAGAAGATGATGGCCGAGAATCCCGCCGAGTTCCGCGAGCGCGTACAGGCATCGTTGCGCCGCCAGGTGGCAGCTATCAACAAGCTGACCGAACGCGGAATGTACTTCTTCGACTACGGCAACGCCTTCCTGCTCCAGTCTGAACGCGCAGGGGCAGACATCATGGGTGCCGACGGCAAGTTCCGTTACCCGTCATACGTACAGGACATCATGGGCCCGATGTTCTTCGACTACGGCTTCGGTCCGTTCCGCTGGGTATGTACTTCGGGCGACCCGAAAGACCTGGAGACGACCGACCGCATAGCAGCCGAAGTGCTCGAGGAAATAAAGAAGACCGCTCCTGAAGAGATACAAGGCCAGATGGACGACAACATCCATTGGATAAAAGAAGCCGGACCAAACCACCTCGTAGTAGGTTCGCAGGCACGCATACTTTACGCCGACGCAGAGGGACGTGCCAAGATAGCCGCTGCATTCAACGAAGCTATCAAGAGCGGCGAGATAAGCCGTCCGGTAGTACTCGGCCGCGACCACCACGACGTGTCAGGCACAGACTCTCCGTTCCGTGAGACAAGCAACATATACGACGGCTCGCAATTCTGCGCCGACATGGCGGTACAGAACGTAATAGGTGACTCGTTCCGCGGCGCCACATGGGTATCGCTGCACAACGGAGGCGGAGTCGGCTGGGGCGAAGTAATCAACGGAGGCTTCGGCATGGTAATAGACGGAAGCGAGGACAGCGCACGCCACATACGCGAAATGCTATTCTGGGACGTAAACAACGGCATAGCACGACGCAGCTGGGCACGTAACGAAGGCTCAATGCACAGCATCATACGCGAAATGGAACGCACTCCGGAACTGAAAGTCACAATGCCAAACCTCGTTGACGACAGCGTGATAGACGGAATCTATTAATAAAAACACCGGAAGTTAAGAAGATATGACAATATGGGTTGGCTACGCATGAAAGCAATACTCAAGTCGCATATCTTCTTAACTTTTGCTGTAAACAGCATATTCAATAAACATTTTTATTCTTAACCATTAAATAAAATAATATGATTCACCATATATCAGCCGAACATCTTACAATTGAACGCATCGGTGAAATAATAAAGAACGGCTATAAGCTTGAATTGAGCGACGACGCCCGCAACCGAATTGTGCGCTGCCGCGAGTATCTTGACAAAAAAATAGCTGAAACAAAAGTTCCTATCTATGGCGTAACCACGGGATTCGGCTCCCTTTGCAACGTGTCAATAGGCAAAGACCATCTGGCACAACTGCAAATAAACCTGATGATGTCACACGCCTGCGGCACCGGCGACCGCGTGCCGAACGAGATTGTCAAGATAATGCTTCTGCTTAAGATACAGTCACTCAGCTACGGATACTCAGGCTGTCAGCTCGAAACAGTTGAACGCCTTATCGACTTCTTCAACAACGGCGTTTATCCGGTTGTTTACATGCAGGGCTCACTCGGAGCGTCTGGCGACCTTGTACCGTTGGCACACTTGTGCCTGCCTCTAGTAGGACTTGGCGACGTTGAGTACCAGGGAAAGGTCATGACAGGAGCCGAAGTACTGAACTTGAACGGTTGGGAACCCATCCGCCTTGCTTCAAAGGAAGGACTCGCACTACTTAACGGTACGCAGAACATGAGTGCATTTGCTGTATGGGCGTTGCTGAAGAGCAAACGACTGGGCGACTGGGCAGACACTATTTCAGCCATGTCGCTTGACGCTTATTGCGGACTTGTCGAGCCGTTCACCGACGCCGTGCACCAGGTTCGCCCACATAAGGGCCAGATTGAAACTGCCGCACGCATGCGCAAACTGCTTGAAGGCAGCGAAATCGTATCAAAACCGAAAGATTACGTCCAGGATCCGTACTCGTTCCGCTGCATTCCACAGGTTCACGGAACATTCAAAGATACATGGAACTACGTTTATTCGGTTATTGACACTGAAATAAACTCTGCTACCGACAACCCGACCGTATGCCCGGACGACGACATCATAATCTCTGCTGGAAACTTCCACGGCGAGCCGATAGCACAACCTATGGACTTCCTTGCCATCGCCGCATGCGAGCTTGCAAACATTTCGGAGCGCCGTATATACAAACTCGTTTCCGGAACACGCGGACTGCCAAGCTTCCTTGTTGCAAATCCTGGAGTAAACAGCGGTTTCATGATAACACAATACACCGCAGCTTCTGTAGTCAGCCTCAACAAGAGTCTCAGCACTCCGTCTTCAGTAGACAGCATACCGTCAAGCCAGGGACAGGAAGACCATGTCAGCATGGGTGCCAATGCAGCAATAAAACTGTACAAGGTAGTACTCAACACGGAGCGTGTGCTTGCAATCGAACTGTTCAACGCCGCCCAGGCACTCGAATTCCGCCGCCCGCTCAAGTCATCGCCAATCATCGAGAATGTGTACAAGGCTTACCGCGAGGCTGTTCCCTTCATCGTCAACGACGAAGTAATGTACCCGCATATTAAACACTCTATTGACTTCCTTGAAAACAATGCGCCTGCTTGTCAGTAACATAGGAATCCTTGCCGGCATAGAAAATGCCGGCAAGATTCGTCTCCGTGGCGAAGAGATGAAAAGCCTCGGCCAGATAGACAACGCCTGGCTTCTCGTGGAAAACGGTAAAATATCGGCTTTCGGCAGTATGGACGACATGCCGGCAGAAGGATTGTCGGCAGACTGTGAAGTCAACGCACAGGGAGGAACGGTATTGCCTTCATGGTGCGACCCGCATACGCACATTGTCTATGCCGGCAGCCGCGAGGGCGAGTTTGTCGACAAAATCATGGGACTGAGCTATGCCGAAATAGCCCGGCGAGGCGGCGGCATACTCAACTCGGCCGACTTGCTTCACACCCTGAGTGAAGACGAGCTGTACCGCCAGGCCATGCACCGCGCAGAAGAGATAATGCGAAAAGGCACAGGTTGTGTTGAAATCAAGAGCGGATACGGACTTAACACGGCAGACGAAATGAAGATGCTGCGCGTTATCCGCAGAATCAAGGAGGACACACCGATGCACGTCGTGTCTACATTCCTTGGAGCGCATGCAGTAGGACGCAGCTTCAGCCATGACGAATACGTTAACACGGTGGTAAACGAAATGATACCGGAAGCAGGCTGCGAGGGGCTGGCAGATTATGTCGACGTATTCTGTGACGAAGGGTTCTTCACCCCTGAAGATACCGACCGCATACTTGACGCTGCCGCCAAATATGGCATGAAGCCCAAAATACACGTCGACGAGCTTGCCGCAACAGGCGGCCTGCCCGTCGCAGTAAAGCATGGCGCGCTTTCGGTCGACCACCTCGAGAACATGCCTGAGACAGAGTTCGACATCCTGAAAGACAGCAACACCATGCCGACCGTACTTCCGGGCACGTCGTTCTTCCTCAACATGCCTTACGCACCGGCACGCAAGATGATTGACGCCGGACTCGGTGTGGCCGTCGCAAGCGACTACAACCCGGGGTCGACACCGTCTGGCGACATGAAGTTTGTGGTTTCGCTTGCCTGCATAAAGATGCGTCTGCTGCCGGCTGAAGCTATCAATGCCGCTACACTCAACGCCGCATACGCCATGGGACAGAGCAACGAATACGGTTCGATAACCATCGGTAAAACGGCAAACTTCTTCATAACGGAACCGATACCGTCAATAGACTACATACCCTACGCCTACACATCACCAATAATATGCAGAACGTTCTTGAACGGTAAGGAAGTGTAAGCCCGACGGGGAAATAATATAAAAGACAAATAAGCCGGCCCGAAAACAGTCGTGAGAATGACTTTCTTCGGGCCGGCTTTTTATTTAAGACAAATCAAAAGTTGAATTTCCATTTTGCTCCGGCAATAATCCACAATCCTGGCTGTGGCACGTTACCGTAGTCAACATAGTCGGCATCAAACAAGTTGTTGGCCTCAACGTAAAGGCTATAACGCGGTTTCGCCCACGTCAGCCGGGCGTCCACAAGCGAATAAGGCTTATAGTCGCGGTTGACGCCCTGCGTGTCGGTATATGAACCCATGCGGTACTGATAAAGGTATTTTACGTCAAAGTCAAGTCCCGGCAGCAAGCGCAGTCCGAGCCCAGCGACAAGCTTGTGGCGAAGATACTCAAGGGCGTATAGCGACTGTACACCCGGCTCGCGGCGCTGGTCCTGGTCTATGTAGGCGTAAGCCACATCCAGCGAACGCAACACACGCTGGGCTGGAAGCAGACTGAAGAAATCAAGTCCGACAGACGCTTCAACACCGGTTGAAGTTATCTTCGTATGGTTTACCGAAGTCCACACTGCATCTTCGCCCAAAGAAGTGTCCATAATCCAGTCTATCATGTTGCGGCCCCAGTTACGGTAGACAGAAAGCGTAGCGTTCAATCCGCCGGAGGCGTACTTCATACCCACCTCGACCGCGCTCATCTCCTCCGGACGCAGGTGCTTGTCGGCCTTGTGGCCGTCAACCGAATAATATAACTCGGTAAACGAAGGCATACGCAAGGACGTGTTGAACGAGGCATACGCCTTCAGACTGCCTGTAATCGAGTAACTAGCGTCAAATCCGGGATACAGCTTGAACGGCATTTCGCTCCACGTATTCCTGACCGCCGTGAAACCGGCCGACAATGAAAGACCGCCAAGCGTGACATTGTGTTCAAGATAAAGGCTGAGATTTGTACGGTTGAGGCCCAACGTGTAGTCACGGCCGGTACCGCCGATGTGTACAGGAGAGTTGAGCGGTTCGCCCAAGGTTGTGGATATAATGTCCTCGTTGCGTGCCTCCGCACCGAAAGCCGTGCGTCCTAACGTCCAGTCGAACCAGCTGTTAAGATTCAATCCTATAACATCGGTACGGTGGTAGTTGAACGGAGAACGGTCGGCATCGCCTCGGTAAAACTCGAATCTGTCCTGATAACGGTTCCAGTAAACGGACGGACGGAAGTGGAACCTGCCTACGTTCGTCGTGGCCTGAACGGCCGTAAAAAATTTAGAAGAGTGCTCATACTGCTCGTCTGACAACGTGCTGTAAAACGTATTGCTGCCCCATCCTTTCAAGCTCATGCCCGCATGCCACGATACGGTGAGCCCGTCGTCGGTGTAATTGCCGTGGTAAAAGGCCTTCACCCCTTCATAGTCAGCATTGAGACTGCCTGCCTGGCTGCGGTTGTAACCGTCGCTGCGCATGTATCCGCCACTAATGTGGTTGCTCCATTTGCCCGTCTTGAGTCCGGCTCCGGCTTCCGCCGCCGCGTACCCGAACGAACCGCCCTCCGCGCTTACGCTGCCTCCGTTGTCCACGGTCTTGCGCGTAACGATGTTTATCGCCCCGACGAGCGCCGACGTACCGTAAATGCGGCCGGCAGGTCCTTCTATGACCTCAATGCGCTGAATGTCGTCGAGAGTTACAGGCAGGTCAAACGAGTTGTGTCCAGTCTGGGGGTCGCAGATGTTAATTCCGTCGAGCAGTATCGCTATATGCTCGCTCGTGCCCCCACGAATGCTGATGTCGGTCTGCGCGCCGATAGGGCCACGCTGGCGCACATCAACGCCAACTGCGTATTTGAGCAAGTCGTTAACACTTTGTGCAGGCGCAGCGGCAATGTCGTCGCGTCCCAGCACAGTTACAATTCTCGGCACCCGGCCACCGGCCAGGGGCGCGCGCGAGGCTGTCACGTCAACCCCGTCAAGCACAAGCGTGCGCACCGTGTCGGCCATGCCCGTACCCACCATGTCGGTGCGTACGCTTACGCCGTCGGCCTTGGCATAGGTCAGCGTGGCTACGCTAAGCGTGCACACGAGGACCTCGCGGCCTACACAGGTGAACAAGGCGTAGTTCTTGCGGCTGAAGTGCCTGAACTTGAAAATCTCGCGCTTGTTGAAAACTGTTTTGTACATAAGATTTAATTAGGTTAAGACGTCCCGCCTTTGCGGAACAAGACGCAAAATTAAATCTTAATAACGAACAAAAAGAATTAATACTGTTAAAAATGGTTGTCCGTCAATTGAGCTCTAGTCCGAGCATTTCGCTCAATTTCTCGAACGCCTTGTTGTTAGCCTTCAACTCGTCAAAGCGTTCGCGGTTCGTTAGAATGCGCTTTACCTCTCCCGGCTGCGCCAGACGGACGTCAAGACTGAGGGCGCTGTTTCTCAATGCCTGTACAAGTGTATTGCGTATGCGTCCCTTTATCTTAACAATGTCGTCGAAGAGTATCTGGTTGTCGACAACCACCTCGACATGGGGAAATTCGGTTATTGAAGGAACTATGTTCTTCAGCCTTGAGGCAATGCCCGTCATCTGCTGCGGCATGCGGTTGCACATGGCTAACCACTGCGTCATCAGCTGTTCTTCGGTAAACTCATTCCGGTCGCCCGTATCCTTTACTTCGTCAACCGTTATTCCGATATCATTACGGTCCTCGCTTTTACGCTTCAGGTTTTCAAAAGTCTTACCTATTTTACCGAGTTTCAGCCCTTTAAGGCCAACAGGCTTCGCCTCGGACGGATGCGGTTCGTCCACAGATGCGCCGACACCGGCACCGGCGTTTGCCCCGTCAATATTACTATCAACGGTGTTAACCGGCACCGCCTTGCCAACGCCAATACGGGTCTCAGCCTCGGCCACCTGCATAGCCTCCTTCTTCGGCTGAGAACTCCTTAATCTTTTGAACAGGGATTTCAGTCTCTTAGGGCCGCGCCCCGACGCCGCCCCTTCGTCGTCCGGCTGCGTTATCTGCGATATTTCTATCAGCGTAAGCTCCACCAGCAGACGCTTGTTGCCGCTCTGGCGGTAGTTTATGTCGCAGTCGTTCATTATCTTCAACGCCTTGTAAAGGAAGTTTGCCGAACAACGGCCTGCCTGCTCCTTGTAACGCGCCGCCTGGCGCTCACTGGTCTGGAGCAAAGGCAGGGTCTGCTCGTCCTTAGCCATGAGCACGTTCCTTACGTGTACGGCAAGCCCGCTTATAAGGTGGGAGCCGTCAAAGCCCTTGTTTATTATATTGTTAAGCAGCACCATCACGTCTGCCGACTTGTTTGCCAGACAAAGGTCGATGATGTTGAAATAGTTGTCGGCGTCAAGCACGTTCAGGTCTTCTATGACCTTCTGGTACGTGATGTCGCCCTGGCAGAAGCTGGCTGCCTGATCAAACACGGACAAGGCGTCGCGCATACCTCCGTCAGCCTTCTCGGCTATTACGTTGAGCGCCTCCTCCTCGTAAGTTATGCCTTCCTTTTCAGCAACCATCTTCAGCTGCTTAACTATGTTGGGCACGGTCATGCGCTCGAAATCGTAAATCTGGCAACGCGATATGATGGTCGGCAGAATCTTGTGCTTCTCTGTCGTGGCAAGTATGAAGACAACATGCGAAGGCGGCTCCTCAAGCGTTTTCAGGAATGCGTTGAACGCAGCCGTCGACAGCATGTGCACTTCGTCGATGATGAACACCTTGTACTTGCCGACCTGCGGCGGTATGCGCGTCTGCTCCATAAGCGCCTTGATGTTCTCGACCGAGTTGTTGCTGGCGGCGTCAAGCTCGAATATGTTGTAAGAGCGTCCTTCGTTGAATGCCTTGCAACTCTCGCACTCGTTGCAGGCCTCGCCAGCCTCCGTAGGATGCTGGCAGTTGATGGCTTTTGCGAAAATACGCGCACAGGTTGTCTTGCCGACTCCGCGCGGTCCGCAGAACAGGTAAGCATGGGCCAGCTTGCCGCTCTTGACGGCGTTCTTCAGCGTAGTGGTCAAGGCCTCCTGCCCTACTACCGTATCAAACGACATCGGGCGGTACTTTCGTGCCGAAACGATATATTCTTTCATAGTACGTGCAAAGTTAATCGTTTTATTTGAAAATTAAGAATAAAGAAGTGAGAAACGTGGCCGGACATCAGGCTATTTGTTAAAACAACCGCATGCGGCATGGTCTGAACGCGGAAGAATACAAACCAAGCCAATACCTGAAAAGATGTAAGGAAACAAACTGAAACGGATGCAGAACCAAGAGGTGGCCTTTCAGGCTGTAAAAGGTTACATATCAGGGCGTAAAAGGTGGCCTTTTGCAATGCAAAAAGCCACCTTTTACAAGCACGGCGGGCAGACGTCTGCAAGTTGTTGGGATACAAGCTGTTACATTAAGCATAAATTTTATGGTGGCACGGCACACACATTCCGCCGGCAGGCATGTCCGGCAGTCGGTACTCCCATTTGCCACAACAGGCCAATGGTTGTATGAAGAAGTCTGTTTAGCCGGCAGATTATCCCAGCACTATCATGCCCGAGCCTGCCGGTAGGTTAATGATTGTTTTATGAATTAACACTGCCGCACTGCCTGTTTCTTACCAAAAGTACGTATATTTGCAATACAGAAAACACTTAACGGTAACGAAATGCAGTTCAGAACGAAAGTAACAATTGACAAACCAGACTTTAAGATAGGGCCTTGCGAGGAAATGCTGTTCGTAGGCTCGTGCTTCGCCGACAACATAGGCAAAAGGTTCAAGGAAGAAAAATTCAGGGCAACTGTCAATCCGTACGGCGTGATGTACAATCCGGCGAGCATTCTGCACACGGTAAGACGGTGCGGCGAAGCTCCGCGCACGGCCTTGTTCACATTAGGCACCAACCATGTGTACATACTGAACGAGACGGGCGAAATCGTAGACAACTGCGCCAAACGCCCGCAACGGTTGTTCACCGAACGCGAACTTTCGGTCGACGAGTGCTTCGGCTACCTGCTCGAAGCCGTCGACATACTCGCAGCAAGGCGCCGTGACGTGAAGGTAATAGTGACGGTAAGCCCGATACGCTACGCCAAATACGGCTACCACGGCAGCGCCCTGTCTAAGGCTGTGCTGCTGCTTGCCGCCGACAAGCTGGTGAAAGAACGCCCCGGAACGGCGAGTTATTTCCCTGCATACGAGATTGTCAACGACGAACTGCGCGACTACCGCTTTTACGCTCCCGACATGCTGCACCCTTCGGCACAGGCTGTGGAATACATTTGGGAAGTCTTCTCAGAAGCGTATTTCTCCGACGAGGCTAAACGATTCGTCGAGGAATGGCGGCCGCTGAAGGAGGCGCTGGGGCATAAGCCGTTCCATCCAGAGTCTGCCGAATATCGTGAGTTTATGAATAAAACAATGTTAAAAGTTAAGGAGTTTTCAAAAAAATATCCGAACTTTGTACTTTAGAAAAGTTGGAAAAGTAATTTAAGGTAAGAATTTTGAGCAGCAAGGCACGGCCTTGCTTCACCTTGACAATACCTAACTGCTTTAAATAGTTGGTTTTATATGTCCTACACTATTGAAAAAGTCACCACACTGATAGGCGCGCGCCGCTACGGCACGGCCGAAGGTAACATACGCTGGCTGCTGACAGACAGCCGCAGCGTGTGCTTCCCCGAAGAAACATTGTTTTTCGCGATACGCTCCGAACGCAACGACGGGCACAAATACATCGCCGACCTGTACCGCAGGGGAGTAAGAAACTTCGTTGTCGAACAACTCCCCGGCGAGTACGACACGGCATACGCAGACGCTAACTTCCTGAAGGTGCCACACTCCGTGAAGGCACTGCAACGCCTTGCCGAACGCCACCGCGACGAATTCGACATACCCATTGTCGGCATAACAGGCAGCAACGGCAAGACCGTTGTAAAGGAATGGCTGTACCAGTTGCTCTCACCGTCGATGATAGTGACACGCAGCCCGCGCAGCTACAACTCGCAGATAGGCGTGCCGCTTTCTGTCTGGCTGTTGGACGAACACAGCCAGGTCGGAGTGTTCGAGGCCGGCATCAGCCAGAAAGACGAAATGCCTGCGCTACGCGACATCATACAGCCCACGGTAGGCGTGCTGACAAACCTCGGCACTGCACACCAGGAAAACTTCGCATCCCTAGAAGAGAAATGCACGGAGAAGCTCATACTTTTCCATGACACAGAGGCCATAGTGTACCCCTGGGACGACGAGATTGTAAGAAGTTGCGTTGAAAAGCTCGACTATAAAGGCCAACGGATAGCATGGTCGACGAAAGACAATGCTGCCAGGATGTTTGTGAAATCTGTCGTGAAGGAGAACCTGTCGACCACTGTCAACTATGTATTCGACGGCGTGGAAGGCTGCTATACGCTACCGTTCATCGACGAAGCGTCAATATCAAACTCCATCGTCTGCGCTGCAATAGCCCTTTATCTCGGACTGACAACCGAGCAGGTTGCGGCACGCATGGCAAACGTAGAGCCTGTGGCCATGCGCCTCGAAGTAAAGCAGGGACAGCACGGATGCACGCTTGTGAACGACTCGTACAACTCTGACGTCAACTCGCTCGACATCGCGCTCGACTTCATGAGCCGCCGACCCGACCATGCCGGACGCAAGCGCACCCTGATACTGAGCGACATCTACCAAAGCGGAAAAAGCGGAGAGGCATTATATAAAGAGGTGTCAGACTTGGCTAAAAAGCGCGGTGTACAGAAATTTATCGGCATAGGACCTGAAATAAGCGCCCATGCGGATGTAATAGACATACCCGAAAAATATTTCTTTGCCGACTGCCACGAGTTCATAGCCAACAGCGTATTCACATCATTGCACGACGAAGTGATACTGCTTAAAGGCGCACGCAAGTTCAGTTTCGACCGTCTGACAGAGCTTTTAGAGCAGAAGGTACACGAAACAATACTTGAAGTTAACCTCAGTGCAGTGGTGAAGAACCTCAATTACTACCGCTCGTTCATGAAGCCGACGACGAAGATAGTGTGCATGGTGAAGGCCGACGCATACGGAGCAGGTGCCGTAGAAGTGGCAAAGACATTGCAAGACCACCGCGTTGACTACCTGGCAGTAGCCGTGGCAGACGAGGGAGTGACGCTAAGGAAGAACGGCATAACGTCGAACATTATGATAATGAACCCTGAAATGACGGCTTTCAAGACAATGTTCGACTACGACCTTGAACCCGAAGTCTACAGCTTTCGCCTGCTCGACGCCCTCGTCAAGGCTGCACGCAAGGAAGGCATAACCGGCTACCCCGTACACATTAAGCTCGACACAGGCATGCACCGCCTCGGATTCAATCCACAAACAGATATGGACGAGCTGATAAAACGGCTGAAACAGCAGAACGCAATAATACCGCGTTCGGTATTCTCGCACTTCGTCGGCTCCGACAGCGACGACTTCGACAACTTCTCCGAACGGCAGTTTGCCTTGTTCAAGGAGGGCAGCGAAAAGTTGCAATCGGCATTCAGCCACAAGATAATACGCCACATGGACAATTCAGCCGGCATCGAACACTTCCCCGAACGCCAGCTCGACATGTGCCGCCTTGGACTGGGACTGTACGGAATAGACAGCCGCGACAACTCAGTGATAAACAACGTTTGCACACTGAAGACCACCATACTGCAGATACACGCCGTGCCTAAAGAAGAAACCGTAGGTTACAGCAGGAAAGGCAAATTGACACGCGACAGCCTGATTGGCGCAATACCCATCGGATATGCCGACGGCTTGAACCGCCTGCTGGGCTGCGGCCGCTGCTATTGCCTGGTAAACGGCAAAAAGGCTCCTTACGTAGGCAACATCTGCATGGACGTGGCAATGATCGACTTAACAGACATAGACTGCAAGGAAGGCGATACCGTGGAAATATTCGGCGACGATTTGCCCGTCACAGTGCTTTCAGACGTAATGGGCACAATACCTTACGAAGTGCTGACTAGCATCAGCAACCGTGTAAAACGGGTCTACTTCCAAGACTAACTGATAACGGAGCCAGGAAACAATAAATACGTTTCTTGGCTCCAACCTTGTTATTAAGCTATTTTAACGAGCTTGTATGTTTTTTTTAATGAAAAAACAGTAACTTTGCGCAAACTTACTTTTAAACAGATACTATTAATCAAATTATCAAATAATGAACCCGATTCAAACTACTAAAATGACCAACTTCCGTTGGATCATTTGTGCGTTGCTTTTCTGCGCTACAACAGTGAACTACCTTGACAGGCAGGTTCTCTCGCTTACGTGGAAAGACTTTATTGCACCTGAGTTCCACTGGAATGATGCCCATTACGGCATGATTACCGGTTTCTTCTCTGTGTTTTATGCGGTATCTTGCTTGTTCGCAGGTAAATTCGTCGACTGGATGGGCATAAAGAAAGGTTATCTTTGGGCCATCTTCATCTGGTCGTTGGGCGCATGTTTGCATGCCGGTTGCGGCTGGGTTACAATGGAAATCGAAGGACTCGACTCTGTCGCCGCCCTCCGTGCAGTTGAGGCTGGAAGCGCAATGGCTGTCGCAATCGCTACGCTTAGCGTGTGGTTGTTCCTCATATGCCGTGCAATCCTGGCATTGGGTGAAGCCGGAAACTTCCCTGCAGCCATAAAGGTTACTGCTGAATACTTCCCGAAAAAAGACCGTGCCTTCGCCACGTCAATCTTCAATTCAGGCGCATCTGTCGGCGCTTTGGCAGCTCCGTTGACCATTCCTATCCTCGCAAAGCATTTCGGTTGGGAGATGGCTTTCATCATCATCGGTGCCATTGGTTTCGTATGGATGTTCTTCTGGGCTCACCTTTATGAGAAGCCAGAAAACTCAAAGCACGTGAACAATGCAGAGCTTATCTACATCAACCAGGACGAGGAAGAAGAAAACAAGCCTGCAGAAGCTGCAAAAGAAGAAAAGACAATTCCTTTTATACAGTGCTTCAAATACAAGCAGACATGGTCGTTCGTTGTAGGTAAATTCTTCACAGACGGTGTTTGGTGGTTCTATCTTTTCTGGGCTCCGGCTTATTTCTCAGACCAGTTCGGTTACGAGTCATCATCAACCATGGGCATGGCGCTTATCTTCGTGCTTTACCTCATTGTTACAGTGCTGTCAATCTACGGCGGTTACCTGCCCAAACTCTTTGTAGAGAAGAAAGGCATGGGCCCGTATGCAGGCCGTATGCTCGCAATGCTTATCTTCGCATTCTTCCCATTGTTCGCATTGTTTGCCCAGCCGTTAGGAAACAGCTCTGTATGGTTCCCGGCAATAATAATAGGTCTTGCCGGCGCAGGACACCAGGCTTGGTCAGCAAACTTGTTCTCAACCATCGGCGACATGTTCCCGAAATCAACAATCGCAACTATCACTGGTATAGGTGCCATGGCCGGAGGTATAGGCTCACTGCTCATCAACCTCGGCGCAGGTGAACTCTTCACATACGCTGAAAACGCAGGTACAGCATTCACATTCCTCGGTTTTGAAGGCAAGCCAGCAGGCTATATGATAATCTTCTGCATCTGTGCTGTTGCCTATTTGCTGGCATGGGTTATCATGAAGGCCCTCGTACCTAAGTACAAGCCTATTGTTGTAGAATAATAAGAACTGAATTTAATAAGCATAAAATAAGAAGGATGCTCCCTGATTTGGGAGCATCCTTCTTATTATTTCCATATCGTCGAACACAAAACAAGTAGAACGATTCATTTATATATGAATGTCCGCAAGTTGCCAATCAATAAATTCGATGTTTAAAGTTCGCCCTATA
>OQVI01000673.1_pt1 | contig 24515 bp, 20 predicted proteins | sample 1691651 | NCBI WGS metagenome assembly OQVI01 (sample SAMN03418287, study PRJEB22391) | human gut metagenome | biome: human-gut; feature: organic feature; material: feces | host: Homo sapiens | place: Italy | collected 2013-04
TACCGTTTGCCTTAAGTTTGTCATACATATTAGAAATAGCATCTGTAACTTTTAATTCGCATAAAAGGTTATAGAGTAATTCAGTTATTTCTTTTCCTGTCTTGTCCTTAATATTTTCTTTAAAATCCTGCAAAGGATGTGCAATACTTTTTCTGACTTTTTCAGCCATTCCCAGTTGTTCAAAATCAGACTGTGTAAATTTGTCTGAATAACCGTTAGGATTGTTCTCGAATGGTCTTAAGAAGGCAGAACCGTTAATATTCCACACATAAACATAGTTTTCAAAGGCTGATATTTCTTCATCGGAATTATTGCTGAGTCCTGTTTTTAAAATTGCGAGTAAATCTTCTTTTTGCCAACCATTCAAAACAGCATTGAAAATCGAGCATACATATCGAATAACGGGCTTAATATAAATATCGTAGCTCATATCCATAAAATACGGAATTTCATATTTGTCAAACTCAGTATTCAAAACACCCGCATACGGTGCAATATCTCTGCAAATTACGGCAATGTCGGAATACAAATACCCTTGCTCGATAATGAGTTTTTTAATCTGTTTTGCAACAAACTCACATTCTCCGTACACGGTATCGGCAGAAAAAGCAGTTATTGCATTTGTTTTTAACTCATATTTATTATTTTTGTTTTGATAAAAATTCTTTTCAAGAATTTTTAGTTCTTCACTCTCATTTCTGAAATTTTCTTCAAGTTTTATCGGCGATTTTATATCAATATTTTCTGCCTTTGCAATAGCTTTCAGACTTTTATATGTATCATTTGTGGTGCTGAAAAGGCTTTGTTGTTCATCTTCAAAAGGATTTAATGTAAGTGCGACAAAAACGCTTTCACACTGCATAAATAACAGTCTTAACACCTCAAGCTGTTGTTTTGAAAATCCGCTGAAAGAATCTACAGCAAGTGTAAAACCGTCAAAAATATTTTTCTCTTTTAAAATTTCCGCTGCTCTTGTAAGATTATCAAGTGGGTCTATATAACTTTGTTCAACAATAGCGTCAAAAGTGTCTATTATTAACGCAGTTTCCCTTAGTTTGGTTTTCAGTGTTTTATCATCAACCAAAGCCGATACATTTCTTAACATCTTGGTAGAAATCTTCGCCTTTTTACATTCCTTAAGTGCAGAAAGCATTGCCTCAATCACACTCTTTTTACCGCTGCTGTTTGCAAACATTTCAAGGCTTGTGTCAAGCTGTTCGAGTGCAAGGCTCATAATTACCGCTCTTGTGCTGTCATCTATAACATTTTTCTGTTCAAAATTAATCGTATCAAAAACATATCTGCAAAAGCGTGAAAAACCGAATACTTTTACATTCTGGCACTTTTTTGCGCCGAGCCTGTCGAGAAACACTTTTTCAGTTTCAAAAGAACTCTGATCGGGAATAAGCATAATTATGCGATTTTCTCCCGATTCCGCAAGTTTTGTAAGCGTATTATACAGGTATTCCGTTTTGCCTGTACCGCTTTTTCCGAGTACAAATCTAAGCAAATCTATCCCCCGTTTCAAGTGTAGTAAATAAATTATACTACTATGATACCATAACAGGTGTGTCATTTAAAGGATATTACTCAAAAAAAGAAACTATTTTTTCAAATATCTCCACAACCTTAAACTTATATTGATAATCATTTCCTTTAACGATTTCCTGCTGATTTTCCGAAAAAGTTTTTTCCACCTTTTCATCCGTATCGACCGCAGATGATATACAAATTGACGGATACATTACACACCACCAATTATGCCCTTTACCGTCACCCACAGTAATTCTCAATGCATCATATATACCCGCAGGCATTGTATAATTATCATAATATCTTGTATTAAAATACATTTTTACAACTTGAGCGTTTACCTTATAATCATATCCGTTTTCATAAACAACATTTTGTGCAACGGTTTGCAAAGTTTTTAAATTTTCCCTTGCAATGTTCTCTGCCTCATCACTGTCTGCGGCTTTATCAAAAAGCATATCGGTATATTCAAGCAAAGCGTCACGCACTTTCAGCTTTAATGCCTGATCCTCCGCACTGTCGGAATTTGCAAGAATATGCAGTCTGAACACTTCTTCGGAAATCTGTTCGCACTCTGCCTGAAACGGTATTACAGAATAAATGACGGTAAGTACAAATGCAATACAAAGTGATTTTATAAGTAATTTCATAAAAATAACCTGCCCTCTCTTTTTAAGGAGTATGGACAGGTTACTTTTTAAATATTCATCTGAATTATAAATTATTTTCTTCTCTGATTTCTTTTGTTGCTTTTACAAGATTTTTCAGACTTTGTACAGTTTCTTCATTACCTCTTGTTTTTAAACCGCAATCGGGGTTAATCCACAATTTATTATAAGATACCTTGGAAAGCATTTTATTTATCGCCGATTTAATCTCCTCAACTGTAGGGATTCTCGGCGAATGTATGTCATATACACCCGGGCCAACCTCTGTACGGAATTTCTTTGCTTTGAGTACATCAAGAAGTGTAAGGTCAGAACGGCTTGCCTCGAAAGTAATAACATCGGCATCCATATTGTCAATATCCTCAATAATATCGGCAAATTCGCTGTAACACATATGAGTATGAATTTGAGTTTCAGATTTTACGCCGCTGTGTACAAGACGGAATGCTTTTATAGCCCAGTCAAGATATTCCTTGTTCCAATCGCATTTACGCAACGGTAATTTTTCTCTTAAAGCAGCTTCGTCAATCTGAATAATCTTAATTCCGCTTGCCTCAAGATCCAAAACTTCCTCACGAATTGCAAGAGCTATCTGGTATGCACTTTCTTTTAAAGAAATATCCTCTCTTGGGAAAGACCAGTTTAATATTGTAACGGGGCCTGTAAGCATACCCTTAACAGGCTTTTCTGTAAGACTTTGAGCATAAGTTGACCATTTAACAGTCATTGGTTTTGCTCTTGAAATATCACCCCATACAACAGGAGGTTTAACACATCTTGTACCGTATGACTGTACCCAGGCTTTCTCGGTAAAAATATATCCGTCAAGGCATTCACCGAAATACTCTACCATATCATTTCTTTCAAATTCACCGTGAACAAGTACATCAAGACCAATGTTTTCCTGAAGCTCAATACACTCCGCAATTTTTGACTTCATAAACTTTTCATAATCGGTTTCGGAAATATTTGCTTTTTTGTATGACGCTCTTGTCTGACGAACATCGGAAGTCTGCGGGAAGGAACCTATGGTTGTTGTAGGTAAAAGCGGTAATTTAAACTCTTCTTTCTGTATTTTTTCACGCTCCGAAAATACAGGCAATCTTGTAAAATCTTTTTCCGATAAAGCGTTTACCTTTTCTTTTACATTTGTATTGCAGCCGCTTCTTTCTTCGGAAAACAGTTTGATGTTTGCTGTATATTCAGGTAAATTGCAATAATCCTCGGTTTCGATAATTTTTTTGATTTCATTTAATTCAACCAGCTTTTCGCTTGCATATGAAAAATGTTTTTTATATGTATCCGAAAGCTTAACTTCATTTTTAAGTGTATACGGAACATGAAGTAACGAACACGAAGTATTGATCACAGTATTAATTGATTTATTCTGTAAATTCTTTAATAACTCCACTGTCTTTTTATAGTTATTTCTCCAAATGTTTTTACCGTTTACCACGCCTGCAAAAAGCACTTTGTCACACGGAAAACCGTTTTTCTCAATAAGTTCAAGTGTTTTTTTACCCTCAATAAAATCAAGACCTATTCCGTCAAAGTCAAGGGCGCAAATTTCATTGTAGCAATCTCTTACATCGCCAAAATAAGTTTGCAAGCGGATTTTAAGACCGTTTTTATTTTCAAGAATCTTGGTGTACAATGAATTAAAGAACTCTATGTCCTCTCTGCTCATATCTTTTACAAGACAAGGTTCGTCAAGCTGAATCCACTCAGCACCGAGGTTCACTAACTTGCCGATGATCTGAATGTATGAGTCTGTAATGCCGCCGAAAAAGTTTTCTTTGGTCTTTGTGCCGATATATCTTGCAAGCTCAAGGAAAGTATACGGACCGATTATTACAGGAGTGGTTTTTACTCCGTTATCCAATGCCTCGGTAAAAAGTTCAAAAGGTTTGTTATCAGATAATTTCAAAACCGTATTATCGTCAATTTCAGGTACCATATAATGATAGTTTGTATTAAACCATTTCTTCATTGCAAGAGCTTTAACATCTCCCTTTTCTCCCTGATAACCTCTTGCAGCCGCAAAATATTCGTCAAGCGGAGATAAACCGAGGTTTTTGTATCTGTCGGGAACAACATTCAAAAGAAAAGCCGTGTCGAGCATTCCGTCATAAAAAGAAAAATCGTTTGAGGGAATAAAATCAAGACCGCTGTTCTTTTGTTCTGTAAGGTTTTCTGTTCTTAACTTTTTTGCTGTATCGAAAAGCTCTGACTGTGCAATTTCATTTCTAAAATATTTTTCACTCGCAAATTTAAGTTCACGAAGTTTACCTATTCTCGGATAACCGATTATCGAAGTTTTCATATTTATTTACAAATCCTTTCAAAGAAGTCTGTAAATATTATACAGCTAAAGTAAAAAAAGTGTTAATACTAAAAAAATAGCGTTAAATATAGTTTTAAACTATATTTAACGCTGCTTTTATAAATTATACGATTAACTTAATTTTCTGTTTTATAATCCATATACTTGCATTTTTAACAAAAAAGGCTATAATACATAGTGAAAAAATTTTTAGGGGAAATAGATTATGAAAAAGTTAAGAGGACAGATTTCGGAATCACGCCGACTTGCAATATTGCTTGCGGTATCGGGCGGATTTATGGACGCCTATACTTACACTTTTCGCGGTGAAGTATTTGCAAATGCACAGACGGGCAACATAATTTTGCTTGCAATCAATTTATCTGAAGGAAATTTTGAGAAAATGTTGCAGTACCTTTTTCCGGTAATTGCCTTTGCGTTCGGAATAATTCTTGCGGAGATAGTGCACCGCTTTTGCACGATTGACAATATCCTGCATTGGCGACAATACACCGTCTTGCTTGAATGTATTATTTTATTCTCTGTAGGATTTATATCCCAAGAATACAATATGATTGCGAACTCGCTTGTTTCATTCGCCTGCGGTATACAGGTTGAAAGTTTCAGAAAAGTAAAAGGCAATGCTTCGGCAACCACAATGTGCATCGGCAACCTGCGTTCAGGTACACAAAATTTATTTAATTTTATTTTTAATAAAGATAAAGAATGTCTTAGAAAATCGCTTATATACTACGGAGTTATATTCTTCTTTGCTTTCGGAGCGGTTATTGAAAATGTTATAATCGGATTTTGTAAACAATATACAATCTGGTGCAGCTGCATATTGCTTTTTGCAGGTTTTCTTCTTATGTTTTTGCAAGCCGAAGAAGAGGATAAACAGACTTGTAAGTTAAAATAGATTAAGGTTTAATGCATACTTTTTGCTTAATAATTAAAAAATTTAGGTCAAGCCTTTTTAAAGGCTTGCGGGTTTGGGCAGCGCCCATAAAAATCTTCCGATAGAACAATTTATCAGGCACAAACAGCCACGCTGTTTGCGTGCTTGCACCGAGTTTGAAAAAACAGGCGGTAGCCTTTTAGAAAAGAATTTGCTTATTTATTGTTTATTGAATGGCTTTCTTGTTGCTATCGCATTTAAGGGCATTCGCCGTTGCGTTCAAGCCGCCAAACAATAATTTACCCCAACTTTTGATAAAAAACAACAAAAATTAAGACAAAATAAAATAGCCTGATAATAATCAGACTATTTTGCAACCTTCCTTTGTCGGATGGCAAAGGAAAACTTTATCATATTTTTCTTTTAATGCGTCAACGCACTTTTTAGCCTTGCGTTCGGAATTATAGACTGCAAAAACAGCCGAACCCGAACCCGACATACTTGCTCCAAGTGCTTTGCGCTTGTACATAATTCTTTTAATATCGTTCACTTCTTCAAGCTTTAATGCAAGCTCAAAATCATTGAATAAAGTAGACGTAATTCTGAACATATCACGGCTGAAAAGTGACTTTATCATTTCATCTGTATAAGGTGGGTGCGGATTTAACGCATCCACTTTTTTATATGCCTCTGCCGTGGAAACACTTACATTATCAGGTTTGCAGATAACAATATGCGATGCCAAAAAATTAGGCATTTTTTGAAGTTTTGTACCGATTCCCGTAGCATACTTTGTGCCGCCCACAAGGCAGAACGGAACATCCGCTCCTATTTTTTCAGCAATTTCTTGCAATTCATCGGGCTTTAAAAATGCGTCAAACATCTTATTAAGTCCCATAAGAACAGCCGCACCGTCTGTACTTCCTCCTGCCAGTCCCGCTTGAGTAGGAATAACTTTATCAATATCTATATGTACGCCCTTTCCTTCGTTACGGGTAGCAATAAAAAATCTTTCCGCCGCTTTGTAACAAATGTTTTTTTCATCACAAGGGACGCCCTCATAATTACATGAAACGGTAATCTGACCGCTGTCATTATCGGTAACGGTAATTGTGTCATATAAATCAACACTTTGCATTATCGACAAAATATTGTGATAGCCGTCAGGTCGTTTGCCGGTGACATCAAGCGTAAGATTGATTTTTGCAGGTGCAAGAACCTTAATTTCCATTTTTCTGCTCCTCTATAAAGTCCCTGATACGCTGTAAAGCAGTTTTAAGATGGTTTAATGAATAAGAATAAGAAACTCTTACAAAACCCTCGCCGCATTCGCCAAAGGCTGTTCCCGGAACCACTGCGACATGCTTGTCCATAATAAGCTTTGTACAGAAGTCCTCTGAAGTCATACCTGTGCTCTTAATACAAGGAAATACATAAAATGCACCGTAAGGCTCAAAACAAGTAAGTCCCATTGCGTTGAATGAATCAACCACAAGGCGGCGGCGCATATCATATTCATTGCGCATATTTACAACATCAGGATCTCCGTTGCGTAAAGCCTCAATAGCCGCATACTGTGCGGTTGTAGGCGCTGACATAATGCCATACTGATGCAGTTTTGTCATTTGTGCAATAATCGGAACAGGACCTAAAGCGTAACCAAGTCGCCAGCCTGTCATTGCATAAGACTTTGAAAAGCCGTTAATAACAACAGTACGCTCATACATTCCGTCAATAGCGGCAATAGAAATGTGGTTCTTTCCGCCGTATGTAAGCTCGCAGTAAATTTCATCCGAAAGCACAAACAAATCGTGCTTTTTAATTACCTCTGCAATAGCCTCAAGGTCAGCTTTCTCCATAATAGCGCCTGTTGGGTTATTAGGAAACGGCAAAACAACGAGCTTTGTTTTATCGGTAATTGCCTTTTCGAGGTCATCAGCTTTAAGTCTGAACTGATCCTCTGCCTTTGTATTAATTATAACTGCCTTACCGCCTGCCATATGAGTAAGCGGTTCGTAACAAACAAAAGACGGCTCGGGAATAATTACCTCGTCACCCTCTGAAACAAGACATCTGAAAGCAAGGTCAATAGCCTCACTGCCGCCAACGGTAACAAGCACCTGTGTTTTGCCCTCATATGATATATTAAAGCGTCTTGCATAATAATTGGCAATTTCTTCTCTAAGCTGTGCGAAACCACGGTTCGGTGAATACCAAGTCTTGCCGTTTTTAAGAGAATTTATACCCTCTTCACGGATATGCCACGGTGTCTGAAAATCAGGTTCACCGATACTCAAAGAGATAACATCGTCCATTTCGCTTGCAATATCAAAAAATTTACGAATACCCGACGGTTTTATTTCTTGAATAGAATTATTTAAAAATTTTGAATAGTCAATCACAGAATTAAACTCCTCTCATCCGACCCTTCAAAATCGATGAGATTCATTCCGCTGTCTTTGTAGCGACGCATAATGAAATGTGTGCCTGTTGAAAGCACTCCGTCGATTGTGGAGAGTTTTTTAGATACAAACATTGCGATATCCTGCATAGATTCGCCCTTAACTATCAGCGCAAAATCATATGTACCCGCCATAAGATACACAGAATCCACCTCGTCAAATGCCATACACATTTTCGCCATTTCGTCAAAGCCTGCATCTTTTTTAGGAGTAACCTTAAGCTCAATAAGTGCCTCAACATAGTTTTCCTTGGTATTCTCCCAGTTTACAACTGCCTGGTAGCCTTTGATAATGCCCTGAGTTTCGTATTCCTTTATCTGAGCCTTGATGTAATCTTCCGGCTCACCGAGCATTGTCGCTATCTCGGCTGTGGTAAAGCCTGAGTTTGTACTTAAAAGCTGTAGTAATCTATCCATAATAAATCCTCCCCTGTGAATTTATACTTTCCCCGACAAAAATCGGGTACTTAATAATTATACCGCCTGTCTGACGGGATTGTCAACTGTATTGAGCATATTTATACAAACCGCAACAGATATTGATAACAGTTCATTTGACGGCGAATACACATCGAGTTCATAACTTTCCGTGCTCGAAAATACTCTCTTTTGCACTGCAATAACCGTATTGTCAACATCCTGTACGGAAAAACTTTTTTGCGCTATATTTCCGCAAATTTTCCAATTTACACCGGAGCAAATACAAACAAGTTCATTGCGGTTTACGCCCATTAAAATGCGCATTTTTTTACCGCCTGCGTTTATATTGCAGGCAATAATGTTTGACACCGACAAGCATCTTATCTTAACAAAAATTTCGTCAGCACTGTGAATAATAATTTTTCGGCTTCGTTTGCTTTTTGAAAATTCCGCAAGATATTTTTCTATGCCCGTTTCGTCATAAATTTCAAAAGCGCCAAAATCCGCACAAACATCTCTTTTAATAAAATATTTCACAAAAAGCCCCCTTGAATTTCAGATTTACTGATTTTCAAGCTCATCAAGCCAAATTCTTACGCTTGCGTCACTTGGCATTCTCCAGTCCGAACGAGGAGAAAGCGTTACCGAGCCTACCTTTGGGCCGTCAGGCAAACAACTGCGCTTAAACTGTTGAGAGAAAAATCTCTTTAAAAATGTAACAAGCCATTTTTTGATTGTATCGTTATTGTACTTTCCCGCAAAGGAATGCTTTGCAAGATAATATATTTTTGACGGAGTAAATCCAAAACGCACAAAGTAATAAAGGAAAAAGTCGTGCAATTCATAAGGACCGACCACATCTTCGGTTTTCTGTGCGATTTCTCCGTTTTTATCAGGCGGCAAAAGCTCCGGACTTACAGGTGTATCAAGCACATCAAGCAAAACCGTTTTCAATTCTCCTTCACTGATTTCAGCCTCGTACGCTGTAAGGTAACGGACGAGTGTTTTAGGAATAGAAACATTCACCGCATACATACTCATATGGTCGCCGTTGTAGGTTGCCCAACCAAGCGCAAGTTCCGACAAATCGCCCGTACCGATTACAAGACCGCCGTACTTATTTGAAAGGTTCATCAGAATTTTAGTACGCTCTCTCGCCTGCGAATTTTCATAGGTAATGTCTGTTACACTTTCATCGTGCTTAATATCTATAAAATGCTGTCTTACCGCTGCGGTAATATTAATTTCTTCAAAAGAAACATTATAAGCCTCTGCAAGTTTTTCGGCATTTGATTTGGTACGCTTTGTTGTACCGAAACAAGGCATTGTTACAGTGTGAATATTTTTTCTGTCAATACCGAGCATATCAAAAGCGTGAACGCAAACAATAAGCGCAAGTGTACTGTCAAGACCGCCCGAAAGTCCGAGCACAACATTCTTAATTCCTGTATGAGCAAGTCTGGTTGCAAGTCCTGTTGCCTGCATTGTTATAATTTCCTTGCATCTTCTGCTAAGGTCATCTTTTGCCGACGGTACAAACGGAGTCTGCTCAAATTTTCTTGAGAGCTTTGTATCGGTAAGCGGCATATCAAAATAAATTCTTCTGACATTTTCATTGTCGGAGCAGAATGTACTCATTCTTCTGCGCTCGCCCATAAGTTTTTGAACATCAATATCCGCATAAGTAATGCCTGTCGTAAAGCGCTCGCTTTCGCTCAACAAAGATGCGTTCTCACATATTATATTCTGTGCAGAATAAACTGTGTCTGTTGTGCTTTCTCCAAATCCTGAATCGGTATAAATGTATGCACAGCAAAGTTTGCCGCTCTGCATTCTCACAAGCGAGCGTCTGTATTCTGCTTTGCCGATGGTATCATCGGAGGTTGACGGATTGCAAATAACCGTTGCTCCCGATTTTGCAAGAGCTATTGACGGAGATTCCGCTACCCATAAATCTTCGCAAACCTCCACACCAATGGTAAAATCGGGCATATTTTTATTTTGGAACAAAACTTTATCGGTCAAAACAGTTTTCCGGCCTGCATACTCAATTTCAAAATCCGTATTTTTTCCGCTTGTATAATGTCTTGCCTCGTAAAATTCTGAATAATTCGGAATATTTACCTTTGGCACAAGAGCGAGTAATTTGCCCTTAAAAATAACTGCCGCACAGTTGTAAAGAGCCTCCCTGAAAGCAACCGGAACGCCCACAACGGATATAATATCAAGATTTTTGGTTTCTTCAATTATTCTGTAAACCGAGCTTTCTGCTGTTTTAAGAAGAGTTTGCTGTAAAAACAAATCGCTGCAAGTATAGCCGGTTATGCATAATTCGGGAAAATTCACAAGTGCGGCACCCTCAATATTTGCCTCTTTTATTTGCGCAATTATTGCGTCGGTATTCTTTTTACAATCAGATACTCTGATAATAGGTGTAGCCGCCGCAACCTTTACAAATCCGTATTTCATTTATATCAATTCCTTTTCAGAAAAATAAAAACCGCAGGTAAACATACCTACGGTTATTATAGCCTAAAAATTGTAATTATACAAGTATCAAAGCAGACTTCTGTGGAGTCTTTTTTGATGAAAAAGATAGCGTGTTTCAAGCATCGGTTCAAACTTAGCTATGTAACAGCTTGTGTAACCCATTATCAGCCAGAACCACATTACCATAAACGATATATCGTAAAGCAGTGCCTTTTCAAATAACGCATAGAAAAGATATGCGCTTAAAAATGCGAACATACAAGGATAAGCGTCATTTTTAAAGGTCTTTTTTTGCAGGAATAAATGTTGTGCGGCGTGTTTTGCAAAGCGGAAACCGAATATACCGAAAATAACAAATCCGAGCACACCTGTAGATACAAGTATAGTTAAAAATCCGTTGTGCAAATCATTGTTATGGTAAGTATATTTTAAAGTACCGTTTGCATATTCCTGACTGTAGAACACGATGTTTCCGTTACTTATTCCAAAGACAGGCGATATTTTGAACAAATCTAAAGATTCTCTATACAGCTTAAAACGACCGCTGTCAATATTGGAATTTTCGTGTTCAAATGTTATCGGCCCTTTGTCGGACGGCGTAGCGGTTTTATTATTGTCGGAATCATTTTGCTTTGGCTGTTTATCGGTATCCGACTGCTCTTTTTCTGTAATTTCATCAAGTAAAGAATAAGTCTTTGCCGTAACAACAGCAAACCCCTGCTGACAGATTTCCCTGAACATAAGTGAAGAACCCACAAGAAAAGTTCCTACAAGTACAAGCGCCACTATTCTCATCGTGACTTTTGCGGGAGAAAGTCCGTCTTTTGCAGCAAAAAACTGATATACAATATAAACTATCATATATGCAAGAATAAGTACCATAGACGCATTTGAATCGCAAAGCAAAAGCGAAAACAAGCTTGTACACATACAGGCAACTATCCATATCTTGCTGACTTTCCTTTGATTAACCGCATTTTGAAAATCAGGTTTACACAGAATATGACAGCAAAAAATTGCTACACAGGAAACAAAACCAAGCAAATTAGGATTTATGTAAATACCCGTAAATCTGTTTTCGTATATTGTAAACTTAATCCAGTACCATTCAAACCTTATATTAAACATAAGGCAGAAAATACCGATGAAATTTGCAATTGTAGTAATATACACAATACCTCTTGCCACGGTATAAAGCTCGTTTTTGAAATCAAAATCAGGTTCTGTGTGCATACCGTAAAATATAAAAAAGCATATCAGTATATGTAAAAACATTAACGCACTGTAAAAAATAGTATAAGTAAAGTTTAACAGCATGGTTAAAAGAGAAACCGCAAGGAATCCCCACACCCACAAGCCAAAGCGCAGTTTAAAAAATGTATTGTTTGTTTTTTGCTTATAATAGGTAAGCCATATGCCCCAGCAAAACAAAAATGCTACAAGAATATACGCAGGAATTTGTAAAAATGATACATTACAAAAAAACAGAGTAAAAATATAAACCTTTCTGTAACAAGAAAAGCTCTTTATTTTTTTCTTTAGCTCTTTCATTATACACCCCCTGTTACCTAAGTACCTCTTTAACTGTTTTAAACATAAGTTTTATGTCGGACAAAAAGCCGAAATTTTCAAGATACATAAGATTATACTTCATTTTTTCGGGTAAAATAGTTTCAACATAAACCTTATCCGCATCTTCGACATTTTGTAAAAGTTTTTCCTCGTCTTTATACATAATAGAAGCAAGCGAGGTTATTCCCGCAGGCATAAGCAAGGTTGCATTGTATTCGTCTTTGTACATATCCACATACTTCTGTACTTCCGGACGAGTACCGACAAAGGTCATTGAGCCTGCAAGTACATTAAAAATCTGCGGGAGTTCGTCAAGACGATATTTTCTTAAGATTCTGCCCACCTTAGTTACTCTGGCATCTCCGCTTGTTGTTACAAGTGTGCCGATACGGTCGGCATTTTGCACCATAGTACGAAATTTAAAAATCTTAAATACCCTGCCATAAGAAGTAACTCTCTCCTGCCTGTAAAAAACGGGGCCTTTCGAGGTTGCTTTAACTATTACGGCAATAACCGCAATCGGTATTATAAGAATAACCAGAATAATAAGGGAGAATATAATATCCGTAATCCTTTTTAATACAAGAGAAAAAGACTTTTTGGCAATAATATCGTAATAATGCTTTACCTCATCATTTTGAAACTTAGGAGGTAATTTTTCAAAAGCTCTCATAGTTCCACCCTTCATTAGAGTAATTTTGCCGTAAAATTAAAATATCGCTTATATAAACACAATAATCTGTTTAAAGACAGCATTATTTAGCATTATATATCTTTTGAAAAGTTTTTTCAAGCGTAATTATAGCTATGATAATACAAATAAGTTTGATTTTAACTGAACACTTTTTACATACAGTAAAAATCGGCGACTGAGAAGTCGCCGGTTTTTAGGTAATTTTATGGAGTACTCAAGCACATGGAAAGGAAGTTATTGTATAATATATCTATAATATATCATACTAATTGTAATTTATCAATACTTTTATCAATATTTATGCAAAAAAAATATATATTTTAATTAAATACGAATAATGCTTGACTAATCGCTTAAAAAATTGTAAAATAATCTTGAACAATTAAAACAGCAATGGGTAATTATTTTTATAATTCTTTTTAATTTGGTTTTATAATATAAATGCTGTTTTTATTTGCTAAGTGCAAACGAAAGGATATATTTTTATGGATAACGAATTTAATGTAGATCTTATTACTTTAATCAGTGATGAGGGCGAAGAAATAGAATTTGAAATTCTTGATATTATTGAAAATGAAGAAGGTAAGTTCTATGTACTCTTCCCTTACTATGAGAACCCGGCAGACGCTGTAAACGATCCCGGCGAATACTATATTATGGAAGTATTTGAAAAAGACGGTGAAGAAGAGCTTGCCGAAATCGAAGACGATGAAAAGCTCGACAGAATCGCTGCTATTTTTGAAGAAAACTATTACAATGATGACGAGGAAGACGAAGAAGAGTAATTTTTCTCTTTCTGTCATATAATATCAGTAATGGCAATTTGACAAATTCCCTGCCTGATGCGTGAATGATTTTAAAATAACCCTACAACTCTTAAATCGGGAGCCCGGCTCTTTAATCGGTGTGCAGACCTCCCGCTTTGGCGGAAGAAGGAAGCCTAATGTTTAAAGGAGAGCACCCACCTGCTTTCTCGTAGGCAGGTTATTATAAAAATCATACGGTCAGGCGGGGTTATTTTGTTTTTTTATTTAATATTATTACATATTAAAAGCAGACTTTGCCTGCATTTGTGCCGATAAGGCCTTTTGCGGGCTGCGTTTATATTATTAAAAAATAAATTTCAGGTGATTATAAATGAATATTTCTGTTTTGGGTTGCGGTCGCTGGGGCAGCTGCATTGCCTGGTATCTTGATAAGATAGGCAACAATGTAATTTCCTGCGGACTTGCCGACGCTCCCGAATTTATACAGTTAAGCACAACACATAAAAACGACTACCTTACTTTTCCCGAATCAATAGAGGTTACTTCTGACCTTGCAAAGGCGGTCAATCACGCAGAAGTAATTGTTATTTCTATTTCATCTCAACATTTGCGTTCATATATGCAGAGCATCGCTCAAAACAATCTTGACGGCAAAACCATTGTGCTTTGTATGAAAGGTGTTGAGGCAGCAACGGGTCAAAGACTCAGCCAAGTTGTCGGTGACTTTGTTGACGAAGAAAAAACACCTATTGCCGTATGGGTAGGCCCGGGACATCCGCAGGATTATGTAAAGGGTATTCCAAACTGTATGGTAATCGACAGCAAAAATCACGAAATAAAAGAAAAGCTTGTAAACAGTTTTTCAAGCTCACTCATAAGATTTTATGTCGGCACAGACCTTATCGGAAGCGAAATCGGTGCGGCCGCTAAAAATGTTATCGGCATTGCCGCAGGTATGCTTGACGGCTTTGGCTATGCGTCATTAAAAGGTGCGCTTATGGCAAGAGGCACACGAGAGATTGCAAGACTTATAAAAGCTCTCGGCGGCAATGAAATGAGCGCCTACGGACTTTGTCATCTCGGCGACTATGAGGCAACTTTATTCTCAAAATGGAGTCATAACCGCAGTTACGGTGAAAATTATGTAAAGGGCATTAAATTTGAAAAACTTGCCGAGGGTGTTATGACATCAAAAGCATTGTGCAAACTCGGCAAAGAAAATAATGTTGAGCTTCCGATTGTCGAAAGCGTTTACAGCGTTTTGTTTGACAATGTAGACCCTAAAGACGCACTCGGAAAGCTCTTTATGCGCTCTGTAAAAAAAGAATTTTAACAGGAAGGTGCAAAAATGAGCAATAACCCAACTAATCAAGAAAAAAACAAAGAGCCTAAGCAAAAGGCTCAAACCACGGTTAAAACTGCTGTTGCAAAGCATTGCCTTACCGAAAGCATAGCGGTGAATATAATATGCGGACTGCTGTTTTTAGTTTTTGGCTACATTGCAATAATGAGTATATTTCAGACCTGCGTTATTGACCCTGCAAACTACAGCTCCGAAGTTATTTTGTTTCAAGACGATTTATTTGTAATAAATATATTCTGCCTTGTGATATTTACAGCTTTGCTTTTTAAGATTAATAAGCATACCGCATTTTTCGCCAAAGTAAATATGAAATTTATGGAGGCAGGCTTGTTTGCTTTTTCTGCAATCATCGGACTTGTATGGATATTCTCTGTACAATCAATTCCTGCGGCAGACAGTTACAATATTTACGAAACCGCCTCTCAAACGGCACAAGGCAATTATGCATTTTTACATAACGGTTCCGATTTTTATAACAAGGATTTCTACGGCGGATTTTCATACTACAATTGTTATCCGTTCCAACTCGGCTTTGTGCTTATAAGCGAAATCGTTTACAGAATTTTCGGTACAGACAGCACAATGCCTATACAAGTTATAAATGTACTTTGCGTTGCGGCGGCATATCTTGGCATTGCAAAAATCACAAAGCAGATTTTCGGCAGAAACAAAATTGAATTTATAGTAATTCTTGCACTTGCCGGCTGTATTCAGCCTGTACTTTTCTGCACATTCGTATACGGCAACATAATCGGTATGTGCTGTGCAATATGGGCGTCACACTTCCTAATCAAATATTTCCAAACCGATAAATATCTTGTGCTTATCCCTTGCGGAGTTCTGCTCGTTGTATCGGCACTTGCAAAGTACAACAACTTAATTTACCTTGTTGCCTTTGTAATTATGCTTATCATTCACACCGTAAAGGCTAAAAAATGGCAGAGTATCGCATTTGCACTTGCTCTCTGTATTGCCGTTGTCGGTACAAGTAATCTTGTAATCAAAAGCTACGCATCAAGAGCAAACACCGAACTTAAGGGCGGTGTTTCACAGGTACTTTATCTTGATATGGGACTTAACGAATCCTATATGGCTCCCGGTTGGTACAACAATATCGCACTAAGTCTTTATACAAGCAACAATTGTGATATTGATGCCGCAGAATCGCAAGCATGGTCAGATATTAACAGCCGTCTTAATAAAATGAAAAACGATTCCGAATATGCAATTAATTTCTTTGGCAACAAAATTTTAAGTCAGTGGAATGAACCGTCATACGAAAGCATTTGGGTAAGCAAGGTTAAAGGACACGATGTTGATGTACAGGAGGGTCTTGGCAAGGCTGTTTATGACGGCAGTACAGGACAGTTCCTTGAATTGTACTTTAACTTCTATATGATGGCAGTGTTTATACTCTTTACACTCGGCATTTACTTTATGTTCCTGTATAAAAAGACAAACATTTCTACGGTATTGTTGCCGCTTGTATTGCTCGGAGGATTCGGCTATCACTTGCTTTTCGAAGGAAAATCGCAGTATATACTGACATACATTGTTCTTCTCCTCCCCTATGCCTCATATGCGCTCTGCACAATTCTTGAAAGCGAATATACAGGCATAAAGAAAGTAATAAACAGCTTAAAAGAAATCCCCGACAAACAACCGAAAGGCTTTAAAGATACCAAACTTTACGGCAAAATCTTCAAAAGAAAATCTAAATAATACGAAAAAAATGCAGTCGGTTTTGACTGCATTTTTTGTTATACAAAAAGCCTGCGAAAATCGCAGGCTTTTATTATTTTACATATTTAAAGAAGAGGAGATTAATTATTTTGCTTTTCTTTTATAGAAAACAAATCCACCAATTCCTGCTAATACAATAACAGTAAGAATTATAATTATCATAACAGGACTACTGCCTGTCTTAATAACACCGTTGTCGGTTGTATTGCCTTTTACAGCAGTATCTGTTGTTGATGACTTTGTTGCAGAAATATTAGATGTAGCAGAAGTTGAGGTTGTAGGCTTTACATTACCACCTGAAATTGTAGCAGACTGAGTTGTGCTTGTAGTTGATGACGGCTTAGTTGTTGGCTGAACCTGACCTCCCGTAATCTGAACTCTGTTTGCACTCTGATTATCAAAATCGTTTGTTGTCCATAAAAAGTGAACAGATGCACCGTTGTCAAGAGTAAAATATATATGCTGTTCCGGAATATTATAATTGAACGGGTTATTAAAAACATTTTTAGTATATTTATATTTGGTGCTTGAATTTTCAAAATCGGCTAAAATTGATTTATTAGTTATATCATCAAACAAACCAATAGGCTTATCTGAAAAATCGTATACATACACATATTTGATCCTTTGGGTATCATAATCTACACCAAATTCAAATGGATTATCTGTATTTTTATACATATAAAATTTTGTTAAGCCGGATTCCGTTTCTGTCACTTGCTCATAATCATTTCCGAAAATATCAGCAATATCATTCATAGTCATACCTAAAAATTCAAATGGATTATATTTAGAATAATCAACTATATCATCAAGAGCAATAAACTTAAAGCCGTTATCGTTTGCGTATTTTTCTGCTTCAGTATTTCTGTATCCTTTTATAGTAAAACCATCAATTTTTTCAGAACCTACATATCCGAGATATGTAAAAACATCTTTACCGTTGTAGTAAAATCCTTTTACATTTTTGGGAATAGTTATACTTTTAAGCGAAGCCATACCCCCTAAGGAATCAAAAGTCATACTGCTTATATTTTCAGATACCACAAGCTCACTAATATTTTTACATCCGGAAAACGCATGGTCGCCGATTGCAGAAACTGAATTTGGCATTATTACCTTTTTTAGTGAATTACAACCGTCAAAAGCATAACCGCTTATATTTGCAGTACCATCAGCAATTTTAAAAATACCGTTTTCGTATTCTCTTTTTGCAGGACAAAGCATAATTTGCTTTTTTTCGGAATCGTATAATGCACCATTATCTATATAATATCTGGGATTATCTCCGCTGAATTTAATCTCTTTTAACTCCGGACTTCCGATAAAAAACCAATCTGTTGCAAATGATGTAATGGTACTTGGAAATGTAATTGTTTCAAGACTTTTACTATATGTAAATAGCCAATTGCCTACATACTCTATTCCCTCAGATACCACAACATTTTTAATATTTTTGCTGTTATCATTCATAAAAGCATCAAAAGCTACTGTTTTTACATTATAGCCGTCAATTTTAGCAGGAATAGTTACATTTTCTAAATTACCGTTATACTTAGTAATTGTGGCATTACCGTTTTCAACAGTATATTCATACTCATCTCTTGTTTCTGCGCTTACACTAACAGCAGACATTCCCATAACTAATGTTGCACTTATAGCAAATGATATTATTTTTTCTTTATAATGTTTCATATACATTTCTCCTTATTATTTTTATTTTCATTAAATCAAAATCACTTTCTTACTAAATTAACAGTTCCGCTTCTGCCGTAGAAATATCCCTCAAAAGCTGTCCCAAGTTTAATGGTAAGTTTATCTCCATTTAATTCATACGGCATACTCCCTTCAATCCCCCCATGATAAGGATAAGTTTGGTATAACTCTAGTTCATCACCATTTACTGTATAAGAAAATGTTCTGTAATTAAAAGTTACTTCACTGTTATCTATTTTTAAAGTTTGATTATCAGCATCCGGAGATACCCAAGTACCTAACAAATTTTTAATATTATCACTGTTATAATCACTTTCATTTGATTCCATTTGATTTTTACCACAAGCGGATAATAAAATAATTATACATACACTAAAAGAAAAAAAGCAAAAAGCCGTTAATTTACTATTAACCTTTTTAATTTTATTTATTATTTTTCTTTCCATTTTTTCACCTCCCTACATTAATTTTCTCTTATGAACTATATAAAATATAAGTCCTATAATTACTGCTAATAAAATAATAAACACGATAGCGGCAATACAAATAAAAACAACTAATTTGTTGTCATTTATAACAGCTACGCTGCTGTTGTTATCTTCATCGACTGCTCTGCTATTTTCCTCTATGTACGAATCGGCAGATGTAGAGGTTGTAGAACTAATCTTACCGGACGAAGTAACAGACTGTGCAGATGATGCAGCTTGTGTTGGTTGTGTTTGATTTGTAGTTCCTTCGATCTCACTTATGAAATATGCATCATCAAACCAAATCAAAGTATGATTACCTGAAATATTTGAATTTGCTTCAGCTTTTTGTGAAAGCTGAATAGAAAATACTTTTATATTTGAAACATCAAAATCTAATTTTATATCATCCGTACCATTGCTTACATCCTGCTTGAAAAAGCATTGGTTATCTCCGAAAATCTCAATATTGCAATAACCACATGCTATATTATCAAAAATTAATTTTGCCTTAAATTCATTAAAACCTTTATTCTCTATATCATATTTAACTTCCATATACGCTTCCTGCGAAACATAATCCTCTGTAACACCAGAAAAGTCTAATTTCAATGCATTACTACATCCATAATCATCATATTTAGATACTACATTTACACCTGTTTCTTTAGCATTTGTGGACAAATCAGAATACATTAAACTCCATACATATGTTTTTTCTTCTTTTGCCGAAACACTAATGAATGATATTCCTGCCATTAGTAATGCAACCATAAAAATTGCAATACTTCGTTTAAATAAGTTTACATTTTTCTTTAATTTCATAAAAATATTCTCCTTAAACTATTTCTTTATTTTATTTAAATCTACAGATTGAACAAAACGAACTACCAATTTTGTTTAGTTTATTCCAAGGCATATAACTAATAATAAGGTACAAGTTCTCACCTTGTAAGTATCGATTAATATAGTCACCGCGTAAATTACGACTTTGGACTTCAATTGAGCGCAATCCTATAACACTTACAACAACCGAAGCAAATCCGCAAAGCATTAGCAAAAAACTACAACCTTTATTCCGGTGTTTTTTTCAATTTAAATATTTTTGCCTTCCAAGATTTTACATTTAGATTTATAAATATACTTTTATTATAATGTTATAATAAAAAATTCATAGGTCAATGTAAAAATTGTCAAAATTATTGTAAAAATTAACATTACTTTTTAATAAAAAGTAATTATTTGATAATGAATATATGATATAATTATAATGAGGTGAAATATATGCTCGTTATGATATGTGATGATGATATAAATATTGCTAATTACATAAAATCATTGATTGAAAGCAACTACAAGGAGAATATAAAAATTAAAACTTACTGTACTGTAAAAGAATTGGAAAATTCTATTTTTAATAAAGAAACGCCCAATGCAATTATTTTGGATATATGCGTCGAAAGCAATAATGGAATAGAATCTGCAAAAAATATTCGTAAGTATATACCAAATACACCCGTTATTTTCCTTACAGGATATATCGAATATTGCCAAGATATTTTTATAAATTTTAATCCTTTCGGTTTGCTCACCAAACCTATTGACAAACAAAAATTATTTTTCTACATTGATAAAATAAATTCATATTATAATACAAATAAACAATTAACTGTTAAAATTTCAACATATGGACAAACAATATCAATAGATAAAAATAATATTATTTTCTTGGAAAGTCACGAGCGAAAAGTAATGTATCATACTAATTCACAAAAATATGAGGAATACATCAAACTTGACAATGCAATGAATAAACTCGATAACAGTTTTTTGCGATGTCATAAAAGTTACGCTGTAAATTTAAAATATGTTTCTGATTTTTCTAAATCAAATATATTGTTAATCAACAATAAATCAATTCCTGTCAGTCGTAGCCATTATGACAATGTCAAAAAACTCATTTATGAATATAACGCATCCAAAATAGGTTTATAAAAGGAGGAATAGTCTTGCACAGCTTATTTGAAAGCGTATATTATCTGCCACAACAGGTGTGGCTGTTTATTTTTTATTATTTCATTGTATTTGTTTCTACAACATTAGTGCTTAAAAGCAAATTCAAGAAAATTCCCACTGTTCTTTTAAGCTTATTAATTCTATACATATTTTTTACACCCTTTCACTTTGATAATATGCCGTTTTGGACAACACAATTTCCAATGTTCTCTATTATAGTTGCCGAGCTTATCCTATATAAAGACAAATTACTTGTAAAATTAATCTCAAGCATTATAAATATATGTCTTATATTTTGCTCTGACTTTTTCAGCTATCTATTAGTTATAGAATTATTAAAAAGTGGGCAAAACTACTTAAACGTACCGTATGCATATCTGGTTTCAAGTATACTGATTGTGCTATTATGCAGCTTAAATGTGTTGATTTGGAATAAATTTTACAATAAAGATAAAGAAGATATTAAAAGATTTTTTAAATACAATGTAGTATTTTTCCTTGTATTTATCGTTATAGAATCGCTGTTTGTAACCTTTTGGATAATTGACCATAGAGTTTTATGGGAATACTTACCATATGGCTTTAAAAATGCTAACCAAACCTTTATGTACATATATATTATTTTATTTGTTGTATTGGATTGCATCATTATTTATTTTACAAAGAGCAGCTCATCATACGAAAAAATTAAAGCTAAAAATGAAATGCTTGAGTATCAAAACAAACTACAAACAGAATACTACGAAAAAATGCTTGAAAATTATGATAAAACAGCAAAATTGCGGCACGATATTAACAATCTTGTTCAAGTTATTAATGTTCAGCTTTCTCAAAACACCGTAGAAAGCCACGAAAAAGCAAAAGAGATAGCTAACGGGATTTCTGATATAATGGAAAGCACAAAAAGCCATAAATTTTGCAACAACAGAATAGTAAACGCAGTTCTGTTTGATAAAACAACTATTGCAGAAAAAGATGGTATAAAAATTATAGATAATATCATTCTTGATGACAATATCAGTATAACAGACTTTGACATTTGCAGAATATTTATTAATTTGTTGGATAATTCAATAAATGCATTAAAAAATTATAACGACAACGATAAAATCATTTTTATTTCATGTAAAAAAGACAATAATAACATATACATAAAATGCGAAAATAAGTTTTCTGAGAATAACAAAAAATTTAAGAAAAACTCAGAACTGCATGGATACGGTTTGAAAATAGTAAAAGATATTGCTCAAAAATATGACGGTGATTTGATTATTGATATTCAGGATTCCACCTATAAAACTTTGGTGGTTTTAAAAACAGAATAATAATACATTGCACAACAAAAGCCTGCGGAAATCGCAGGCTTTTAGTTTTATCTGTTATTTAATTTCTAATTATGAATTATAATTACATAAGACTCTTATAAAGTTCGGCAATTTCTTCTACGCTGGTATCCCTTGGGTTGCCGGGACGGCAAGCGTCATCATATGCCGACTGTGCAAGGAACGGTACATCTTCAGGTTTGACAATTTCTTTTAAATCCGCAGGAATACCTACATCTTGAGAAAGTTTTTTAACTGCGTCAACTGCTGCCTTGCGGTATTCGTCAACAGTCATATTCTCTGTACCATCTACACCCATTGCGGCGGCAATGTATTTGTACTTATCACCTGTGGAAGGAGCGTTATACTCCATAACTGTCGGAAGAATGATTGCATTTGCAACACCATGTGGTGTGTCATACAAAGCACCGAGCGGATGAGCCATTGAGTGAACAATGCCGAGTCCTACATTTGAGAATCCCATACCTGCAACATACTGACCGAGAGCCATTCCCTCTCTGCCCTCCGGTGTGTTATCTACTGCGCCACGCAAAGACTTTGAAATAATTTCAATTGCCTTTAAATGGAACATATCGGAAAGTGACCATGCACCCTTTGTTATGTAGCCCTCAATTGCGTGCGTAAGTGCGTCCATACCTGTTGCGGCGGTAAGACCTTTTGGCATAGTTGACATCATATCAGGGTCAACTACTGCAACTACAGGAATATCGTGAACATCTACGCATACCATTTTTCTGTTCTTTTCAACATCTGTAATTACATAGTTAATTGTAACTTCAGCGGCTGTACCTGCCGTTGTCGGAACTGCGATAATCGGCACTGCTTTGTTCTTTGTGGGTGCAACACCCTCAAGCGAGCGAACATCCGCAAATTCGGGATTATTGATAATTATACCGACTGCCTTTGCCGTATCCATTGAAGAACCGCCGCCGATTGCAACAATACAATCTGCTCCGCTCTCTTTAAATACTTCAACACCGTGCTGAACATTCTGTATGGTAGGATTAGGTTTGATGTCTGAATATAAAGTATATTCAATGCCCGCATTTTCAAGCACATCCGTAACTTTTTTTGTAACTCCGAATTTTACAAGGTCGGGGTCAGACGCTACAAGCACCTTCTTAAAACCTCTTCCCTTAATTTCTTCAGGGATAGAATTGATTGCACCTGCACCGTGATAAGAAGTTTCGTTTAATACAAATCTATTCATATATTTTTCATCCTTTGCTAAAAATTTTTGTAGCTTTATTATATAACATATTTACTAAAAAATCAAGATTGTTATATAAATTCTATTATTTTTATCTTAAAAAGCTAATAGACTTGTACTTTATAAAAATAATGCTATAATAAGTATAGATGATAATTTAGGAGTTGATATATATGTCAGTTGATATTTATTCTCAAGCAAAACAGGCTTGCGAAGAGCTTTGTAATGTTGCCAAACTTAAGGAAGGCAGTATAGTTGTAGTCGGCTGTTCTTCAAGTGAAGTTGCCGGAGGAACTATTGGCAAAAACTCTAATCTTGAGGTTGCCGAGCAGGTTTTCAAGGGTATTTATGAAGTGCTTAGCGAAAAGAAAATCTATCTTGCCGCTCAATGCTGCGAACATCTGAACCGTGCAATCATTGTAGAGCGTGATGCCGTTCCGTATGCGGAAATTGTAAATGTTGTTCCGCAACCAAAGGCAGGCGGTTCTTTTGCCACAACAGCATATAAAACATTTAAAAATCCTGTTGCTCTTGAAGAAATCAAGGCTGACGCAGGACTTGACATTGGCGGTACATTAATAGGTATGCACCTTAAAAAAGTAGCTGTTCCCGTAAGACTGAGCCTTGATCACATTGGCAACGCTATTTTACTTGCCGCAAGAACCAGACCGAAATTTATCGGCGGCTGCAGAGCGGTTTATGATGAAAATATGTAAATAATAACAAACAAAAAAGGCTCTATAATAAATGTTGGGGTAACAATAATAAATTATGGTTTAACTCACAGTTTAGCCAAGCAATTATAAAAGTTTGGTCAACCTTTTCAAAGGT
>OQVI01000703.1_pt1 | contig 23866 bp, 29 predicted proteins | sample 1691651 | NCBI WGS metagenome assembly OQVI01 (sample SAMN03418287, study PRJEB22391) | human gut metagenome | biome: human-gut; feature: organic feature; material: feces | host: Homo sapiens | place: Italy | collected 2013-04
ATCATCCTTCTGATGAAGAAACGCTATGCGCAGCCTCTGGACAAGCGTACTCTTATCGGCGGGACGGTGGAGGACTTCAAACGATTTCTTGAGGAGAAGACCGGAAAGACGTTCCGGCGTGTGAGATGAATGAATTTACTATAACGCCCTTTCGCGGGCTGCATTTGCTTCTGCTTTTGCTTACGGCAGCGGCGGTGCTGCTCATATTCTTGCTGCTGCGCGGAAAACCGGAAGCACGTCGCTCCCGGTTTCTGATCGGTGTGTGCTTTTTTAATCTTGCGCTGTTTGCTGGCTACAAGCTCGCGCTGTCCATGGACGCAGCGTATATCCGTGCGTACTATCCCAATGGCTTCAGCATTTTCAATGAGCTGCCGCTGCACCTGTGCAACATCAATCTGTTTCTGATCCCGCTGGGCGTGTGGAAGAGGAACCGCTCGATCATGGGCTTTTCCTTCTTTGTAGCGCCCCTCGGCGCACTGATGGCACTGCTCTTCCCGGAGCCTCTGTTCTCCGGCTTTTCGCTGTTCCTGCCACGGATCTTTGGCTACTATGTGACCCACGCAATCCTTGTTGTCTGCGGCCTGAGTCTGGCGACGCTGGGCTTTTACCGCCCCGACCCCAAGGATATCCCGCGGATCCTCAAGACCTTTGGCCTGCTTGCCGTAGGCGCTCATCTTATCAATCTCCTGTTACGCCTCACGCTCTGCCCGGAGGCGAACTACTTCTTCACCTACGGCGCGGAGATCGGCGTGCTCAAGCTGTTTTGGCGCATCATCCCGGCGCCGCTGCTTTACGGACTGCCAGCACCGCTGATCCTTGCAGCCTATATGTACGCGGTCTGTGCGTTGTTCCGCCTGACGCAAGGAGAGGAAGAGGTGTCTTTTTCATAGGTTGGATAAGTCCCACAGTGCAAAAAACAGGAGGATAAGACATTGCTGCATAGAAATGTAAGAGGAATCGGAATCGCCCTGTGCTTGTTGACTCTCTTTCTCTTCCTGTCCGGGTGCGGCTCATTGAAGGATGACACGCTTCTGACCGTCAATGCAGTGATCACGGAAGTTGATACAGGAAAGCAAACCATAACGGTAAAGGACGATGTCGATGAAAGTACTTTAGGTGAAGGATGTCTGACAGAATGTTCGTCCATTCCTATGGTCTATTGCGACTTTGCCACGCAGAAGGTTACAAGGATTTCTTTTAAGGAATTGCAGGTCAATGATAGGGTTGTTGTGAGTATCAGAAGCTCGGAAATGGAGAAATTCCGAAGCGGCAGCGGAGGGGAAAATACAATCAAGGTCGAACAATTGCAGTTGTATACGCAAAGAGCTGCCGCAACACTTTCCTGAACTTCTTAGCCGCTTTTAGCGGTTTCCTCTTGGTTTTAATTCCTTTCCTAACATTTTTTGTTCCACATCCTCCTAAGGCATTTTAGGTGGTCAAAAGCAAAGCCTCGCCGGAGCAATTCCGGCGGGGCTTTGCAGTTTTCTCGGCGTCCCGCTTTTTCCTCTCGATGAGCAACACGAAAACCGCGCCAAAGCCACCTCACGCCGTGGGATGCCACAATCAAAGAACAGAAGCTATACAGGGACTATGTTGACATTTCAACGTCTCTGTGTTAAAGTTCTTTTGTTGAGACTTCAACATTTATGGAAGTGGAGGACAGTCATGCAGGAGAGATTTGAAACCTTTACAGTTTTGATCAACAGGATCAGCCGCGACATACGGAAAATCAAAAATCAGGAGATGGCCGACTATCACCTCAGAAGCGCCCATGTGTCCTGTCTGTACTACGTTTATTCGCTGGGAAGCGTGACCTCAGCGGAGCTGTGCGAGCATTGTGAGGAGGACAAGGCGACCATTTCCCGTGCGGTGGACTATCTGGAGACCAACGGCTTTCTTCTGCGTGACACCGGCGCCAAACGGTACAAAAGCCCCTTGCTTCTGACGGATAAGGGGCGGGATGCCGGCAAAAGAATTGCAGAGAAGATCGGCGGCATTCTTGAAACGATCAGCCATGCTCTCACGGAGAATGAAAGGATTGAATTCTACCGTTGTCTATCCACCATCAGCAGAAGCCTTGAGGCTATCGTCCAAAACAGTGAAGAAAAGGAGCTGTGATGCAATTGAAAACAAGGATCATTGTTGATTCCACCGCGGACCTGGTCCCCGAGATCAAAGAGCGGGTCTATACGGTTCCCCTCACCGTTCACTTCGGTCAGGAGGAATATATCGACGGCGTGACCATCGACCACAAGACCTTCTATGAAAAGCTGGTCGAGAGCGATGTACTGCCCACCACCAGTCAGGCAACCCCGAACGACTTCATCGGCGCGTTTGAAACGGCAAGGCAGGCGGGAGAAGCCGCCGTTGTCATCACCCTTGCGTCCAAGTTCTCCGGCACGTATCAAGGCGCCGTAATTGCGGCGGCGGAATATGAAAACATCTATGTTGTGGACGGCGCAAGCGCGGCAATGGGGACCGGCATCCTTGTAGAGCTTGCGTTCCGGCTTTTGGACGCGGGGTCCTCCGCAGAGGAAATTGCGAAGGCTTTGGAGGAAGAGAAGAAAAATATTGTCATTGTTGCCTTGGTGGATACCCTCGAATACCTCAAACGGGGCGGTCGCATTTCAAAGACAGCCGCATTTGCCGGCGGGATACTGAACATCAAGCCCGTGATCTCCGTCACCGACGGTGAAATACATCTGCTTGGAAAAGCGCGCGGCTCTAAGATGGGAAACAATCTGCTCGTTCAGGAGATCAATGAGGCGGGCGGCATTGATTTCAGCAAGCCGGTGCTGCTTGGCTACAGCGGACTTTCCGATGCGCTTTTATTGAAGTACATAGAGGACAGCCGCCACATTTGGGAGGGGCATTTGCGGGAGGTTCGCTACACAACGGTGGGCAGCGTGATCGGAACACACCTCGGTCCCGGCGCCGTTGTGGTGGCATTTTTCAAGAATAGATAAAAGGCAGAACGGAACAATAGCGATTGAAGAAGCTGCAATAAAGGTATGGCCCTTCCGCACCATCGTCAAATAAAACGGTGGTGCAGAAGGGCGTTTGCGCGATGCTGCGGGAGGAAAACCCCAAAGAGCAGCCTACGCACAGGCAGGACCTCGACCGCTGAAAAAGCAGAGCGGCGCGACGGTAAAGCCCGTCCCGCCGTTCGTGTTTCGAGGGTTTGATTGATAAGGTGGAAGTTGTATTATTCACCACGATTATCGGTTACGTAAACAATGCAGGCAATTCCGGAAAGCATCGAAAAAATAATTGTTCTAATACCGCCCTCTCGGCTTGCCATGCTTCTACTGTTAGTGCAATCTCAAACACGCTTTTGGGACACATTAGCATAAAGCATTTGAGAAAAAACCTGCCGCTGTGCACCATTACCGCAGTTAGGCGGGGCTCCTGGCAAAGACGATAAAAACCCTCAGTCCAAAATCTGCCGGATGCTTCCGTTGTGCTTTTACACGGCGGCGTTCATTGAAAGCGTTTAATTTGCGAATAAATCGCATATTGACTTTTCTGCTTTCCTTGTGTATACTAATTTGCAAATGAATTGCAAATTGGAGGCGTGGCGACTTGTCCAGTTACAGCACGCAGCAGAGGAAGGCTCTGCTTGCCTATTTGAGCCGGCACCCCGATGAGCTGCTGTCCGCACGGCAAATTGCGGACGCGCTGGCGGATGAAAAAATCAGCCTCAGCGCCGTGTATCGAAACCTTGCACAGTTAGAGGCGGAAGAAAAAGTGCGGCGCAGCAGCAAGAGCGGCACGCGGGAGGTCTACTATCAGTACCTTGACGCCGAGAACTGCAAGGGTGCGCTGCACATGAGCTGTGTAAAATGCGGCAGAACCTTTCATATGGCAAGCGGCAACGCCGTCCTGTTTGCAAAACACCTAGCGCGGAGCGAGCAATTCACGCTGGACGCCGCCGACACGGTTCTCTATGGCACCTGCGCGGATTGCAGGGAAGAATAATATTTGGAGGAGGACAGGCTATGACAAAGAAATTTCGTTTGATCACAGGCTTGCTGGCAGCCGTGCTGGCGGCTGTCATGCTGTCCTCCGCTGTCTATATTGCGGTCGAAGCCAACCATAACTGCTCCGGCGAGGACTGCGCCATCTGCCACCAGCTGCAGGCCTGTGAAAATCTGCTCAAGAGCATTGGGCTTGCCGGTGCTGCCGCGGTTTTCGCCGCGGCGGTCAGGTATGCCCCGTGCAGAGTCATTTCCTCCTGCGCGGAGGTTGTCCGCACGTTTACTTTGGTTTCGCTCAAGGTTAAACTTTCAGATTAAATAAGAACTATTTACAAGGGTGTAGTCTATCCGTTTTCGGATAGGCTTTCACGGCGTTGCCGTCACCCTTGTATTTTTGCGCCCATTTTTACGTTCTTATTATAATCTGGAGGTACATATAGCCTATGAAAAAGATAACTGCGCTGCTGCTTGCGCTTATGATGCTGGCCGGCGTCCTTGCCGGCTGCGGAAAGCCGAAGGATACCGGTAAAGCCGGCAAATTGAAGGTCGTCACGACCATCTTCCCCGAATACGATTGGGTCAGGGCGATCCTGGGCGACAAGGCGGATAATGCCGAGGTCACCATGCTGCTGGATAACGGCGTTGACCTGCACAGCTATCAGCCCACCGCCGATGATATTGTCAAGATATCCGATTGCGACCTGTTTGTCCATGTGGGCGGCGAGTCCGACGGCTGGGTGGAAAATGCTCTGAAAAACGCCGCCAACAGGAAAATGAAGGTCATCAACCTGCTGGAGGTGCTGGGTGATTCCGTGAAAACGGAGGAGACGGTTGAGGGTATGCAGGAGGACGGTCACGACCACGGTCACAGCCACGATGAACAGCTCACGGAGGATGACATCAAGGATCGCACCCTCTCGGATTTCGCCGGTGCGTGGAAGTCCCTGCACCCCTATCTGCTGAACGGCGACCTGGACAAATTCTGCGAGCACAGGGCGGAGGAGGACGAGGACAGCTCGACCACAAAGGACACCTATTTGGAGAAGTACAAGACCTCGTGGCAATGCGACGCCGAGAAGATCTCTATCAACGGGAACACGATCACATTCACTTATGCAGACGGAAAAACCGTTTCCGCTGAATACACCTATGCCGGTTATCAGCCGAAGCTGGATGACGAGGGCAAGATCCGCAGCGTCCGCTATCAGTTCGAAACCACCAGTGCCGATGCGCCCAAATATGTGCAGTTCAACGACCACGGCCACGAGCCGGGTGAGGCGGAGCATTTCCATATCTACTTCGGCAACGACGGCTTCGATGCGCTGATGAGCGCCAAGACCAATCCGTTTTTTGTGAAGGACGCGCTTTCCGCAGAGGACATCCTTGATGAGCTGATGGGGCACGACCATGGGGAGGAAAAGGACGAGCATGTCTGGCTGTCCCTGAAGAACGCCCAGACACTCTGCGTGACGCTTGCGGATGCGCTGTGTGCCATCGACCCGGACAACAAGAACACCTATATCGCCAACGCCGCGGCGTATAGGGACAAGCTGGCCGCCCTTGACGCAGACTATAAGGCGGCTGTGGAGGGTGCGACCCATAAGACCGTTTTGTTTGGCGACCGTTTCCCGTTCCGCTATCTGGTGGACGATTACGGTCTGCGCTACTACGCCGCCTTTGCGGGCTGCTCCGCCGAAACCGAAGCCAGCTTTGAAACCGTTTCGTTCCTTGCTAAGAAGGTGGATGAGCTGGGACTTCCCTGCGTGCTGACCATCGAGGGCGCACAGCACAGGATCGCGGAAACCATCGTTCAGAACACCGCCGGGAAGAAGCAGAAGGTGCTGACCATGGATTCCATGCAGTCCACCACCTCCAAGGACGTGGCAAACGGCGCCACCTACCTTTCCGTTATGGAGAAGAATCTCTCCGTGCTGAAGGAAGCGTTGGGGTAAGGAGGTAGGTCTATGGCTCAGCTCACTTGTCAAAATCTCTGTGTCGGCTACGATGGGCAGTCCGTTCTCCAAGACCTCACCTTTGAGCTCCTGGCAGGCGACTACCTCTGCATCGTAGGGGAAAATGGATCCGGCAAGAGCACCCTTATGAAAACGATCCTCGGCTTGCAGATGCCCATCAGCGGCAGAATTTTGACGGGCGATGGGCTGAGGAAAAACGAGATCGGCTATCTGCCGCAGCAGACAGTGATACAAAAGGACTTCCCGGCATCCGTGAGAGAGATCGTTCTCTCCGGGTGCCTGGGACGCTGCGGCAGCCGTCCTTTTTATAACAAAGAAGAAAAGAAACTTGCGGCGGAGGCTATGGAGAAAATGCAGATCACCCGGCTTGCAAGGCGGTGCTATCGGGAGCTGTCCGGCGGACAGCAGCAGCGGGTGCTGCTTGCCCGCGCGCTGTGCGCCACACAAAAAATGCTGCTTCTTGATGAGCCTGTTTCCGGGCTTGACCCCAAGGTGACGGCGGAAATGTATACGCTCATCGAAAAGCTCAACCGCGAGGACGGCATCACCGTGATCATGATCTCTCACGATGTGGCTGCCGCCATCCGATACGCCAGCCATATTCTGCATATTGGCGACACCGTTTTCTTTGGGACAAAGGCGGACTATCTCCAAAGCCCGCAAGGGCGGCTGTTTGACGTGAAGAAGGGCGGTGACAGCCAATGACCGCTATCTTGGAAAAGCTGGCTCTCTATTGGGCATATCCCTTTGTCCGCTATGCGCTCATTGTCGGTGTGCTGATCGCGCTTTGCTCCTCCCTGCTGGGTGTGACGCTGGTGCTGAAGCGGTTTTCCTTCATTGGTGACGGTCTGTCCCACGTGGCGTTTGGCGCAATGGCGATTGCCGCCGTGCTGCAGATCACCAACAAAATGCCCCTTGTAATGGTCATTACCATCCTCAGCGCCGTGCTGCTCCTGCGCACCGGACAGAATACGAAAATCAAGGGCGACGCCGCCATCGCCATGATCTCGGTGGGAGCACTGGCTATCGGGTATCTTCTGATGAACATTTTCTCCACCTCGTCCAATCTTTCGGGCGATGTGTGCAGCACGCTGTTCGGCTCCACCTCCATTCTGACACTGTCCCCCGTAGAGGTATGGCTGTGCGTGGGAATGTCGGTGCTGGTCGTGGCGGTGTTCATCCTGTTTTACAATAAGATCTTCGCCGTGACCTTTGACGAAAACTTCGCAAGGGCGACCGGCACGAAGGCGGGGCTTTACAACCTACTGATCGCCGTCGTCGTTGCGGTCATCATCGTGCTGGCGATGAACCTTGTGGGTTCCCTGCTGATCTCCGCACTGGTGATCTTCCCGGCGCTGTCCGCCATGCGGATGTTCAAGAGCTTTCGCAGCGTGACCATCTGCGCGGCAGTCCTTTCGGTTTTCTGTGCGCTGCTCGGCATTCTGGCGTCCATTCTCGCCGGTACGCCGGTAGGCTCCACCATCGTCGCCGTTCAGATCGGCGCTTTCGGTCTGTCGTGGCTGGCAGGCACGGTATTGGGAGGTGTTCGCAGATGAAAAAACTATTGTGCGTTTTGCTGATTGCCCTAACTCTTCTCCCTCTCGCCGCCTGCGGCCGTGAAATAGATAAAGGGGCTGCTGCAGCTGATTCAGCCGATAACCAAGCGCCAGAGGCTTCTGTTTCACAAAAACAGCCCTCAGAAAAAAAATCGGAGTCTAAACCTGCAGCCTCTGAACCAACGCAAGGCACAGCCGGTGTTGATGTTGACCTCACAAGGCTTAGCAGTACAATGGTATATTCTGAAGTCTATAATATGATGAACGCCCCCGGTGATTATATTGGGAAAACCATTAAAATGACGGGACAATTTGTATATTACGAAAACCCTGATACGAAAGCCCAATACTTCACCTGTATCATTGGCGATGCAATGGCTTGCTGCTCACAGGGATTGGAGTTTGTACTGACCGGTAAGCAGACCTATCCGGATGATTATCCGGAGCTGGGCAGCGAGATTACGGTTAGTGGTACATTTGAGTTATATGAGGAAGGAGACATCCGATATTGTCGGCTGGTTGATGCGGAAATGATTGGGCAATAACGCAGCAGCCTGCAAAAAAACAGACAGATTTCCGCCTAAATCGCGTTTCTGCGTGAGAGTCGGCGAAAGCTGCCTGTTTTGCTATGGAACTGACTATCGGCGCGATAGCGAGGCATTTTGACCATAGCTTTGTCATCTGCTTCTTCACCGTATATGAGCATTGACTTTGCAGCATTCAGCCTATATCAGGAACTTTCAAGGTTTCCCTTGCGAAATGGTAGAATCCCTGCTATAATGTTTATGTAAGTTTCAGAATTGCCACCGAGCAATTATAGTGAATGAGTAACACAGTGCCTGAGGATGAAAGTCTTCAGGCACTTTTTTGTTTCTTCTGCCTCTCACAAACAGAGGCACAGACGGGGACGGCGGGGAGTATGCCCCCTCCCTGCTGACAATTTCATATCTGGGATCCTTGGGTCCAAAAGCGCTTAGAGAGCTTCGGTTCTTTAAGCGCTTTTTTATATAGATCGGAGCCTAACCGCTCCCTTACCCTTTGCTCCGGGGAGCCTTTCGGCATACCCGTACAGATAGATATTACATGCAGGAATGCAGAAAGGAAATGCCAGTGGAAGACGATTACATGATGGTGATCATCCCGTGCATTGCGGAGATTGCCGCCTCAGATACGCCTGAACGAGTCAAAAAGCTCCGCCTTGGAGCCGTTAGCGAGCTTCAGCGGTATCTGCATTATTACCGGCAGCTTGGCTATATGCCGAAGCTGCTCTATGCCATTGCAGACAAGAAATGCCGGATGATAGTTTCCGCCACAACCAAGGCGGAGCTGCAAAAGCTAGTCCGACCCAATTGTCCGCACTATGACGGAGCCGGATTTATCCCGGATGCTTATAGTGTCCCGGAGGAAGAACTCATCTGTTGGAGCGAAACATCCCTAAAAGGGCCGCTGACCGCAGAGGGCTTTCAGCGGTATATGGAGCTTTTTAAGCAGGTGCTTCCGGAAGAAAGCCGCAGACTCGCGTTGTGAGGTGATGCAGATGGATAACATCGGGAATACCGAGCATGCGTTGACCTTTGCGGATCTGCGTGTTCACTACTATACCGGACGGAGCTACCTCATCTCCGGCGAAGGCCGGGATAAGGTGTTCGGCTATCGGCACGGCGTGATGACCGATATCGGAGATCTGCCGGAAGCCGAATGGACCCGGCTGGCAAAACAACTGATCCGGCAATCCGGTGAGCAGGAGCTATATCAGCAGCTTTTCGCATGGGAAAGAGAACAAAGCCATTGGGAACAAAGTCCTTCTCAGTTTGAATTGGATGTGCTGAGTTTGCATATGGCGCGGCTGCCGGACAATCCGGCGTGGTGCGATTTTATTCCATTCAACCGGAAATATCGCCCTGAAGTGCTTTGCAATGCAGAGATTCTATGGGTCAAGTGTTCCGGGTGCGGAAAACGCCACGAAATGACAGGAACGCAGCTCAAAAATATCCGTGACAGAAGCAATGGTAAGCTGTACTGCCGGGAATGCGGTGATTGGATGCCGGTCCACCCATGCGCTCATCCTAAAGAAGGGGGTGATGGGAACGGATAAGGTCGTCATCGTTGTCAAGGACGGAATGGTTCGGGAAGTGTTCGGAGCCTGCCCTTACAAATTCGATGTTGAGATCCTGGACATGGATTTTAACGGAGCCGACCCTGACGCAGAGAATGCTGCACAGGATCGGCTTCAGACTGTCCGGCAGTATCTCAGCAAAATCTATTAACAAAAAGGAGAAGCATTATGCGAGAAAAGAATAATACCAATCTGGAACGGATGCGCGAACTGATCGAGCGGCTCACGGAGGCGGACATCGCCTACTACAAAAACGATGCTCCTATTATGACGGATCTGGAATATGACCGACTGACAGAGGAGCTCGCCGCTTTGGAGCATGATACCGGGCTGGTGCTTTCCGGCTCGCCGACGCAGAAGGTTTCCGGAGAGATTTTGGAAAGCCTGGCGGAGGTGCGGCATACAAAGCCCATGCTGTCCGCAGGCAAGACGAAGTCCATTGAGGATATGATCCGGTTTGCAGCAGGACGTGCTGTTCTGCTGAGCTGGAAGATGGACGGGCTTACGCTGGTTTTGCGGTATGAGTACGGAAAACTGAAGCAGGCCATCACCCGCGGCCGCGAGGGTATCATCGGCGAGGATGTGACCCATACGGTGCGCACCTTCCGAAACGTGCCCTTGAAGCTCCCCACGAAGGAATCGTTTGAGGTACGCGGAGAGGGCGTCATCTCATGGGAGAGCTTCCGCAGAATCAATGCCAGTCTGGAGGAGCCCTATACCCATCCGCGGAATCTGGCCTCCGGCAGCACGCGAAAGCTTGACGCCGGTGAGGCAAGCAAGCGCCGGTTGGAGTTCTGGGCTTTCGAACTAGTCAGCGACCATCTGGAGCCTGAGAGCAAGCTTGCGCAGCAGCAATTTCTGCAGCGCAGCGGTTTTTCGGTTGTGCCATATATCTTTTTGGATGCCGTGCACAGCGAGCAGGACATCCGAGATACAGTCGCCGGCATGGAACCCAAAGACTTCGCATATCCGGTGGATGGTCTCGTCATGGAATATGAAGACCTCCGCTATGGCAAAAGCCTTGGAGCAACCGGACATCACGAGAATCGCCTGATTGCGCTCAAGTGGGCCGATGAACTCTACAGCACGCGCTTCCGCGGCGTGGAGTTGGCCACGACCAGAACCGGTATGGTAAGCATCACCGGTCTGTTCGATCCGATCAGCATTGACGGTACACTCGTCAGCCGCGCTTACCTGCACAACCTTGATATCTTCGATGAGTTTCAGTTTGGCATCGGTGACGAGATCAGCGTGTATAAGGCGAACATGATCATTCCGCAGATTGCGGACAATAAAACGCAGAGCAACACCTATATGCTGCCCATGACCTGCCCCTGCTGTGGAAAGCCGCTAACGGTAAAGTACACATCGGGCGGCACGCGGCAGCTATATTGCGGTAATCCGCACTGTGCAGCCAAGCTGGTGCAGAAGTTTGCGCATTTCTGTGAAAAGACCCGCATGAATATCGAAGGACTTTCAGCAACAACGCTGGAGAAGCTCATCGGTCACGGCTGGGTGCGGAATTTCGGAGACTTATACGAGCTGGAGCAGCACCGTGAGGATATTGTACGCACCGAGGGTTTCGGCGAGCGATCCTTTGACCGACTGCAGGCGGCAATTGAAAAGAGCCGCCGCTGCACGTTGGCAAAGTTTATCGCCGGTCTCGGTATCCCGATGGTCGGGCGCCATGCGGGCCGGGATCTGGATCGCTATTTCCATGGCTCATGGGCTGAGTTTGAGGCGGCAATTCTCAACGGCTTCGATTTCACACAGCTGCCGGATTTTGGCGAGACCATGCACAACAACATTTATACCTGGTATGCGGATACTCAGGAGGCAAAGCTCTGGCGTCCGCTGCTGAGAAAAATTCAATTTGAAACAAAGGAGAATTTGACTATGGAAACCACCATGAATAGCCCCTTCGCAGGCAAGACCGTCGTTGCTACCGGAAAGCTGGAGCATTACACCCGTGACGGCATCCAGGAGAAGCTGATTTCTCTGGGCGCCCATCCGTCCGGTGCCGTGAGTAAGAAAACCGATTATCTGATCGTTGGCGAAAAAGCCGGCAGCAAGCTGACCAAAGCACAGCAGCTGGGCGTAAAAACGCTGACTGAACAGGAATTCGAGGACATGCTGGCCTGAATGGCAGGCGGCGCAACGGTTGCGGAGCAGGGATTACCTGCTCCGTTTCCGGTCTCAGGAGGAAATCAAGATGACAAACCACAAATACTGTTGTCCTGTCTGCGGAGCCAAGAGCTTCGAGGTCACAGCACATGTTACGCAGGATTGGAAAATCGACTGCAACGGCACTTTTCTGGAAGCGTTGAATGAGTGCGTTGAGGTCACGCACTATCCTGACGAAGCGGATATCTGGAGCTGTGCCAACTGTGATTTTTCCGCAGAAGGCAAATCGTTTCTCGTAAATACTCACAGTTAGGAGGGCACATAATGAGAAAAACGAAGATCGGGGTCATGGACTTCCACGGCAGTGTGGATATCACCGACCCCTGTTACGACAAAGACGTCTGGTGCCGGATGAACAATGTGAAAATCAGTGAAGGCGAATATGCCTGCTATGTCTGGCGTCATACCGACAAAGGTAAGTATGAGGACGGTACGCCGTATTCGTATTTACTGGTTGGTGCGATTGGGATATACCGAAACGGTGATATACCGCGCCAGAAGGACATGGAGGAAATCGGCAGCATAGGCGTTGACGCCGGGCTGGCTGGGTTTTTCCACAACAAACCGGATTACAGCGACGAGGAATGGGGCAGGTTCTGTGACCGCGTCCGTAATGGCGATGCATGGCTGATAGAGGACGGCTTTTATAGCTCGTCCGGGTATGGCGACGGATGCTATGGCGTATATGCTTATAAACAGGATGGCGCAATCACCGCATTGGAACTCCGTTTTCTGTGATGAGGCGGGGCGCGTGCGTAGTTCTCGTGGATTGTGTAGAAAACAATAGGAGGTCACAAAATGAAAGAAACCAAGAATGCACGTTTCCGTCGCGTGGCGGAGGCGCGCGTCAACAAAATTATCCGGATGCTGCGCCTTCTGGGCAACTGCTCCGGAACAAACACCTATGCCTATGACACCGATGCCGTCGAGCAGATCTTCACGGCACTGCAGATCGAACTGGATCAGGCGAGAAAGCGATTCTCTGAAAACGGGAGAACGGGACGAAATCGGTTCTCTCTTTCGCAAGCGCCGATGCCGGACACCGTTTCGTATCCGCACATCACGCTGCCTCTGCCGGACGGCACACATCTTCGAGCCGTCGCTTATGCAGATACGACCTATCCGGCCATCAATCTGTATCTACTGCGGGATGGCGAGCCGGAGGAACTCGTATGCTTTGCGGAATACAACTCGGAGCACAGCCCCTGCCACGAGCTTTGCATCGGCGTCTACACTTCCGATGCGGAGGACACACAGTACTATGGGCCATATCGGCCGGAAAGGGAAACGGAGTATGGAAAAGGTGATTGATAAAAGCCGGGCATATGAAGCCTACCGTCTTGCGTGGGATGATATCGCAAAGTTGCTGTCAGATCAGATCAAGGCTGTTCTGGGCCGAAGGTTTCTTCTGCGTGTGTGGCCGGAGGATCAAGGATACTGGGGCGCCCGTGCACTGCATGGGCTGTTTTCGGTTGCTGATCTGAATCGGCTGCTGGATGCTGTACAAGCAGACGCGGAGACCCGCATGGAAACTCTGCCGGAGGATTCAGAGGACGTACACGGTTTCGGCATGACACTTGGCTCGCTTCTTTTGAAAGCCGCTTTACAGGCGGACTGGAAGTGTGAGATGGTCGAGGACGATGCACTCTGGCTGATCGGTTTTGTCAGCTCGGAAACGCGGCCTTACACGGTGAGCGGTCTTTTAAGAACGCTCAATCCGGACACGCTGATGTCGGCCAAAGAGATTCTGACATACCTGAAAGACAACGACAGCACTGACCGCACGCTCAGTGATATTAGGCTGCGCTATTATGCCGCGCACGGAAATGAGCTGTGCTGGCGCTATCCCATCAGCGACGGAATCCATGCCGGTGCGTTTATCCTGGCCACAAAAGACGGCTATCTGAGTCTACCCTACAACAGTATGGACGAGGAAGACTATGAAATCCTGGTATTGGATGACGCTGTATTTCACGATCCGGCATCGCTTACTTCATTCCTGTCAGACTGGGAAGATTTCTCTGCCGACCTGACGGATGCCATGCGCGAGATGTGCCGCATTCTGGAAGGAGGCGAAGAGGATGTCTGATGCGGTTAAACCCGAGATCTGTCTGACAGGAAAGCTTCTGTACCCGGTACATATCGGCTTGCCGGCCTATATTCAGGAGACTGACGGATGCCGAAGGACTTCCGCAGTCTGTGCTATTCTGGCAGACACACAGGAAGCTACCGTGATTGAAACGCGCAATAGCGTGTATTCCATTCAGAAAGTATGAGGTGCAGTATGAACAACAATATCGACTGGATCATCCATCTTGTAGCAAACGGAGCCTGTGACGAGTGCGGGAAGGAGGAAAAAGGGTTCCTGCCCTATACCTGCAATGCGCATACTCATGGCATGGAGAAATATGGCCACCCGGATTTTCAAGTGATCCTGAGCCTTCCTCCCCGTGAAATCGGAAGGATCCTCAACACATTGGGGCTTAGGGTTCAGGAAGGAGAACGCTTTCAGGCCGGCAGGTATGTATCCGGCATCTATGCCGACTGCGATATCCGTCTGGATGAATTTCGGGAAACGGGACGCAATGTGCTGCGTGCAGTCATACCGGATCGGCAGAATCGCTTTCCGGAAGACCCACAGTGCGAAGAACTATATCGACTGCAGAGCATGGATACAGAGGAGCTGTATGAGAGAGAAGGTGCATTGTCGTGAAAATTGCCATCTACCAGATTGCGATGGAGCGCGATGAGAACCGTCTTGCGTTTCAGAGCCTGAATCACATCATATCGGTCAGTAATGGTCGAGTCCCTGCAGAGCTTTACGACTGCGTTTTTGCCGGAGAAGTTTCTGCGCAAACACTGGAGGATATCTTCTATGTTTTCAACATGGAGCACCCTTCCGGTTACAAAGGGCGGTCGCTCTCGGTCTCCGATGTAGTGGAAATATTTCTTGCATCAAGAGGAAGTGAGTTCTATTACTGTGAGCCAATCGGGTTCAAGCGGATTCACTTTGGAAAGGGGTAAACCAAACGCTGAGCACAAAAATAAATCAGGCTTTACAGCACAAACAGGAGGCGTCGAATTATCGGCGCCTCCTGTGGCCTAAAAGGAGAATATCACAATGAACATCGAAGAAGTCTTATCAACAACGCACAGAATCTCTCCTCGTGAGAGGGTCCCCTTTCACTGCACCTGCTGCGGCGAGTGCTGCCGCCATGTCCGGCAAAGCGTTCCATTGGAAAGTCCGGATGTATTCCGGCTGACAAGGCTGCTGCGGGAAAGGGACAAGGGAATCATTTGCATGGACGACTTTGTTGCGCGGTATACCGAACTTGCCCTACTGGACGAATGTGGGTATTTCATGCTCATGCTGAAAGTTACAGGTGTTGACGACGCCTGCATTTTTCTGAAAGAGAATCGGTGTATGGTCCATGCGGCAAAACCAAGAACCTGCCGGATCTATCCATTCGTTGCCGGTATCGGAGATGACGGCCAGCCGGAATATCTGGTGAGCCGCGAAAAGGAACACCATTTCAAAGGCCCGGCCGTTCATGTAAAGACATGGATGAAACGGCGGTTTACCGAGGAAGACAAAGCGTTTCTTAGAATGGATCTTAGTTCTGCTCGGGATATTGCACGACTCATGCGTCGGATACCCGAATTCCATCGGCAACAGGCGATGCTCCTGTTCTGGCGATATAAGTATTCGGATTTCGACTTAGATCAGCCGTTCCTAAAGCAATATGCAAAAAATCTTCAACAGCTCAAGGCCGCACTGGCCCTGTTGGCGGAGCAGCCATAACCAATACAAACCGACGATTATTCTATGAAAAGGAGAAGTAAAATGAATCAAAGATTACAACACATTGTGGAGCACTACGACGAGATGTGCATCGGAACGGATGAGCATTTTCGTTTTCACTGCAAGCAGTGCGGGAAGTGCTGCATCAACCGGGAGGATATTCTCCTGAATCCCAAAGACCTCTACAACATATCCAAGGAGCTGGGACTTGCGCCACGGGACACCATTGCGCATTATTGCGAGGTATATCTGGGGCAAAACTCCCGGATCCCCATTGTACGGCTCAAGCCGAGAGGATCTATTAAGCGTTGCCCGCTACTTAGGGACCGGAAATGTTCTGTTCATAATGCAAAGCCTACGGTTTGCGCCCTGTTCCCACTGGGCCGCAGCATAAAGCTGGATGCGAAAGAAACGGATCCGAACGCCATTGAGCGTGCCAGGATCCAGTATATCATCAACCCCATTGAGTGCGGAGATCGTTCCGAAGAGCATACCGTACGCGAGTGGGTAGAAAGCTTCGGCATACCCATCCACGACAACGATTTTATTGCATGGCAGAAAGCGCTGTTCTCTGTAAGACAGCAAATCGTGGAGCTGGAGAAAATGCTTCCTGACAAATCCATGGAGCGGGTCTGGTCCATTACCTATCAGGCGCTGTATCTCAATTATGACATTCAGGAGGATTTCCGGGAACAGTTCCAAAAAAACAGCGACCGTCTTATCGACGCACTTGAACATCTGCCGGCATTGTGGAAGGAGCTCAGCCATGAATGATGACCGCAACCGTAGTCAAATCATTCGCATCGATGCACGCAACTGCTTTGTGGAAAGTCTGAATGATGCCTTTGAGATCGGGAAAGCGCATTTTACATTTGCCTCCTACGACCTCAGCAAGCCCTCCGGCCAGCGTCAGACCAACAGCATTCAAATCTACATCGATATGGCGGAGGTGTTGGAGTTGTGCCGGAAGCTGATGGGTGGTGAATTGCGCTATCTAATGCAGGTTAAGAAGAAAAATGGCGACAGCACGCCGCTCTATCAGTGTCTTGGCGGCACTTCGGCGGAAAAGCTCGCAAGGTACGGACGGGCACGAGCGGATGGTAAAAGCCTGTCGCGGACTGCGCAGCTCGTCTGCGGCAGTAAGACGGATTTTCTTTTCGTTGCTGACAGCGGTCCCGGAGAAACCAACGCCAAAGGCCTGATCGTACCGCGGTTCGGAAAGAATCCTGAAAACCATGTCTCGGTCAGCATGACTTTTGAACTGTTCAGCGAGCTTATGCTGATGACCAAAACCCACTACCAGTCATGGCTGACGGCATACTATCTGCAGAACCCGATAAAATCGGCGACATTGCCGGCGCAGGAAACGTATGCAGTGCCTGATAACGCCCCGAATACACTCTTCTGAGGTACAGCCCATGAGGTTTCGTACATTCAAAGAAAGTATCCGAAACATGGGGGGTGTGTGGACAGATAACGATGTGTATTTTGCACAGACACAATCGCAGTATACTGCCGCTTTTTTGCCGGAGTATCCGGAGAAATCTAGGAGGGACAGTACAATCAGCTGTTGCTGGCTCAATGGAGGCTGGGACTACAGCGGCGTGTATGCCGAAGAATTAAGGATGAAGAATGGCTGCGTATATCGGGGTTGCGCCCTTCTATCAAACGGAGCCGATGATGTCGAGACGGTTCATGCCATCAAAACGATTGAGGATTGCCTGTGGAAGCAGTATCCTCAATACTGACCTTTCAGCGATACAGTATACCAGTGCGGAGGAGCTTGCTTTTGCAAGCTCCTCCGTTTTGCGTATAAGCATCTTTTGCGGCATCAGGCAATGCTCCACTCCCGCGCCTTTGTCTGCTCTGAAATCATACGGGCATACCATCCGTTTTGTGCCAAAAGCTCCTTGTGGTTTCCGCGCTCACTGATTATTCCTTTGTCCAGAACAAGAATCTGATCCGCCCCGATGATCGTGTTAAGACGATGCGCAATGACAATCACCGTCTTGTCTTTCATCAATGCGTCTAACGCCTTGTGAATTTCTTTCTCGTTGTCTGCATCCAAGCTGGACGTAGTTTCATCCAACAGGACGATAGGAGCGTTCTTGATGAGGGCGCGGGCAATGGAAATTCGCTGCTTCTCGCCGCCGGAGAGCGTATTGCCGCCTTCGCCCACCATGGTTTCATAGCCGTCCGGCAATGCCGAAATAAACTCGTGGCATTGTGCCGCCTTTGCCGCTGCAATGATTTCCTCAATTCTTGCGCCCGGCTTTCCAACGCGGATATTGTTCGCTATGGTGTCATGCAGCAGATAAACGTCCTGAAAGACGATGGCCATTTTCTCGGCCAGCGCATCCGGTGACTGTTCCCGAATATCACAACCGCCAATCGTAACGGAGCCCTTTGACACATCCCAAAATCGGGAAATCAAACTGATGATTGTGGTTTTTCCGCTGCCGGAGGGCCCCACCAAAGCCGTCGTCGTTCCCGGCTTTACAGAAAACGAAACATCCCGCAGCACGGGAACGCCCATCTCATAGGCAAAATCCACATGAGAAAAGATGACATCGAAGAATGAAAGCTGTGCAGCCTCTTCACGATAGGGCAAAGGTGCTTCCTGCCGTGTCTGCAAGATGTTCTCCGCCGCCTTGCCGAGATATTTTAATTCAGGGTATAGACTGCCGAGCGTCGCCATCATACTGGAAAGAGAAACGCCGATCATCAGTAGGGCGATCATGCGCTGTGTGTCGATTGCTCCCGACTGATATAAGGCCGGAGCCAGAATTAACGCTGCCGGAAGAATCAACGAGGTCACAAAACTGAAGGAGATAGAAAAAGGCATAATCGAGAGTTCCAGTTTTACGGAATCTTTTTTTAAGGAGGTAAAGCTATCGTCAAGGCGCTGAAACTTTTCGCCTGTCATGTTATAGAGCTTAAAGGTTCTGATTCCATTGATGTACTCCACAATGCGGGAGATCACACGACTAACGCTTGCTCGCTGCCTGCCGCCGTATTTCTGTGACATCTCTCCACTCAGACGCATTAAAGGGAACGCAATCAGGATCAGCACCGTAGCAATCAGTCCATACTGCCATGAAACCATAAAGGCAAACAGGAGGGCCAGAGCGCTGAAGAACAGCACCTTTATCAAGCTCGCCAGAGAATGTGTCAAAACCTGTTCAAAGTCTGTAATATCCGTAGTCAGCGTACTCATGAGGCGGCCAATGCTGTTCTTATTGAAATACCCAAGATTCAGGCTACGAATATGATCGCCGAGAGAAAGGCGTTGCTGCGCCGAAATATCTGCACCGCGATACTGTACTTGCGTATAGTTTATGGAAAAAAGGATCGCCCGCATGAGAAACAGCAGTACGAGAATGACGCCGTACAAGGTCAATCTTTGCATTGTAAAGACGCCGCCGATCAGCTCGATAATCGTCATAATCATTGTGCTGAACATCCCCATGTGCAACAGTGCGTCCAGACAGGACAGCACGATAGGTAAATACAGAGACTTTATATTTTTACCGGCAACCCGGCGAATCATTTTGAATGTGTAATTCATGCTGTCACCTCCTGCGTATAACTGCGCCACATATCGGCATACCGCCCGCCCTTTGACACCAGTTCATCATGTTTTCCTTTTTCCAAAAGGCGTCCTTCGTGGAATACACAAATCTGATCTGCGCCCGTAATCGTATGGAGCCGGTGAGCGATCATGATGGTGGTTTTTCCTTTCAGCAAGCACGATAAAGCAAGCTGGATTTTATGTTCGTTTTCCAAGTCCGCAAAGCTGGTCGCTTCATCGAAGATAATAATGGGAGAATCTTTCAAAATTGCCCGCGCAATGCAAATTCGCTGCTTTTCTCCGCCCGACAGCTTTACGCCGTCCTCGCCCAATTTAGTTTTGTAGCCATTCGGAAGGCTCATAATAAAATCGTGAATCTGCGCAGCTTTGGCCGCGGCCTCTACTTGCTGGGGCGCAGCTTCTTTGTTTCCAATGGCGATATTTTCATAAATACTGTCATGCAGCGTAAAGGTTTCTTGAAATACAAAGGACACCAAGTCCATCAGATTATCATTTTTCAATTCTAAAATGTTCTTTCCGCCGATGCAGATGCTGCCCTCCGCGACCTCCCAAAACTTAGGGATAAGCTGTGCAGCGGTGGTTTTTCCAGCCCCGGAAGCCCCGACAAAGGCGGTCAGGCTGCCCGCTGGCAGAGATAACGAGATGTTTTTCAACACATCGGTTTTGTCATATCGGAAAGTAACATCCTCAAAGCTCACGCTATGAGGCTGTGCGCGATCTAAAGTCTCCGTTCCCTCTGTTGTGCATGGCAGCTCCATAATGGTCTGGATTCGCCCAACGCCGCTCATAATCTGACTGAACATCATGGCAAGATTCATCAGATTGAGCAGGCTGGAAAGAAACACCATACTCATGACCATAAAATACAAATAATCCTGCACGGGCAATGTCCCCCGGAAGTAGAGTAGACCGCCCAATGGCAGGGCAAAAAGGATTCCGCTTTCAACCAATGCCACAAACAGGCCGTAAGTATATCCCTGACTTTTGGTGCAGCGTTTCCAGAACGCATTGTATTCTTCTACCGCATCCGCATAGTCCCGGTAGCTCTCTGCCGTCATATTGTAGGCTTTCATCACGGGCATCCCGTTGATGAACTGCATAATTGCTGTGTTCAGCTTTTCCAGCAGGCGATGGTAGGTCGGCATCTGCTTCCCGGTAATCGCCATTGCCGCACCTTGAATAATAAGCCCCAGCACCACAGGCACCAGCAAGCACAAAGCCATGGGGACATTGATCGTGAGCAGGTAAATGAATACGATCACAGGCGCGCATATTGCAGAGGTCACGTCCGGAATCTGATGAGCCAAAAATCTCTCAATCCGTTCCACATCTTCAATGATGACTTTTTTGATCTCACCCGAAGCATGGTCGGTGAAGAATCCCAAATTCACTTTTGCAATGTGCCTGCTGATCTGCGTGCGCACGTTGTATAGCGTGTTAAAGGCTCCAATGTGAGAAAATGTCCCGGAAAGGATGGAGCAGAGGAATTTCCCTGCAATCGCCGCTGCGGCAATCAACCCATAGTGCAAAGCGTCTCCTTCACCGCCCAGCAAAACCAAAATGCTGCGATACACCATGACATACGGGATAAACGAGCATAATGCGCTGGCAATTCCGAACAGGGCAGATACAAGCAGATGTAGTTTATATTTTCCAGCCAACTGCATTAAATAAGCGGCGCTGGATTTTCTTTCCTTTTCCATGGCTCCTCCTGTTATTCCCGCATGGCGGCCATAAGCCGCTCTGCGTTATCAATTTGAAAATCATCCGCCAACGTGCAGTCTCGGATCACAAGCGCACGGCTGCAAGTGGCAAGGGCACATTCCAAGTCGTGAGTAATCATAAGAATAATATGCCCCTTTTCTGCAAGCGCACGAAGCTGCTTGCTGACAGATCGCATATTGCGACCATCCAAGCCACTGGTAGGCTCGTCCAGAACGATGACCGGCGCTTCGTTCAACAGAGCGACAGCCAAAGCAAGACGCTGTTTTTGTCCTCCTGACAGGGTTGCCGGATGCCGGTCTGCAAACTCTGCCAAATTCAAGAGCGTCAGTAACTCGTCCGCCCGCAGCTTCAATGCGGGCGTTACTTTTTTGCCTGTCAAAAGTTCATCGGTCAGACTTTCTCCGAATAACTGACTGTCCAAATCCTGCATGATATACCAAATCATTTCGCGCCGTCTGCTCTTTTTCAATGGCTTTTCCGCAAAGCGGATCGTACCGCCGTCCTCCTTCAGAAGCCCTGACAGCAGTTTCCCCAACGTGCTCTTTCCGGCAGCATTGGGGCCTACAATCGCAACGATTTCTCCCGGTGAGCAGGAAAACGAAACGTCCTTCAACACTTCATGCAAGCCGAACCGCTTGTGTAGTCTCTCAACGCTTAACAAAGGCTTCTGTTCAGTTTCCTTACCACTATTAGCAGGGAATGGCAAGTTCAAGAGTTCCATACTGCGAAGCCCCCACTCGAAAACCTGCTCATGGGGCAGAATATTCATTTCCTGCGGCGTCATCACGCTGACGATTTCACCCTTATTCAAATAGACGATCCGATCTGCTATATCACGCAGATAATAAAGCCTATGCTCCGCAATCAAAATCGTCTTTCCTTGCTTTTTCAAAAGACGGACAAATGCAGCAAAGTCCTCCGTAGCTCCCATATCCAGATTGGCAGAGGGTTCGTCCATCACATAGATATCCGGGTCAATCGCCTCCGCAGAGGCGATTGCTACCCGCTGCCGCATACCATAAGAGAGGTATCGAACCTTCTGTTCTAATAGGTCCGTAATGCTCAATGCCTCCGCTGCGTCCTGAACTCTTTTCACGATCTCGTCATGAGGGACACCGTAGTTTTCGCAGCCAAAGGCAATTTCACCTGCTACCTCATTGGCAAAGAACTGGCTACGCGGGTCCTGAAATACATTCCCGACATACTTGCCTCGTTCCCATGAGGGAATCTCCGCCATGTTCTTCCCGAATAGCCATACTTCGCCGCTGAGCTCTCCCGTGAAGAAATAGGGGATCAGTCCATTTATCACGCGGGTCAAAGTACTCTTTCCGCTGCCGGAGGGGCCCGTCAATACGATGACCTCCCCCTTTTCTACGCTGAGATTGATATGCTTCAACTGATTCTCCGTGTCTCCGTAGGAGAAACTGAGATTTTTAATTTCAATCGCTGGATTCAATTTCTCACCTCACACCAAGATACACATGGCCGCTGTTGAAATAAACAGCGCAATCATGACGCCATCGCTTACAGCCATCTTGTTTAAGTAGTAGCCTTCCTTCTTGTAGGGACTCTCAATCCCGCGAACAACGCTGGATGCCGCCAACTCGTCTGCAATTTTCAAGGAGCGAAACACCATCGGTACGACCACATATTCAAAGGTGTTAAGCGGATGTAAAACCACTTGAAGCGGAGAGAGCAGAAGTCCGCGCGTCTTCATGGCATCCAGCACATCAGAAAACTCCGAAGCCACCGTTGGAACAAAACGCAGTATGACAATCACCGTCAGCCTTACGGAGGACGGAAGCGGCAGTTGCCGGAGGGCAGCAGTCAGCTTGCCCGACGGAGCCTGTGAAACAAGATAGACCGCCATAAAGACGGGGATCAGTTCGATCAGGAAAGTAAAAAGCATGGGGGATGGAATATTGATACCATGGCGCACATTGAATGTAAGCCATCCGTAGCTAATGAGGAAAGCTACTAAGAATTTCAGTCCCTTTCCCCAATACCCGAATATTGTCATCACAAGAAACAGTGCGGCGGTGCAGGCAATATGCAGCCACATGTTTTTGCAGAGAAAAGCCACGACGCAGACACAGAACGCTAAAATCAGAAGCGCAAAAATGTTGACGCGACGGATCCATTTTGTATTGTTAATTACAGCCCCCATCACTTTACAATTCCCGCTTTCTGAAAATGACGCCTCAAGATCCGCTGTCCAAAGAGGCAGCCAAGCAGGGCAAGAGCTACCGTGATCGCACAGGCTCCAATCATGTGCCACGGGCTGGAGAGCATATTGAGTTGCATATCAAAGACTTCCTGAGAAAAGCCTTCCGTGGATGCCTTTGCCACATAACTTTCCCAAGCAGCCCAGATCGGAACAGTGTTTCCGATAATCATGCCGAGGCCATAACAAGACCACCCGATGGCGTTGCGCAAAGGCTTCCGATAGCTGTCCTTGCCCAGCATGGCAAGCTCACAAATCACACCCACCAGCAGAAAATACGGAAGTAGAAACACATAGCCGCCTAAGGCACTGATGATGCCAAACACGGTGCTCCACACCATCAAAATCCCGTGTTTGTTCAGTCGGTTAGCAACAACAAGATAAAAGGTTGCACAGAAAAATTCTTGAATACCGGCAGAGCAGTAAAGGTACAGGAATGGAAACGGAAGTGTCAGAGCACCAACCGCTCCATATACTGCAAATGTTAGGACCATCATGGCTGCAATTACCATCACGTCCCGCGTGGTAAATCTTTTCTTTTCAGTCGTAGTATTCATAAAAAACTCCTTTCAAAAAAATAGGTCTGTAGGATTTACAAGAATGAGTTAGAGTAGGCTAACCAACGGGCAAAAAAACACCTCCTTACGCAAAATACAATTTCCATGCACTACCGAAAAAATCTGCAATGAGATGTATTCTGTCAAGTGCTTCGTCCTT
>OQVI01000728.1_pt1 | contig 23472 bp, 17 predicted proteins | sample 1691651 | NCBI WGS metagenome assembly OQVI01 (sample SAMN03418287, study PRJEB22391) | human gut metagenome | biome: human-gut; feature: organic feature; material: feces | host: Homo sapiens | place: Italy | collected 2013-04
CATCATGATCGTTGTCCTCCTTTTTCTCGTTGATCTCGTTCATTCGGCTCCGCAGGCAGGTCCCGTCCGCACCCCAGCAGAGAAAACCGTGGCGGGGGTAAGGGCAGTCCTTGCAGTCCGTGGAATGGCTGCAAACAGGCTCCGGCAGTGGCTCCTGCTGGAAGCCGGGGATATGCGGGAGAATGAGTTTGAAGTGGATCGTGCCATGAATTTCCATCGTTTTTCCTCCTCGTAAAATAAAAAGGCCGAGCAAAAATGCTCGGCCTACGTGGATACTTATTTCATTGTCATGGTGCCCCGCTCCGGCGCGTCCCGCTGCCGCGGAGCATCCGCGGGCAGCAGTCCGCCGACCTGGTCCATGAGCTCCGCCAGTTCCTGATCCCGTCCGCACGAAAGGGTTTCGTCCTGCTCGCGGACGAACGCCAGCGCGCGGTAGATCTCCGCAAGCTGCTCCGGCTCAAAAAGGGCGTCTTTTGGAACAAGCCCGCTGCGCAGGGTGAAGTCGCGCTTGGCGGCGTCATAGTCATCCTGGAAATAATGTCCGTGATGGACGCCTTTGCGGTCGAAGTCCCACTCCCAAGTCACGAATTGGACGCCGCGTTCGGTGGGGTGGCCCGCCAGCACTGCGTCACCGAAGTCAGCAAGGATGCGGTAGTCACCAGTGAGACCGGTCGCCTTGAGCTGAGGTGCGTATTCCAGAATCGCCATGTATTCCGAAGTCATTTTAGCGGTGTCGATCACCACCTGCAAAGCATCCTGCGCACCGGGGACATCGACACACTCCTGCCGGTACAGCACGCTGCCCTTGCCGGAGATGCGGCAGAGACGCCCTTTTTCCCAGCAGACGGGCAGGTGGTGATCCTCGATCGGTTCTACCGTGAAACCGTTCTGCCGCAGCCGAATGGCGGTTTCTTCAAGGAAACGAAGCTGCGCGGTTTCGTTCTGATTGTTCATTGTGAAGTCCTCCTCGTAAGCAAAAAAATAGGCCGGAGCATCCTAAAAATGCTCCGGCCGGTTGATAGATTAAGTTGTGAAATGAGAAAGGGCGCCTATTTGATGGTTTCGACGAAACCAACAAACAGACGCCCGAAAGATCGTATGAAATTTTGAGGAAAGAACGCTCTGATTTGCGCCCGCAAAAAGGGCGCTTCTTTGAATTCTGCCCTTGAAATCGCAAAAGGGGGAGTTCGAATCTCCCCAGTTACCAAAATAACGCGAAAATATCTTTTTTTCTGAGTGCAGAATTTGAAATAAAAAAAGGTGGCAACCCTTTGGTATTCTAAGCGTTGCGCTTAAAATATCCGAATTGTTGCCACCTTATGGTGCGCGGTACAGGACTCGAACCTGTGACCCCATGCACGTCAAGCATGTGCTCTACCAGCTGAGCTAACCGCGCGAATCGAACAGTGATATACTACTATATCCGTGTCTTTTTGTCAACATCTTTTTTCAAAAAGTGCGGATTTTTTCTTCCCCCCGTGAAGAGACTGTTTATAGCATACGCTAAGAGCTCGCTGATGTAAAGAGGGGAAAATAGCAGAAATTTGCTGCCGTTTTTCATCTATTTTTCTGCGGGCACATTTCTTGTCAAGCCGCCGTACGTTCTATATAATAGGCATATATTATGTGTAAATTGAAAATGGGGTGCTTTTTACGATGGGACAAATCGGTTTTGATAACGACAAATACCTTGCCATGCAGTCCGCGCACATCCGCGAGCGCATCAGCAAGTTCGGCGGCAAGCTGTACCTCGAGTTCGGCGGCAAGCTCTTCGACGACTTTCACGCTTCGCGCGTGCTGCCCGGCTTTCAGCCCGACAGCAAGATCCGTATGCTTCAGCAGCTGCGCGACGACGCGGAGATCGTCATCGCGGTCAACGCGAACGACATTGAAAAGAACAAGGTGCGCGGCGACCTCGGCATCACCTATGATGACGACTGCCTGCGCCTGATTGACGCGTTCCGCTCGCTGGGGCTTTATGTCGGCGGCGTGTGCATCACGCAGTACGCGGGGCAGAACGCAGCGGATGCCTTCATCAAGCGTCTCAACACGCTGGGCGTTCGCAACTACCGCCACTACCCCATCGCGGGCTATCCCTCCGACGTCGCCCACATCGTGAGCGACGAGGGCTTTGGCCGCAACGAGTATATCGAGACGACGCACTCGCTCATCGTCGTCACCGCGCCGGGCCCCGGCAGCGGCAAGATGGCGACGTGCCTCTCCCAGCTCTACCACGAGCACAAACACGGCGTGAGCGCGGGCTACGCCAAGTTTGAGACCTTCCCCATCTGGAACCTTCCGCTCAAGCACCCCGTGAACCTCGCCTACGAGGCCGCGACCGCGGACCTTGACGACGTGAACATGATCGACCCGTTCCACCTCGAGGCCTACGGCGAGACGACCGTGAACTATAACCGCGACGTGGAGATCTTCCCCGTCCTGCGCGCGATCTTCGAGCGCATCTCCGGCAAGTGCCCCTACCAGTCCCCCACCGACATGGGCGTCAACATGGCGGGCAACTGCATCATCGACGATGAGGTCTGCCGTCAGGCCTCGCGCATGGAAATTCTGCGCCGCTACTACACCGCGCAGGTCGACGTCGCGCGCGGCATTGCTGACGCCTGCCAGCTCAGAAAGCTCGAGCTCGTCATGCAGCAGGCGGATGTGACGCCCGACCTCTGCCCCGCTGTGGCCGCGGCCAAGCAGAAGGCCGAGGAGACCGGCGCGCCCGCGGGCGCGATGGTGCTGCCCGACGGCCGCGTTGTCACGGGCAAGACCTCTTCCCTTCTCGGCGCTTCGGCGGCGCTGCTGCTCAACGCGCTCAAGGCCATGGCGGGCATCCGCAGCGACATGAACCTCATCTCGAATCAGGTCATTGAGCCGATCTCAGCGCTCAAGCTCCAGTCGCTCGGCCACCACAACCCGCGCCTGCACTCTGACGAGGTGCTCATCGCGCTGGCGATCTCGGCGCTGACGAACCCCCTCGCCGACATGGCAAGAGCCCAGCTCGGCACGCTCCGCGGCTGCGACGCGCACTTCTCCGTCATCATCTCGGAGGAGGACATCAAGCTCTACAAGCGCCTCGGCATTCACGTCAGCTGCGAGCCGAAGTATGAATCCAAGCGTCTTTATCACAAATAATTCGGAGAAAGCAACATCATGTCTAACGAAAAGAATCTTCCCTACGCCGTCGTCTGCGGCGGCGTGAATATCGACATCGGCGCACACTCCTTCGCGCCGCTGCGCGCGAAGGACTCGAACCCCGGCAAGGTCGAGCTGAGCCTCGGCGGCGTGGGACGCAACATCGCGCACAACATGCGCCTGCTCGGCGTACCGACGTATCTTCTGACCGCCGTGGGCGGCGATTCGCGCGCAAGCCAGGTCGAAGAGAGCTGTAAAGAACTCGGCATCGACCTTTCGCACGCGTTGCGCGTGCCCGACGGCCGCACCTCGACCTACGTGTTCGTGGGCGACAGCGACGGCGACATGGCCGTGGCCGTGGCCGATATGGAGATCTGCGAAAAGTTGACGCCGGACTACTTCGCCTCGCAGAAGGAGCTGCTCGACGGCGCCGCCGCGGTGGTCGTGGACGCGAACCTGCCGCGCGAGTCCATCGCGTACCTTGTCGAGCACTGCGCCGCGCCGCTCTTCGTCGATCCAGTGTCCACCGTCAAGGCAGAAAAGCTCCGCGGGCTTCTCGGCCATGTTCACACGCTCAAGCCCAACCGCATCGAAGCAGAGCTCCTCTCCGGCGTGAAGATCGCAGACAATGCAACGCTCCATCAGGCCGCGCAGGCGCTGCTCGATCAGGGCGTGCAGCGCGTGTTCCTGTCGCTCGGCGGCGACGGTGTGTTTGCCGCGCAGCAGGGCGAGACGCATTTGGAGCCCATCTGCAAGGCCGAGATGCGCAACGCCACCGGCGCGGGCGACGCGATGATGGCATCCCTCGTCTGGTCGTTCCTCGCGGGCCGCGACCTTGCCGAAAGCTGCGCCGAGCGACAGGAACACGCGGCGCCGCCGGTACCGCCGCCGCGGCCATCGCGGTCGAGAGCGAAGAGACCATCAATCCGAACATGAGCGCCGAGGCCGTTCTGGCCCGCGCCGCGAAGTAAATTTCTACGACAAAAAAGGACCGTCCGATCGGACGGTCCTTTTTTTGCTTATTTTCTCAAATCCAGCAACATCGCGACGTGGCGATAGAGACTTCTCTTGACCGCGGGGGTCATGCAGGCCTCCTTGATGGGCATGGCGAGCTTTCTGAGCTCGTCCTCGGCCTGCGCGATGACCTCGTCATCCGTGGCGTCGGAGTCGATCTTTGCCGCCGTCTCGGTCATCACGACCGGATGGGGCGCGACCGCGCCCGCAGCCAGACGCGCGGGGCGCTTGCCGCCGCAGCGGAGCGCGAAGTTGATGATCGGGAAATCGATCGTCGTGCGCATGGCGTACTTATAAAAGCCGCTGCGCTCGCCCTCTTCCGCCGCGGGGACGAAAAAGCGCGTGACGAGGATGGGCAGGTGCTCGTGGCAGGCAAGGCCGTTGGCCACGCTGTGGCGCTCGATGAGGGACTTTAGGTCGGTGCGGTGCGTCTCGCCGTCTTCGATGTACTCTACTTCCGCCTCGTAAGCGATGAGCGCGGTGGCGACGTCGGAATAGTAGATCGCGCGGCAGACCGGCGAGTTCGGGATCTGGTGGCAAATGCTGCCGCCGGTCTTGAAGCAGTACGGAAGGCCGCTGCGCCACAGGTGCGGCTGGTTGAAGTAAATGCAGCGGCGGTCCTGCATGATGTTGCCGCCGACGGTGGCGATGTTTCTGATCTGCGGGGACGCCGTCAGCGACGCCGCCTGCGCGATGGCCGCGTAGCGGCTGTTCAAAAGCTCGCTCTCAGCGAGCTCGGTGAGCGTCATCGCCGCGCCGATGATGAACTCGCCGTCCTTTTCCTCCAAAACGTGCAGCTCCGGAATTTTCTTCAGGAAGACGAAATCCTTGTCGTCGCGCACCTCGTTTTTCAGCAGCGGCATGATGTCCGTGCCGCCGCCGATGTAGGTCGGGTGCTCGGCGGAGACGACGTCGTGTAAGCTCTCTAAAACCTGTCCGCTCATTTCACATTCCCCCTCTCGGTCGGCAGGATGGCAAATTTGTCGCACAGCGGCAGGCTGTTGATCTCAATGCCGCTTGCACGGCGCACCGCGTTCACGATGGCCGGCGCCACGGGCACCGTGGCAAGCTCGCCGACGCTCTTCGCGCCGTGCGGGCCGTAGGGGTCGTGGCTGTTGACCATGTCGACATACGTGCGCGGCATGTCGCCCATCTGCGGGATGCGATAGTGCAGGAAATCAGTCGACAGCGTGCGGCGCGAGCGCGGGTTGATCTCCATGCGCTCATAGAGCGCGTAGCCCACGCCCTGCGCGATGCCGCCCTCGAGCTGACCGGCGACGGTCAGGCGGTTGATGGGCGTGCCGACGTCCACGACCTGAATGACATCCAAAAGGCGGATGGCGTTGAGTTTCTTGTGGTATTCCGCCTTGACAAAGCAGACGGAGAACGGGTTGGGGCAGGCCAGAGCCTTGTAGGTGCCCGCGCCGATGGGCACGCTGCCCTTGGGGTCGAACAGGATCTTGCGCGCGGCGTCCTCAAAGCTCAGCTCAAGCTCCTCGCCGCCGCTGATATAGTAGCGGTGGTTCTTTTCCTTGACCGTGCAGCCGTCGTAGATGACCTTGAGCTGCTCGACCATCTTCTTTTTCAGATCGTCGCAGGCGAGCTTGACGGCGTTGCCGCAGATAAACGTCTGGCTCGAACCGAACGTGCCGGTGTTATACGGCGTCAGGCTCGTGTCCGCCGCGGTGATCTGCACGCTGGAGAGGGGGATACCGAGGCATTCCGCCGCGATCTGGCTCTCCATCGTCTCGCTGCCCTGACCGATATCGGCAGAGCCGACGAGCAGATGCACGGACGCGTCGGCGTTGAGCATGACGACCGCGCCGCTCAGGCCCTCCTTTGAGGACGGGCCGGAGCCGTGGCAGCTGAACGAGATGCCCCAGGCCTGACGGATGTTTTCGTCGTCGATCAGGGGTTCTTTCTCGTCGATCTCCTTCTGGATCTGCTGGCAGCGGCGCGCGCAGTCCTCAATGCCGTTGCTGCTGACTGGGATGCTCGCGCAGGGGAAGCACTCGCCCACCTGCACGTGGTTCATCAGGCGGAATTCGACAGGGTCCATATCGAGCTTCTGCGCGAGGCGGTCCATCAGAATTTCGCGGCCGAACGTGAGCTGCGTGTTGCCGTAGCCGCGGAACGCGCCGCCCGTCACATGGTTCGTGAAGACGCTCAGGCCGATGAACGAGTAGTTCGGCACGTTGTACTGCAATTTACGCGCGGCGGCGGCCACGACCGTCGGCGTGTGCGTGGTGTAGGGGCCGGCGTTCAGGCGGAACGTCGTATCAAAGAGCTGCAGCTTGCCGTTTTTGTCCGCGCCGATGCGAAGGTCAACGTCGGAGGCGTGACGCACGACGGAGTAGAAGTCCTCCTCGCGCGAATAGAGCAGCTTCACGGGGCGCTTGATCTTGCGCGAGATGAGCGCTGCGGCGTGCTGGGCGTGCAGCTGCTGGCGCGCGCCGAAGCCCGCGCCGACAAGCGGCTTGATGATGTGCACATCGACTTCCTTGAGGCCGAAAAGCTCGGCCAGAATGCGGCGCTCCTGGAACACCGTCTGCGAGCAGCTGTAGATCGTCATGTGCTCGCCGTCGCTGAAGTCGCAGATGCAGCAGGTCAGCTCGATCATCGTGTGCTGCATCGGCGGCGTGACGAAGTGGTCTTCGAGAATGATGTCGGACTTTTCCTCGCCCACAGCGATGTCGCCCTGCGACACCTCGCGCCGCTGGACGACGTTCGTGTCGGAAAGATGCGGCTGCATCGCGGGCGCGTTGTCGGCGAGCGCGGCCTTGACGTCAAGGATCGGCGCAAGGTTCTCATATTCGACCTTCACCGCCTCGGCGGCGGCGCGGGCCGCCTCCTCCGTCTCCGCGGCGACGACGGCCACGCGGTCGCCGATGGTCAGCGGCTCGGTCGTCAGCACCTTTTCATCCGCCATCAGAAGCGGAGAGGGCGGGTTGCCCGAGCAGTTGAAGTAGGCCTGCGGAGCCTCCTCCGGCAGGGCGCAGCCGAGGTATCCGGGAACCTTTTCCGCCTCGCTCACATCGATGCTCAGCACCTTGGCGTGGGAATACGGGCAGCGCACGAGCGCGGCGTAGGCCATGTTGGGAAGCTCTAAGTCGTCGGTGTACTTGCCGCGGCCCAGCGCCTTATCCATGGACTCAAGGCGCGGCGTGGCGTGGTTGACAATGTCGAAATGATGCTGTTCCATCACTGCTGCGCCCCCTTTCCGTTCGCGTACTGTTCAATGACCTTGGAAGCCGCGACGATGGCCTCCTCGATCTTCGTGTAGCCCGTGCAGCGGCAGAGGTTGCCGGACATGGCGGCGTGGATCTCCTCGCGCGTGGGATGGGGGTTGCGGTCGAGCAGCGCCTTGGCCGCCATGATCATTCCGGGCGTGCAGTAGCCGCACTGGATGGCGCCGGCGTCGATAAACGCCTGCTGCAGCGGGTGCGGCTCGTCGGCGGTGCCGATGCCCTCGATGGTCTCGACCGTGCTGCCGTCCGCCTCGATGGCGAACACACAGCACGAGTTGACCGCGCGCCCGTCCATGATGACCGTGCAGGCGCCGCATTCGCCAAGGTCACAGCCCTTTTTCGCGCCCGTCAGGTGCGCGCGCTCGCGCAGCACGTGCAGAAGCGTCTCCTGCGGCTCCACCGTGAACGCGCAACTCTCGCCGTTGAGCGTCAGGTGAATCGTGTGGTTGTTTTCAAGCATGATGTTCTATCTCCTGTGCAGAATTTGCTGTATGTTCCGTATTGGCCTTATTCTCCCGTTTCAGCCGCTCCGTGAGCTGCGACAGATACTGCTCGTCGACCGGAGAATAGGCGTCGCGCAGCAGCATTTTCGACTGCTGTAAGTAAACAGACACGTCTTTATTCAAATATCGTCCAAAAACAGCCTGAATGTCCGGTGAATCCTGCATTTGCAGGCTGATTTGTGCAAACATGCGGTTCAGCACGCCCACTTCGTAGCAGCTACCGAGCCGCTGGGCATAATCGTCCGCCTTGATGAAAAGGCTCAGCGCCTTGCGATACTCTCCCTGCTCAAAGCAGAGGTAGCCGTAGTAGGCGAACGCGATACCGCGCCCCCACATCAGCTCCACCTTGTTGAACTGGTCGACTGCCTGCGAGAGGTATTCGTCCGCGCTTTCAAGGTCGCCCGCATCCAGCGCGGCCTGACCGGCGTAGGTGTAAAACGTCGCGATACCGCCGGTGAGAAAGTTTTCCGTGCAGATGGAGATGGCGCGCGTGTAGTACTGCATCGCCTCGCCATAGTGCATGCGGTTGCGTTCCACCTCGCCAAGCCATGCGTAAGATGCCGCGAGGTTGAAGAGGTATTTGTCCTTTTCCCCAGAGCGCTCGAAAATCTCGATCGCCTGCGTGAGCGAGGCGTAGCCCTCCTCGATGCGGCCCGACATGATGGAGCACAGACCCGACAGGCGCATCCAGATGGCGCGCTCTTCGGCTTTGCCGTCCTCGCCAAGCACGGCGAACGCCTTTTCGACGACCTCGTGCATCTGTTTGGTCTCGTAGCGGTCGATGTAGATGCAGATGAGCTGGCGGTAGGCCTTGATCATGTTGTTGCGGCACTGCTCGCTGTCCGAGTCGCGGTTGAGCTCGATGAGCGTGCGGATGTATGGCTCGCCCTGCGAATACTCCACCTTGCGGATGTGGAAGCGGCCCATCATGTGGTAGTAATCCGACAGGAATCCGTGCTTGTCGCTCTCGTCGAATTTGCCCTGATTGGCCTGCACCTTCGTTTGGATGTCCTTGAGGATGCGAAGGATGCCAGCTCTGTCCGACGAATCAAGCCGAAGGTCGTTTTCTGCGTCCGTCGGCAGCGTCTCCCCGCCGAGCACCGGATAATATTCGTGGGACAGGTTTAAATAGTTGTAAACGTACTCGACGTAGTACTTGAGGTATTTGCGCTCATTGCCCGCGCGCCTGCTGTGGTACATGAGCTTGGTATAAAGCGCGTTGTCCGCGCTCGTGCCGCTGAGCCTGCGCTCGAGGCAGCAGGAGATCTTTACGTGCAGGATGCGCCGCTTGGTGAGCGAAAGCTCGCCGTAAACATACTCGAGAATTTTCTGGTGGCTGAACTGGAAGGCGACGCTCTCGGCGCGGATGACCTCGCGGATGAGCTTTTTGTCGATGAGCTTTTCCAAAATCGTGATGAGCTCGTACTCCTCTTTTCCCGAGAGCGATCGCATCATGTCGAACGATGCGCCGTCGAAGAAGAACGAGAGCAGATCAAGAATGCTGCGCTCTTCCGACGGCAGCGACATGATGCGGATGCGGATCGTGTCGCGCATGTTCGGCGTGATGTCGGCCACCGAGCCGTTGAACTTGAGGTTGTTGACCGTTTCGATGATGAAAAAGGGGTTGCCCTCAGTCTCGCGGAAGAGCTGCTGGCGCAGCGCAGGCGTGGAAAAGCGGTCCGGCAGCAGAAGGTCTGCAAGCTGCCCCGTCTCGTCCACAGAAAAGCGCGGCAGCTGGAGCTCCGACAGAAAGCGCGCAGCCTTCATCTCCTCCAAAAAGCTGCCCACATACTGGTGCCGCTCGTCGCGGACGCCGAAAAGGAACAGGATGCGGTGGTTTTTGTCCGAGGTCAGGATATCGCGGATCAGCGAGATCGACACACTGTCTGCCCACTGGAGATCGTCAAAGTAGAAGATCATCCGCTGCGCGTGTGACAGGCGCATCAGCGCGTAGGTGATCGCGCGCAGGTTGCTGCTGCCGCTCTCGGTCGTGATGTCGTCCTGGTCGATGGCTTTTTCCAGGTCGACCTGCCAGAGATACGGGAACGCGCGCGACACCGCCGCACGAAAGAGCGTCGCGTCCGCGCCGCTCGCGCGATTTTTAAGGTCGCGCCCCAGCTGCTCGAAGATGTTCTGCCATGGCTTTAAGACGTAGTTCTCCTCGGCGCGGTAGCAGCAGGTCTCGTAAATGGCTGCCTCCGTCTTACCTATCGAGGAGAGCACCGTTTGAAAGAGCTGCGTCTTGCCGATGCCGGCCTCGCCGGTCACGGCAAGGCTGATCGCGCCGCGGCCCCCGGAAAATTGCAGGATGTCGTCTACGAGCTTCCCGCGCTCCTCCTCGCGGCCCATGAACGGGCCGCTGTCCTTTTCGCTCTCCGGCGAGGTGATGCTCTCCTTCTGCGAGAGCACGTGCAGCACGCTCTTGTTGCGCTCCTGTCGGATGTTCTGCACGAGAGCTGTGATCTCTTCGCTCGGCGACTGGAACAGCTCTTCGGAAAGCAGCTTTTCGAGCCTGTCGTACAGCGCCACTGCCGAGGAATACTCGCCCCGTGCGCGGTAAATTTCAATTAAATAGACATAGCCGAACTCATCAAACTCGTCGAGCGCCATGAGCTTCTGGCATTCCAGCTCGCAGTCCTTGTAGCGCTCGTCCTGAAACGCCGCGACGATGGACTCCTTGAGCCGCTCCTGCAGCAGCCCTCGATAGTGCTGGCGGTTGTTGAGCAGCCATTCGTTGTAGTATTCGTTGTCCTTGAGATAAAAGTTTTCGAGAAAGTCGCCCGCGTAAAAGCTGAAATCCGTCAGATTTTTGTCGTTAAAGCGGTCGATGTCCAGATCGATCCTGATCTCAGGGTTGATCTGAATGACATTTTTCGACGCGCCGACAAGAAAATCGCGGCCGAACTCGCGCCGGATCACATAGATGGCGTTGCGCATGTTGGACTGCACCTTGTGCTCGTCCGCACTGTCGCCCCAGATGATGTCGGCGAGCTTGGGGCGAAAGGTCTCCTTTTCGACAAGAAGGTAGTACACCAGTGCCTCAGCCTGCTTGAACGGCAGGTTGACCTGTTTCCCGTCGAGCAGGATCCGTCCTGAGCCAAGAAGTTCGGCTGTAATCTTTTGCATCAGACTTTCTCCTTTCTTTTCCAAAAGTTGGATGCTTGCCTCTGCCCTCTCCAAAAAGAGCGACGTATTGATTACAGTATAATGGCCGTTTTCGGCAGAAGCAAGCGTTTAATTCGCGTCGAATCCATTCAACTTTTGTGCATTATGCCCCAAAGCGACCGGTACGCGGGAACGCACCGGTCGCTTTGGGTTGTGTGGAGAAGAGGGATGCTTACAGCTCGCCGACCGCTGCTTCCACAGCGTTCAGCAGCTCGTCGGATTCAATGAGGCCGATCGTAGCCTTGGACTGGTTGCCCATGTAGATGTCTTCGTTCTGGAACTTGATGAGCTCGTTGACCTTTTCATAGGCGATAGAAGTGCCCTTGCCCAGCTTGAACTCGCCGAGCTGGTCCTGCGTGATCCAGATGCCGCGGGAGGCCAGCAGCAGCTCGATGCCGAGGATCTTTTCAAGATTCTTGATGACGAGCTTGGCCTTGCGGGCGGCCCAGGGCGCCATGGAGACGTGGTCTTCCTGGTTGGCCTTGGTCGGGATAGTGTCGCAGACGGAGGGGAACGCCAGCGTCTTGTTCTCAGACGCGAGGGCGGAGGTGGAGCAGCAGATGATGTTGTAGCCGTAGTTCAGGCCGATGGGCTCGCCGGCGAGCGCCAGAGGCAGACCGTAGCTGATGGTAGGATCGCACATCGTGAAGCAGCGGCGGTCGGAGACGTTGCCGATCTCGACGAGGGACATCGTCAGGATATCCATCGCGAAGCCGGTGGGCTCGCCGTGGAAGTTGCCGCCGGAGAGGAACTCGTAGTGACCGTCGCCCTTGGGGAAGATCAGCGGGTTATCGGTGGCGGCGTTGATCTCGACCTCGACGAGGTGCTTGACATAGTCAAGGTTCTCGCGGCAGACGCCCTGCACCTGCGGCATGCAGCGGAAGCAGTAGTTATCCTGCACGCGCTCCTGATAGTGCGGATGCATGATGTCGTGCTCGAGGTGGACCTTGCGGGCGTCCTCGGTGACGCGGGTGGAACCCTCGACGAGCTTCATCACGTTGGCAGCGGCCTTGATCTGGCCGGCGTAGGGGCGGGCCTCCTGGATGCGCTTGTCAAACGCGCGGGTCTCGCCGCGGATGGCTTCAAGAGACAGCGCGGTCGTGATCTCGGAGAGCTTGTACAGGCGCTCGGCGTCGTGCACGTTCAGGCACGCCATACCGGCGAACATTGTGGTGCCGTTGAGCAGCGCCAGGCAGTCCTTGGCCTTGAGCTGGAACTCGACGGGGGTAATGCCGGCCTTTTTCAGCGCTTCCTGGGCAGGCATGCGCTCGCCCTGATAGAAGGCCTCGGCCTGGGGCACGCCGATGAGAACGGAGACGATGTGAGCCATGGGGGCAAGGTCGCCACAGGCGCCCACGCTGCCCTGCCAGGGCACGACGGGATGCACACCCTTGTTGAGCAGCTCGACAAGGCGCTCAACGACGACCGGACGCAGGCCGGAAACGCCGCGGCAGAAGGCGTTCAGACGGACGCACATGGCCGCGCGGACCACTTCCTCGGGAGCCGGATCACCGACGCCGCCGCAGTGGGACAAAACGGTGCGATACTGATGTAGATCGCTCTCTTCGATCGTGACCTTGTGATCCTTGTGCTTGCCAAGGCCGGTGTTGAAGCCGTAAACGGCGGGCGCGTCATCGCGCATCCATTCACTCTCCATGTAGTTGCGGACTTCGGCGATATGTGCCATGCAGTCCTTGTCGATCTCAACCTGATAACCGTTGCGGGCAACGTTGACGACGTCTTCAATGGAAAGATCCACGCCGTTGAGAATAACCTTGTTCATTTGCTTTCTCCTTTTTCTCGATTCTTTGTTGGAGTCAGGGGGAACTTGCGCTCCCCCTGCTCAAATTAACAACTTATGGGATGATGTCTTCCTTGGCCTGCTCGGGGGTGATGCGAGTGATGGTCCAGCCGGTCCAGATGCAGATCAGCGAGACAATGGGGCAGAGCATGGAGAAGAACATGTAGGGCGCATAGGCCGCGGTGGCGCAGCCGAGCGTTGCGAGGATATAAACACCGTCAGTACTCCAGGGGCAGAACGGCGCGCAGATCGTGCCGACGTCCTCAAGGATACGGGACAGGTTCTTGGGGTGCAGACCGCGCTCACGGAAAGCCTCGCGGAACATACGGCCGGGAAGCACGATCGCGACATACTGCGCGGCGGTGGCGAAGTTGGTGAAGAGCGTGGCGAAGATGGCGGTGGTCATCATGGCCTTGTCGCTCTTGGCCTTGCTGAGGATCTTTTCGATGATGGCGTGGACAGCACCGGTGGTCTCGACCACACCGGCAAACGCCAGGGCGATCAGGATCAGGGCAACGGTATCGAGCATGCTGGAGAGGCCGCCGCGGTTAACGAGACGGTTGATCTCGGCAACGCCGGTATCCATGCTCACACCGGTGTACATGGAGGCGAGGATCGTCGCGAGGTTTGCCTTCTGGAAGATGGCCGCGAAGATGCCGCCGAGAGCGGAGACGCCGATCAGGCCGGGGATGGCGGGCACCTTGAAGATAACCATGAGCAGAACGCACAGCGGGGGAATGAGCATCACAGGGCTGATGGTGAAGAACTCCTTGAGCGTGCCCATGTAGAGGTCAATCGTCTCCATGCTGGCTGTACCCTTGACGACTGTGAAGCCCATGATGGCGTAGATGATCAGGGAAATAATGATGGACGGGCCTGCGGTAACGACCATGTGCTTGACGTGGGTGAACACCGTGGTACCGGCCATGGCGGGAGCGAGGTTCGTGGTATCGGACAGGGGGCTCATCTTATCGCCGAAGTAAGCGCCGGAGATGATCGCGCCGACCGTCATGCCGAGGGGAACCTGAAGCGCGGTGCCGACGCCGACCAGCGCCACACCGACGGTGCCCATCGTCGTCCAGGAAGAACCCGTGAAGGTCGAAACCATAACGCACAGGGCACAGGCGGCGAAGAGGAAGATTTTCGGGGACAGCCAGGTCAGGCCGTAGTAAATCATTGTGGGGATGATGCCGCCGAGCATCCAGGTGCCGACGACCATACCGATGATGAGCATGATGAGGATAGCGGGGGCGGAGGCCTTAATGGTCTCGCTCATGCCCTTTTCCATTTCATCCCAGGTAAAGCCGCTCGAAACGCCCGCGATAGTGGCGACGATCGTGGCGATGACCAGAGGGATGTGTGCCGAGGTGCCGAGCACGTTGATGCCGCAGAGAATCAGCACAAACACACAGATAAAAACGACAAGCGCTTTTCCGAAGCCAACGGTCTTTTTTGTTCCTGTTGCAGAGTTCATTTTCTATTCCTCCCAAAAAATGTAATGGTATTCGTTATGGGGACTTTGCTTTCTTGCGGTAATGTTGTGAGGGTTCCATGGCTTATGACTCGCACCTCCCAGCGCTCGGCCGCCTTTTATCCCTTTCGCGGAACTTTAACGCGGCAGCAGTATCATTGACACAACGCAACTGTAAGCATCAAAAATCAAAAAAACGTCAAATTTTTTGTAAAATCGATTTGACGCTTAAAATTTTTTTGACACAGCCTGTCGAAATGCGTTTTTCTTGACGCTCCTTTGACGGTTGTGGTTCATTATAGGGTATCAGTAAAGGGTTTTGCCGCCGCATTTTGCGGCTGCATTCGTCCCGATAAACATTCTGGGAGAATCCATTATGAACTATCAATACATCGGCAAGAGCACGCCTGTCAACAATTCCCGTGCCAAGGCCAGCGGCCTTCTGCGCTACGCGGGTGACATGAAGCTGCCGAACATGCTGCACATGAAGCTCGTGCTCAGTCCCGTTGCCCACGGGATCGTCAAAGCGATCGACTCCTCCGCCGCACTTGCGATGCCAGGCGTTGCTGCGGTATTGTCGTTTGAAAATACGGTGGACACTAAATACAATCGCGGTCGCGTTCGCATCAGCGAGGATGTCATGGACCAGGAAACGCTCTTCAGCCGTCACGTCCGTTTTGTCGGCGACCGCGTGGCTGCCGTGCTGGCCGATTCGCCGGAGATCGCCGCAGCAGCAGCGGAAGCGATCCAACTCGAAATAGAGGAACTCCCCGCTGTCTTTACCGTGAAAGCCGCCAAGCGCGAGGGTGCGCCGCAGCTGCACGAGGACGGCAACACGGTCACACTGCCCGAATGCGGCTTCGGCGGCAGATATGCCGATGTGCAGGGCGAAGAGTTCATCCACCGCTCACAGACGCAGCGTGTCTCGCATATCGCCATGGAAACGCACTGCGCCGTGGCAGACTATAACCCCGGCACCGACCGCATGACCGTCTGGTCTCCCACACAGTCGACATTTGGCGTGCGCTCGTGTGTTGCAGCACTGCTTGGAATGCCGATGAGCCATGTGCGCGCCATCAAAACGCCGATGGGCGGCTCGTTCGGCTGCAAGCAGGAGATGATCCTGGAACCGCTGGCCGCCGTCGGCGCAAAAATGACGGGGCGCCCCGTCAAGCTTCAGCTCGACCGGCGCGAGACCATCCTCTGCACTGTGCTGCGCCATCCCATCAAAAGTGAAATTCGCGCCAAATTCGACAAAGGCCATATTCTCAAAGCGCTCGACCTGACCGCTGAGCTCGACGCGGGCGGTTATCAGGGTGTTTCGCCGGATTACATGGGATCCATGTTCAAAAAGCTCTCCTGGGTCTACGGCGTGGAGGATGTAGCGTACCATGCGACCTCCACCTGTACGAACACGCCCATGTCCGGCAGCTACCGTGGTTGGGGCGGCCCCGAGACCGCGTTCATCATGGAAAACATGATGAACGCCGCCGCGCAGAAATTCCGCTGTGACCCGCTCGAGTTGCGGCTCAAAAATATCCTGCCGCCCGACGCAATCAGCAAAATTGGCAATTTCCCGCTCGGCGATGTCCGCCTTGAGGACGTGCTGCGCCTTGGCAGTAAACGTTTCCGCTGGTTCGAGCGCCGCGCCGCCGCGCAGGCGCAGGATCGAAGCAGCCGCTATCTCAAGGGCGTCGGCCTCGCCGTGTCCACCCATACCTCAGGCTACTATCCTCGCCGTCTTGACTGGTGCACCGTCACGGCCAAGTTTGAAGAGGACGGCTCGGCGAGCTTCAACTGCAACATCCACGACCATGGCTGCGGCACGGTTGCCGCGCTGAAGAATATTGCCGCAGAAGAACTCTCCATCCCCCCTGACAGCATTGATTTCCCTGAGGGCGACACGGCATACAATGCGCTCGATAATGGCTGCTACACCAGCCGCACAATTTATGTCACCGGCCGTGCCGTGTTGGAAACGGCGCAGAAGCTCAAATCTCTGCTGCTGGAAAATGCCGCACGTCTCATGGTATGCAGTGCCGGAGACCTCGCCTGTCAAAACGGTGAGATCTTTGTCACCGCTGATCCCTCTCGCCGGAAAACCTACCGTGATGTTATCTGCTATGCCGCCGACCAGTACGGCGGCAGCGGCGCAATTTTCGTTTCCAACACTTACCAGCCCTCGTCCAACCCCGGCCCTGCCGCTGCTCACTTTGCCGAGGTCGAGGTCGACACGCTCACTGGGCTCTGCCGCCTGACAGCCTACACCGCCGCGCATGATGTAGGAAAGGCCATCAATCCCGAACTCTGCCGCGGGCAGGTCGGCAGCGCCTTGCAGCAGGGCATGGGGCTTGTCTTTTGCGAGCAGGTCAAAATCGACCCGAAGACCGGCCAGCCGCTCAACGCCACCCTGCAGCGCTATCACGTGGCACGCGCGTACGACTTCCCGCACATTGAGACAGTGCTTGTCGAAAATGGCAGCCCCGAAGGGCCTTACGGTGCCAAGTCCATCGGCGAATCCTGCTTTGTGCCGGTCGCGCCGGCGCTGCTTGCCGCCGTCAATGACGCACTGCAAACCGATCTGACCACCCTGCCGCTGACGCCGGAGAAGATCATCCGCGCCGTGCAGGAAAAACGCAAGGAGGCGTCGCTGTGATGGAAATTCGTTTTTACTTAAACGGGAAAGAAACCGTTGTGAATGCCCAGCCGGAGCGCCTGCTTGTCGACGTGCTGCGCGAAGACCTGCACCTGACCGGCACAAAGCGCGGCTGCGGCGAGGGTGAGTGCGGCACCTGCACGGTGCTGCTCAATGATAAAGCCGTCCACGCCTGCATGACGATGATCGCGCAGGTGAACGGACACCGCGTCATCACGTCCGAGGGTGTCGAATCCGACCCTCGCATCGCACCCATCATCCCCGCCTTTGTGAACAACATGGCCATTCAGTGCGGCTACTGCACGCCCGGCATGGTGATGAGCGCCGCGGGCCTGCTGCTCCACAATCCCGACCCTACCGAAGATGAGATCCGCACCGCGATCTCCGGCAACATCTGCCGGTGCAGCTGCTATGAGCAGATCCTGCGCGCCATCCGGCAGGCCGCGCGCGACATGAAGGAGGCGGCCAAATGAACTTCTTTCAGCCAACAAATCGTGAAGAGCTCGCCTCTGCCCTCGCGTCCCTCTCCGGCGGCTCCATTGTCGCCGGGTGCACGGACTTTTTGGCCCAGCGCAACGGAAAGGTCTGGCACGCGGACACTATTTTGAGCCTGACGGAGATGCAGGAGCTCAAGCAAATTGAATTGGCCGGCGATTCTCTCGCCGTCGGCGCGGTGTGCGTGCATTCGCAGGTCGCGCAGTCCCCTCTCGTGCGGCAGTATTTTCCCGCGCTTGCCATGGCGTGCAGTCAGGTCGGCTGCGCGCAGATCCGCAACCGCGGCACGCTCGGCGGCAGCATCGGCACCTCTTCCCCCGCGGGCGACGTCTACCCGCCCCTGCTCGCGCTCTGCGGCGCGGCCGAGGTGATGAACAGCCGCGGCGCGGTGCGCACCATCCCCGCACGCGAGCTCGTGCTCGGCAAGGGCAAGACCGCGCTCGCGAGCGACGAGGCCATTCTGCGCTTTCTCCTCCCCCTGCCCGCCGAACATGAGATCAGCGCGTTCGGCAAGATCGGTGAACGGCACCAGGTCACGATCTCCAAGATCAACCTCGCCGTCAGCGCGGTTGTCGAAAACGGCTGCATCCAGAGCGCGCGCGCTGCACTCGGCGCGGTCGCGCCGCACGCCTACCTTTCAGAAGACGCCGCGGCGTTCCTTGGGGGAAAGCCGCTCACGGCGGAGACCGGCGCCGCGCTCGGTGACCTGCTCTCTTCCGAGGTCGAGCGCGTCATCGCGGGGCGCGGCTCCATGCCCTACAAGCGTGAGGCCGTCCGTGGCCTTGCACAGGACGTGTTCGCCCGTCTGATCGCGCTGGCGCAGGAGCGCGGCCTATGAAAAAAGAGATCCGCATCGACGAGCTCCGCGTCATGATGCTCGACGCGCTCGCGCTGCGCGGCATCGGCAGCGAGGACGCCGATTTCATCGTCGATGATTTTCTGGACGCCGAGCTCGAGGGTCATAAGACCCACGGCGTCTCCAAATTCCTGACCATCGACATCGGCCTTTCAGGCCGCGAGGGCAGCATCGAAATCGTGAGCCGGACCGGCGGCCACGCCAAGATCGACGGCCACCGCGAGCTCGGCCACATCGCCGCGCGGCAGGCTGCCGCGCTCAGCGCAGAACTCGCTAAAGAGCATGGCGTCGGCCTCGTCGCGCTGACCAACGTCAGCCGCTATGCCCGCCTTGTCCCCTATTCCCGCCTGATCGCCGAGCGCGGCTGCATCGGCATCGTCACGAACAACGGTGGTCCCGCGCATGTGGTGCCGTTTGGCGGCAGCGCGCCGATGTTCGGCACAAATCCGCTTTCCTTCGGCTTCCCGCAGGGCGAAAAGCCCCCCCTCCTCTTTGACTTTGCCACCGCGCAGGGCGTGTGGGGCGAGCTGCGGCAGGCCATTGTCGAGGAGCGTTCCCTCCCCGAGAGGACTTTTCTCGATGCTGCCGGCGCTTTCACCACCGATCCACAGCGCGTGCAGGGCGTGCTCCCCTTTGGCGGGGCGCGCGGCGCGGCACTGTGCATGGCGCTCGAAATTCTGACCGGCGCGTTCGTCGGCGCAAAGATGGGCGGCGAGATCCGCGATGAATACGACCTCGGCTACCTGTTCTGCGCCCTGTCGCCGGAAATGTTTTCTTCCGCAGACGATTTCATCGCGCAGACATCGGCGCTGGCCGAGGCTGTACGCACCAGCGCACCCGCCGCAGGAAATGCACAGGTCTTCGTCCCCGGCGAACGTTCCGCCCAGCGCCGCAGCGAACAGCTTGCGCGCGGCACGGTCGAGCTCGAAGCCGATGTTTATGACCGCATCCGCGCGATGAGCCTTTCGCGCGAGGGCGGCTACGAAAATTCCCGCAGTATGAACTGAGATACCTCTCTTTTCATAAAGAAAAACAGCATGAGGCAGCGGGCACTGCTTCGTGCTGTTTTTTACGCAAAAAGCGGTCCGCTGAGATTTCAGCAGACCGCTTTTTCTTTTCACTTTTCGATCAGATAGCTGCCGCTGTCCGTCGCCTCCGTCACGATGGGGACGAACTCGACGTCGTAGGCCTTCATCGCCTCGGTGACGCTCTCGAGCTGGTCTGCCGTGACCGTGACGTACACGCGGTCGAACTTTTCCGCGAGCTCGCTCATCACGATGCCGGAGTTTGCCTCGCTGCCCGCAAGCGCGATGTCCGCGTCCACGCTGACGGAGAGCTTGCCCTTGTAGCCCGCCTGCTCAAGCGCGGTGTGGATATCGTCGGCGAGCAGCGCAAGCGCCTCCTGCTGCGTCATGGTGCGCTCGTCCGTCTTGATGCGGCTCATGCGCCCCTCGCGCGGGTAGTGGAAATCGTCGAGCAGCAGCTCGTCAAAGCCCATCTGTGCGCATTCCGTGACGATATCGGTCACATATGCCCGCGCGGCCTGCTTTTCGGGTGCGAGCCAGTGGGTGCTGTTCGTATCGTACCAGACGAATCCCGTCAGCTGGCACACGGCGGCGTCCGTCATGTGCTCGTAGGCGTATAGGCTGTCGTGCAGCGTGCTGATGCGGCCGATCGTATAGTAGTCCGAGTCGACAAGGCCCTGAATGGCCGTGTCCGATGTGCTGTTCCCGGCCACCGCGCCGCAGTCGATCGCGCCCTGCACTTTGGAATTATAGTAGAGCTTGCCGCTCGCGTCCTTGAGCTCGACCGCCACGGCGTTCACGTCCTTATCAAGGCCATCGAGTGCTGCCTGCCAATCGCTGCCGAGCGCGTCCGCACCCAGCTCGACTGCGTAGGTATCCTTGATGACGGGCTTTTGCACCGTGATCTCAAGGTCGTCCTGCTTCTTATCGTCGCCGCTGTCGCCGCCATTTGCGGTGTCGTCCTGTGGGGTCTTCTTTATCCAGGGGAACTCAAAGCGGACCGAGCCGTCCGCATCGTATACCATATAGCGCTGCGCAAACAAAAAGCCGCACGCCAGCAGCAAAATGACCACCAGCACCACGGCCAGCACGCCTCTGCCGCGCCTGCGCCCGCGATAACCGGTATAGCCCTTCGTTCCGCTCGATCTTCTTGCCATTGTCTGCATCCGCCTCCTTTTTCTCGTGCAACAGTTTACCTTTTGAGAGCAAAAAAATCAACAAAAACCTTTCGGTTTTTGTTGATTTTCCGTTTTTGTATATGCTTTAGCCCTCGATAGCGTCCATCAGCGCGACGCGGCGGGCGTGGCGGCCGCCCTCAAACGCGGTGGAGAGGAACGTCTCAACCATGGCCGCGGCCAGCTTCGGGCCCGTGAAGCCCGCGCCGATGGCCATCATGTTCGCGTTGTTGTGCTGGCGGCAGAGCTGCGCCTCGAGCGTATCGGCGCAGTGCGCGCAGCGGATGCCCTTGACCTTGTTCGCCGCAATGGAGATGCCGATGCCCGTCGTGCACACGACGATACCGTACTCGCACTCTCCGCTCGCGACGGCACGCGCGGCGGCCTCGCCGAAAATGGGATAGTCGCAGCTCTCGGTGGAGTAAGTGCCGCAGTCCTTGACCTCGTGGCCCAGGCCCTCCAGCTGCTTTTTGATGTCTTCCTTCATGGCGTATCCGCCGTGGTCACAGCCCAATGCGATCTTCATAGTGTTTCTCCTTTTGTCAGTCAGATTTTGTGAAAGACCGGTTTTTTCTTTTCAAACGTGCACACATAGTCGAGGCCGCAGTTCTTGAGTAATTCCTGCGTCTCGCGGGCGCGCATGCCGACGAATTCCGGCGTGTGCGCGTCGGTGCCGATGGTGATGATCTCGCCGCCGAGCTCGTGATAGAGCCTCAGCCATTTGGCGTCCGGCAGCGGCGTGTTGCCGCGGTTGACGTTGCACTCGATGCCGCAGCCGTTTTCAATGAGCGCGCGGAACACCTGCGCCACCTCGTCCTCAAAACCGTCGAAACTCATGTGCATGCCGTGGTTTTCGTTCATGTAGCGAAGCGGCAGCGTCAGGTGGCCGAGCACGGAGAACTTCCCCCACTTGGCCGTCTCCAGAACGAGCGTTAAATAGTCCGCGATCTGCTCGCGCGCCTCCTGCTCCGTGGCCTCGGGCATGAAGTAGAGGTCGTTCCAATCGTACTTTTCCGACAGCTGATGCTGCGAGCCGATGACAAAGTCGAGCTCCGGCAAACGCGAGAGCAGCTCGTCTGCGTAGGCAAAGTCGCGCATCGCCTCGCCGAGCTCGATGCCGCGGCGGACGATGATCTTCCCGTCCGCCGCCTGGTCGGCGCGCGCAAAGGTCTCTTCACGATTCGAAAAATCGTGCTCCCAGTGCGTCGTCTCCCTCGGGCGGAACAGGTCTACATGGTCGGTCAGGCACATTTCCTGCAAACCCTGCGCGATGCCCGCGCGCACCATGTCTTCCACCGGCGTTTTCGAGTCGAACGAAAGCGAACAGTGGGTGTGATAATCGGATAAATACATCTTCTATTCGTTACAGCTTGAACTTTCCGAAAAAGCTCCTGTGTTCCTCATAATTCTTCTCGCCGAGCGACTCGCTGAACTTCTTGAGCGCTTCCTTCTGCTCGCGGTTCAGGTTGCGCGGCGTCTCGATATACACGGTGACGTACTGGTCGCCGCGGCCGCGGCCGTTGAGGCCGGGGATGCCCTTGCCCTTCAGGCGGAACGTCGTGCCGCTCTGCGTCCCCTCGGGGATGGTGTACTTCACCTTGCCGTCGATCGTCGGGATCTCAAGCTCCGCGCCGAGCACCGCCTGCGTGAACGTGATGGGCGCTTCGCACAGGACGCTCGTGCCCTCGCGGCGGAAGATCTCGTGTGGACGCACGGACACGACGATCAGAAGGTCGCCCGCGGGGCCGCCGTTCTTGCCCGCGTTGCCCTGCGCGCGCAGCGAAATGGTCTGCCCGTTGTCGATGCCCGCAGGAATGCTGACCTTGATGGTCTTGCGGTGGCGGATCATACCCTTGCCGCCGCACTTGGGGCAGGGCTGGTGGATGATCTTACCCTTGCCTCCGCAGCGCTGGCAGGGTGCCGACGTCGACATATAGCCCAGCGGCGTCTGGCGGCGCTGCTGGACCACGCCGCTGCCGCGGCAGTCAGGACAGACCTCGGCGGTCGTGCCCTTGGCGCAGCCCGAGCCGCGGCAGTCAGGACACTGCTCGATGCGGTCGATGCTGACTTCCTTCTCGCAGCCGAAGGCCGCCTCTTCAAAGCTGATGTTCACGCTCGTGCGCAGGCTTTCGCCGCGCTGGGGCGCGTTGGGGTTCGCGCGCGCGCCGCCGAAGCCACCGCCGAAGAAGCTGCCGAAGATATCGCCGAGGTCGCCGAAGTCGAACCCGCCCGCGCTGTAAGCGCCGCCACCGGCGCCTGCGCCGTAATTCGGGTCAACGCCCGCAAAGCCGAACTGGTCGTAGCGCGCCTTCTTGTCTGGGTCGCTCAAAACCTCGTTCGCCTCGTTGATCTCCTTGAACTTCTCCTCGGCTTCCTTGTCGCCGGGGTTCATGTCGGGGTGATACTTGCGCGCGAGCTTTTTGTATGCTTTTTTGATCTCTTCTTCCGAAGCGCCCTTGGAAACGCCGAGCACCTCGTAATAGTCTCTTTTATTTTCAGCCATAGACTACGCTCCTAAAAACGCCGCAATCGGGGGCAGTATAAACTGTCCCCGCTGCGTCGATCGGTTTCAAATTACTTCTTGTTGTTCTCGTCGTCATCCACGACCTTGTAGTCAGCATCATAATACTGCTGACCGTTCGGGCCGGTCTGCGCGCCGCCGTTCTGGCCGCCCATGTCAGGACCGGCCTGTGCGCCGCCCTGCGGGTTCGCCTGCTGATAGAGCTTCTCGCTCATCTGATAGAACATCTGCGTGAGCTCTTCGGTCGCGCTCTTGATGGCGTCGGTGTCGTCGCCCTTGAGGACTTCCTTCAGCTTGTCGATACCACTCTGGACCTTGGCCTTCTCGTCCGCGGGGATCTTGTCGCCCACTTCGCCGAGGGTCTTCTCGCTCTGGTAGACCATCTGGTCGGCCTGGTTGCG
>OQVI01000738.1_pt1 | contig 23361 bp, 29 predicted proteins | sample 1691651 | NCBI WGS metagenome assembly OQVI01 (sample SAMN03418287, study PRJEB22391) | human gut metagenome | biome: human-gut; feature: organic feature; material: feces | host: Homo sapiens | place: Italy | collected 2013-04
GTCAAGGAGACCGTCATGCAGGTCAGCCGAAGCAAGAAGTGGGCTTCCAAGCCCCTGCTGGACGATGCCGGAAAGCCTGTGCTGCAAAAGAACGGCAAGCCAGTCCTGAAGAAGTCGTACAGCGTCCTGCAAGACGATTTCTTCAACTATATGCGTACTGCCGGGTACACGGATGTGGAGCGCGGTGAGCGCGGCAGCACCGAAGAACACCTGACCGTCACCCAGTTCAAAGTCCAGCGGGAGCAGGAACGTCTGGACAGCCTGACCGCCCAAGCCGACCAAAAGGCGCAGTCGCTTGCCAAAACCAGTCAGACCCTCTCCAAAAAGGAGAAGGAACTTGCCGCTGTGCAGAAAAAGGCCACGCTCACGAAAGAAGCCCTCATTCATGCGCGCGATCTGGATTATATCGGCAAGCGCACCTTTCTCGGTAACTACTCGCTGACCGAAGAAGAATTTTCCAAGCTGAAAAAGCAAGCCGACCACGGCTATATGATGGACGTGGAGAACCGCCGCCTGAAAGAAGAACTTTCCACCGCCAAGAAGGAAGCTGCTCATTGGGGTCAAAAGTATCATGAACTCTGGTATGAAGTGAAGCCCTATCTGGATGCGCTACACCGTGCGCCTGAACTGGTGCGCGGCTTTCTGGAAAAGATTCTTGCCCCCAAGCAGGAGCGCACCATGAATGTGCCGCAGCGAAACCGCAAGCGTGGGCAGGATATGGAACTTTGATTTTCGGAGGATACCATTTGAACAAAAAGAAGAAGTTAAACAAATCCGGCTACCCGGATGAAGCAATCAAGACCCTTGCACGTTGCTTTTATCCCTCCATAGTTGAGTTTTTCAACAGTGAGGAAGGCCAGCGTGAATATGAGGAATGGCTGAAAGAGCAGGAAGCACTACAAGCCTTGCCTGTTGCCGCATAAAAACAGCAGGACGCTCCCAGAGAAGGGAACGCCCTGCCTTATATAGATGTATCTTGCCGAGGTGTGTCCAGTTGGGCACACCTCTTATTTTTTTGCCCTCAATCTTCTAGCCCATGGCTCCCGGCCACATTCTTCAAATATTCCTTTGGATCGCCATTCAGAATCAAATCGGCATAGCCCAGCGGGTCATTATAGATAAGGTAGTCCAACTCTGTCCTCTGCGCCATAGTCACATCCAGCACATCCTCGACCCCGGTGCAGTCAATGGAGATCTTTCTCCCATCCCGGAGCAGCAGCTCCACGCAGCCGGTGTCCATATTAAACTTGCAGGCTCTTTCATCGTACTTCATAATCATACCCTCCAAATCTTGTTATTGGCTTACGGTCTACGACAAGGCATCGGAGGTTTGCGCCGTCCACGGGAGCCTTCATTGTTGTACCCGAAGAAAACGAAAAATCCGAACCCTTCTCCAATCGGAAACAGGTTCGGATTTTTCTTGTTTGGTGGGCGCGGGTGGATTCGAACCACCGAAGCTGAAAGCAGCAGATTTACAGTCTGTCCCCATTGGCCACTCGGGAACACGCCCATATTCAGTTTTTGCAGTCCATGGATTGCCTGTATATATTACCACCCGGATGGTAGTTTGTCAACATCTTTTGCGGAATTTTTGGATTTTTGTGCCGAAAGCAAAAACACAAAAGCAAAAGCCGCCCAGAAATCAACGTTCCTGAGCGGCTTTTTGGAGCTGGTGACAGGAGTTGAACGAGCCACCGGCATTGCATCACTGAAAAATGGAGATTTTTACACTAAAATCTGCACGTTTAGCTGTCTTTTTCTTGTACCATCCTGCACAGCCCACACACCCACAAAAGCAAAAGTGTGTTAAAATGTGTGTTATTTTCCGGCGTGCAGCAGCTTCAAAAACATGCCGTTGACGGCCTGCGCGGTCTCTGTGTCCTCACCGGTCAGAGCGTGGCCGTACACGCCGAAGGTATCCATGTCCTCAGAGTGGCCTACAAGGTCTTTGACCTCACCGGCGGGCAGCTTCTTTGCCACGCTGACAAAGGTGTGCCGCATCTCGTAGGCTGACACCGGCGGGATCTCATTCACCCGGCAATAGACCTGCCAGCGCTTATAGTAATAGGCTTCGCTTTTCAGGCAAAACACGCTCTCACCGGCCCCAGTGACGGCCCGCTGCTGTTCCAGCACGGCGCATGCCAGATCGGACAGCACAAAGGCCCGCACGGCGTTGTCGTTCTTGCCGCGGGTCTGTTCGCCCAGCACGTTCACGGCCCGGGAGATGAACACGGTGCCGCCCTTGACATCGGCCCAGCGCAGGCCCACCAGTTCACCCGGGCGCAGGCCCGTGAGCACTTGAAAGCGGTAGGCATGGATAAAATCATCATGCACCCGCTTGCCCCTGTACAGGGTCGTATCTACGCGAAACAGCGTTATCAGGGCATCCGGCTGCAACACCTTCTTGCCTTTGGGACGTGCGCCAGCTGGCACATGCAGCCCTTCGGGGTGGAAGGTGGTCAGCTTCTTTGCGCGGCACCATTTACAGAATGCCCGCATATCCGCGCAGAGGGATTGCAAGGACTTCTTTGCAAGGCCGTCGCTGTAGGCATCGTTTACCACGTCCTGCAGATCCTGTTCGGTCAGGCTGGTAATGCGCTTCCTGCCGATCGCAGGCAGTATCCGGGTACGCCAGCGGCTTTCAACGTTCCGCTGGTTGCCGGTGCCCGTGGTCTTTACCACCGTAGCATACCACTCTTGATACAGATCCTCCACCCGGCGGGCCTTGACCCCAATGCCATCATCTAACCAGCGGTCAGCCTTTGCATTGGCTTCCCGCTGCCCAGTGCGGCCCGGGGTGCTGCTGTAGAACTGTTTGCGCACGCCGTCTTTCTGCACGGCAATGCGCCAGCGCTGGTATTTTTCTTCCCAGACGGCAGTATTGGTGCGCTTACTCATCGCGGTAGAACCTGCCCAGCGCCTGCAGCACCGGCAGGAAGTCGTTGCAGATCTGAGCGGCCACACCGTCAGCGGTCTTTTCATCGTAGACGTGGGAAGTGATGTTCCGCGCCGTCAAAATCTGGTTCCAGCGCTCTGCGTCCTGAATCACCCCGGCGGCATAGGCATCTTTCAGCACCGCACGCGGGGACGATGCAGCCAGCACAAAGCCCTGATCTTCGAGATACTCTTTCAGAGACTTCCACGACAGCTCTACCGTAAACTCGAACCGCTGAATCAGTCCGTCACGGTAAAGTGCATCCTGCTGGCTCTTCTGGTATATGGCTACCGCCTGTTCCAGCTGAGCCAGAGCGCTGTTATAGTTTTCAATCTTTTGCAGCATAGAGGGTTACACCGTCCTTTTCGATATTTGCCAGAAATGCGGGGTTCATGCCGTCCGTGATGTGCACGATATCGAATTTTAACAGGGTGGGCAAGTCTTCGCAGTCCATCCAGAAATTCGACCGGCTGCCCTCTGGCATCCCGTACACGGCCAGATCTATGTCGCTGTTGTATCGGTTATCCCCTCTGGCACGGGAACCGAACAGCACGAGCCGCTTTGCGCCGTATCGGCGGGCCAGCGCGGCCAGCTGGCTATAAAGTTCTTCCATGGGTTCACCTGCTATCTTTTTGTGCATTTTGTCTCCGGAGGGAGACGGCCAAGTTCTTTCAGAATATTGTAGCAGTCACGAACATACATCTGACGGTGAACTGCTCTATCCCACCCATCGTAAAATGAGTTACAGATATCATCATATGCTGGGTCTATCGGAGTTTCCAGAAGAACCTGCTGCATTTCTATTATATCCTGCTCTGTATAGGCTGTATGTCCCATATCATCCACCATGCGCCCACATCGGCTATAAGGCCCCTGTGGGCTTTTTATTTTTCGGCGGGTTCTTTATCGTCTGGCACTGTGGGCGCGGTCTGAGCATCCTGCCCAAGCAGGAGCAGCTCTGCATACTCTCTCAGTTTCCGTATACTTTCGGCATTCAAGCCCTCCATCAGGCGGTCAACGTCTGACTGGGGGGCTTTTTCTTTTGCTGGTGCTGGCTCATCATCCGGGTGCTTCTTCAAATACAAGTCACGCGCCGAAACATCACCCTTGCCCTGCAAGCGCTGAATAAATTTCTCGTTGTGTTCTTCAAGAGTGTAACCATTCAGCAACCAATTTATATCTATTTCCAAAGCGTCCGCAAGCTTTCGCATAGCATCAAGTTTTGGCGTAACTTTCCCTGATTCATACAAGCGAACACTGTTTACAGCAATTCCGGCTTTCTCCGCCAAGTCTACCTGCGTCAATCCTTTTTCTTTTCTTGATACCCGTAATCGCTCATTAAACTCCACGTTTTAACGCCCCTTTCCATCATCACTATACCATATAACCATAAAATTGGCAATTGCTTATTGACAATAACCAAAAAGTTGGCTATACTGTGTACGTAACCATTTTTTTGGTTATGTTTGGAGGTGATAACCATGAAAATCTCAAAAAATAAGCTGAACCTCGCCCTTGCCCGCAAGCAGTGGAACCAGCGCGACCTGCGGGACAATGCCGTTGTGTCCAGCCAGACCACCCTTAATATTAACAAGGGCAAAGAGGTCATGCCCGCCACTGCTGGCAGAATCGCCGCAGCCCTGGGCGTGGATGTGACTGAGATCATCGAACAGGAGGAATAAACTATGTATCAGTATTTTCACAAGCTCCGTGTCCGGTTCGCAGAACTGGAGATGAAGCAGGGCGAAGTAGCCAAGCGGGCCAACATGGCCGAAAGCACCTTGACCGCCCGCATGACTGGCCGTTTGCCGTGGAACGGGGACGAGATCGCCCGTGTTGCCAAGGTGCTGGACATTCCCGCCGACCAGATCGGTGCATTCTTCTTCGTTGACGCGCCCAAGGAATACCGGAAAAAGGTAGGGTGATAGCTTGCAGCCGGATAAAATTGTAACACCGGGCAGCTATGTGGACTTCCTGCACTATCTGGACACCGTGACCACCGAAGAAGAGCTCTTTTCCCGCTTGACGTACTGGTTTGCGAACCGGAACACCGCCGACGATGTGCGAGATCGTTTTGACGTGGTGGAAGACCGGGCAAAGGAACTCAAGCTCTGGAACGGCCTTGATTTGAAGCTGGAACGATGGGCACGAGCCAACAAGGAAGAACTTGCCCGCATCGGGAAAGACGCTTTCGGCGCTCTGATCTGCGCAGATTATGCAGCCTATCAGGAAGGTGGACAGGCCCAGCAAGGCAACGCGCAGCCGCTGAAAGTCCATTCCGCGCGGGAACTGGCCGAAATGCTGATACCGCCGATACGGTACATCGTTGATGAACTGGTGCCCGTGGGTCTGGGCGTTCTGGTGGCAAAGCCCAAGATCGGCAAAAGCTGGATGATTCTTGATTTGTGTCTGGCCGTGGCTGCCGGTGAGCCGTTCTTGAACTTTCCCACGCACCAGCACGGCACACTGTACCTTGCTTTGGAAGATGGCCCCAGCCGAATGCAACGCCGAATCAAAAAGCTGATGGAAGGGCGGCAGGCCCCGGAGAACATGCACGCGCTGTTCGACGCGCCGCGCATGGACGAAGGTTTACTCGACGTTCTGGGCAGCTATCTGGACGAGCACCCGGAGATTCATCTTGTTTGCATCGACACGCTTTCCAAGGTCAAGCCCAAAGCCAAACCCTTTGAAAACGCTTATGATGCAGATTATGACTATATGGGTATTCTTAAAAAGTTTGCCGATAGCCGCGGCATCTGCCTGCTGATCGTGCATCACACCCGCAAGGGCAAGAACATGGATGATGCTTTCGACAACATCAACGGATCCACCGGCATCATGGGCGCAGCCGATTTCACCATCGTACTGGACAAACAGAACCGCATGGACGATGATGCATCGTTCATCCTGACAGGTCGAGACATCGAGCAGCAGGAGCGCGTTATCAGCTTCGACAAGGCCCGGTGCCGCTGGATCATGCAGGGCACTGCCGCAGAGATCGCCGCCCAGCGCAAAGTGCAGGAGTACGAGAACAGCCCCATTGTTCAAACTCTGCGCATGTTGCTCCTGCAAGGCGACGGCACATGGACGGGCAACGCAGGCAAGCTCATGGAACTGGGGCGGGAGTACACCCACGAAGAACTTGCCCCCAGTTCTCAGGCCCTTGCAAAGGCCGTTGCCGAGCTGGAGCCGATGCTTTGGGAGCGGGATGCTATCAAGCACTGGAAAGTAAAAAACGGTAGTGGTGGCAAGCAGCACCGTTTCAAGATGAATCGCACCGATAATACCAACGAACTGCCCGAATCTGAGCAGCTTTCGTTACAGACATAATTTTCGTTGATTTCGTTGATTTCGTTGATAAAGGTTCTAAGCTATCAACGATTTCAACGTTTTAAACGAAAAAAAACAAACTAACCAGAAAGGAGGTGAAACCCATGTCAACCTACTACCACACCTGCCCCCACTGTGGGGCAAGCCTTGACCCCGGCGAGAGGTGCGACTGCACCGAAAGCCCCCGTGCTGTGTATCTGGCTTACATCGGCAAGGTAATGCAGCAAGGCCGCGTGCCTAGCGTTCTGCGGCCATTCTGCCAGCGGGCTTTATGTGAACCCAGAACCCCGCTGGATACGCTCCGCACCCTCTGCACGCAGCTGAAAGACTTTGCAGCGGAATGACATTTTGACCGCATAAAGAAAGCCGCTTCCCAGTGTAGCGACCGGGGAGCGGCAAACGGGCGGTATTTGCTTGCAGGCATTACCGCTCCCATTATATCAAAAATGGAGGATTTTACAATGACTATGTATCAATTTTCTTGCGTTGCCCCTTTGGCGTTCGCCTTTTTCTTTGGTGCCGCTGTGATGTGGTTCAGCGGCATCCGGTAAGGAGGTGGGCAGCATGACACAGAAGGAAAAGCGCATCATTCAGCTTGCCCGACAGGCACAGGCACAGGGCATCGACGTGGAAAAGGCTTTGCAGGACGCAATGACCACCCGGAACGGGCTGACAGCGGCCATTATGGCAACACTGAAAACCCTTACACCAGACCGGCAGCGCTATGTGAAGGAATGCGCACAGGCTATTGCAAAAGGCCTGCCGTTTGGCTATTCGCCGCTGCCGGACAAGCCCACGGGCCTGCTGAACATCCTTGACTTGAATGCAATGATGATTGTTTCCCCGTTCCCTATGAACCCGTCCAGCGTGCTGGAATGGCTGGATAACAACACCCCCGTCAATGAAAAGGAGAACTAAACTATGAAGCGCAATGACCTTAAAGCACTGGGCCTGACCCCAGACCAGATCGACACCATCATGACCATGAACAGCGCGGATATCAACCGCGAGAAGGCAAAGGCCGGTCAGCAGACAGACAAAGAGGTGCAGCGCCTGCGGGAATCCTGCATCACCCTGCTGGAGCTGTTGGACGACCCGAAAGCCGTGCGCGGCATCCTGCTGTATGCATCCCGCCTGTACAGCCGACAGGAGCGCAGGAAGTCGCAGGAGGGCCAGAAGTGAAGGTAAAGATAACTTACACCCCGGAAGAGGAAAACGCCGCACGAGCCACGCTGGACACTCTGCGGGCGATGTATCCGGCGGCAAGGGTACATGAAAGTGCAAAGAAAGCCGGTGTTTCTGCCGTGTTTCTGACGGTTATAAAACCGGAAAAGCCGCATCACACCAAGCAAAATAGTTGACCATCCCCCGGCAGATGTGGTATAATAAGCTGTAAGGCATAGAGTACCGCCGGGCTGACCGGTTAGCTGATAAGGCACAGGGAAAACGCTTCAAGCGGTTCTCTGTGCCTATTTTTGTGCAATTTTGCCCGGTGTTGGTGCTGATCGCAGCGCCGCCCACGTCGCAAAACTGGCAGATTGCACAACCATCACTGTAACGGCCGCAGGCATCAGGCCGGGAAAGGAAGTCCCCCATGACCGACAACAACACCCCGAACACCACCCGGCAGGAAAACCCCACTCAGCCGGAGGGCAACGGCCACGCCGGGAAGATGTTCACCCAAGAAGAAGTAAACAACATCGTCCGCGAACGATTGAATAGAGTAAAAGCAGGCGCGGCCGAACAGGACGAGCGTGCAACCGCTCTGGATGAGCGGGAAGCCGCCGTGCAGCAGCGTGAACAGGCCATGCAGCAGAAAGAGAGCCGCGCAGCCTGTGAAGATCATTGCAAGGCCAAAGGCTATGACACAGCTTTCCTTGACCTGCTGGACACGTCCGACCCGGAGAGGTTCACCGCGCTGTTGGACAAGCTGTACGAGACGGCAGCGGCAGATCTGAAAGCCCAGCAGGAAGCCGAACAGGCCACACAGGCAGAGCAGAGCGCCGCCCAGCGCCTTGAGCACATGGAGCTTGATAACGCCCTTGCACAGCAGGCCGCAGGACTGAAGTTTTCCAGCGAGAGCGCCCGGCAGTATTTCCTTGCCCAGTGCAAAGAGCAGGATTTTGCATTGCAGGGCGGTCAGATCGTGGGGTTTGACGAGTACGTCAAGCAGTATTCCGCATCTGATCCCGGCGCGATCCTGCCCGCTGGCGGCATTGCCCGCTTCTCTGCATCGGCTCCCGGTGCCCCGCTTTCCTCTGGCTTTCATGACGCGATCGCGGACGCATTCAAACCGAAAGGATGATTTGAATTATGGCAACCGTAGATTTGACTACTAAATTTCTGCCCAAGGTAGACGAACAGTTTACCGCTGAGAGCAAACGCAGCCTTGTGACCAATCAGGATTTCACATGGGACGGCGCAGCAACTGTGCGCGTGTACAAGGTCAGCACCGGCAAAATGAATGACTATGCCCGCGATGGCGACCCCGCCACCGGCAGCCGCTTCGGTAAGGTGGAGCAGCTCAATGCCACCACCTACCCGCTGACCATCGAGAAAGACCGCTCTTTCACCTTTGTCATTGATAAGCTGGATGAGGACGAAACGCAGCAGCAGCTTTCCGGTGCAACCGCTCTGGCCCGCCAGAACCGCGAGGTGGTTATCCCCGAAGTGGACGCGTACACCTACGGTGTTATGTGCACCAACGCAGGCACCAAGCCCGCAGCCGTGGAGCTGACTGCAGAAAACATCTATGATGAGATCTGCAAGGCCGGTACTCTGATGGATGAAGCAGGCGTGCCCGAAACTGGCCGCGTGCTGGTCGTCACCCCGGAGATTTACCGTATCATGAAGAAGTGCAAGGAAATCGTCCTTGATACCGAGGTGGGCGAGGATATGCGCTTGCGTGGTGTGGTATCCAATCTGGACGGCGCGGCGGTGCAGAAGGTGCCCGCCAGCCGCCTGCCCTCTAAGTTCGGCTTTATGCTGTGCCACCCCTGCGCGACCGTGGCCCCGCTGAAGCTTCAGGATTACCGCATTCACTCCGACCCGCCGGGCATTTCCGGCAGTCTGGTGGAGGGCCGCGTGGTATATGACGCTTTCGTGCTTCAGAACAAGGCAAAGGCAATTTACTATCAGGCTACCACCTGATAAGGCATCATCCGGACGCATGGGGCAACCTGTGCGCCTTTTTTGACAGGAGGCGAACCGAACCCATGACCGCAAAGAAACACCTTAAAATGACCAATCCGGGCGAGGTGCGCAGAGCCATGACCCGCGTTTCCAACATGGTTTTGAATGGCGAGATCACCCCGCAGCAGGCAAATGCCCTGATCTATGCCGGAAATGCTGTGTTAAGCTCCATCCGGGCCGATGAACAGGAGCGGCGCTTGAATGAGCTGGAAGCCAAATTGACCGAGCTGGAAGGTGCAGCCAATGAAACGGATTGACCGGCTTGCCGCCCGCATTGCGGCCCTTACGGTCAAGCAGGACGCGGAACAGAACCGGCCCCGGTTTATTCTGCATCTGAGCGACGGCAGCACAGCCGAGCTTGTGGCGCAGCTGCCGGCAGCTCTTGTGAGGCTGACCGAGCTGCATATCATGCCAGAGCAAGAAGTGCTATCTATCGAAAAGCCCGAACAGCTGGACAGTCTGACAGAACAGCTTTATGAACTGTTTGAATACATCGTTATGGGCGGTGTGTCGGTGTCTGATGCAAGAACCGCCCTTTTGTATGCGGATGATTCATACCTGCTGCCACCAGAAGAACCCACAGAGGATGAAGCGATATCCAAACGAAATCACAATCTGATCTGACGGCGTGGAGGTGGACAGCGTGAGCCGTAGAATTGATAATATTGCAAACCGAATTGTCAGCCTTGCAGCAAAGCAGCCTGCACCGCGGCTTGTGCTGATCCTTGACGATGGCAGCAAGCGGAATGTTTTCGGCGGTCTGCCGGAATCGCTGGTACACTTGCAGCTCCCAGATGGGCGCTGTGTGGCATCAATCGAAAAGCCCACCGGCATGGTGGATGATCTGTCAGCCGCCTTGTATGACTGGTTTGAGGATATTGCTATCGGACGCTTAACGCTGGATAAGCCGACAATGCCGGATAGACCCCCGGAAAGGCCAGCCGAGCCTGTACAATGGCCAGAACGCAACCACAATTTGATCTAAAACACACGGGAGGAATAGACGATGGAAAAGCAGCAGAACCCCGAGATTGAGCGCAAACGTGCATGGCTGAACCGCTACCGGGAAAGCCTTGCCGAACAGCGCCGTATTGCTGAACAGCTGGAAGAAGCCCGCGACCGCTCAACGTCCATCTGCGTAAGCTTGAACCCCGGCAGATCAGCGCCCACCGGCACACACTCCGACCGTACAGCCGACAGCGTGCAGCGTATCACCGCGCTGGAAAAGAAGTTGCAGGACGAACAGCAGTGCGGGCAGAACATCGCCACCGAGATCATCAATGTTCTGTACGACCAACGGCAGTTGACCCTGAATCAGATTCGGGTGCTGTGTTGTCAGTATATCGACGGCCTGAACTGTACACAGACTGCCGACAAAGTGGGGTTAAGTCCAACATCTATTTCGGGCTATAGGAGAACCGCTCTAGCCGCTCTGACTATCCCAGAGGACGCACCAGAAAGTGCAATGTGTGTTAAATAGTGTGTTACGCCAGAAGAAAAGAGCCTAGATTCTAACGAATCTAGGCTCTTTTTGATGGAGCTGGTGACAGGAGTTGAACCTGCAACCCACTGATTACAAATCAGTTGCGCTGCCATTGCGCCACACCAGCATGGACCAAGCGGTCTTTTGATAGAATACCAAAAAACGCGCGGCTTGTCAATATCTTCTTGGCGCGCAAAAAAACAACCCATTCCCCAAGCAGTATACTATACCGTTTAACAAATGAGGTGTCATTGCCGTCAGTTCATGCTTTCGTCTGCTTTTAGCATTCTTTTCTGTTGCATCACGTTTTGATACCCGTAATTTTCAACGCAATATATCGATAATAAAATCGAACCATTCGATTCTATTATCATAAAAACCCCACAGGAACCGTGGACGGCTCCTGTGGGGTTCAAAGTCTGTTGTATTCTTTTTTGAGCAGCGGGCTGCTTCAGCGGGCAAGGGCCTGCTGGATCTTTGCAAAATCCTCCAGTGTGAGGGCTTCCGGGCGGATGCGGGCATCAAAACCGGCGGCTTCAATGGCGGCTGTCACCGCGTCCTTGGGCATCCCCAGGCCGCTGGCAATGGCGTTTGCAGCCGTTTTGCGGCGCTGTCCGAAGGCGGCACGCACCAGCGCAAAATAGCCTTCTTCGTCCTCCACCTGCACAGCGGGCTGCGGACGGATCTCCATGCGCACCACGGCACTGGTCACCTTGGGGGCCGGGTAAAAACTGCCGGGCGCAGCGGTGAACATCATTTTGGAGGTGGCATAGTAGCTCACCGCGCAGCTGATGGCGCTGGATGCACGGGTGCCGGGCGCAGCAGCCAGACGATCGGCAGCTTCCTTCTGTACCATGACGGTCAGGCTTTCAATGGGCAGGCGGTCGCCCAGCAGCTTCATGACGATGGGACTGGTGATGTAGTAGGGCAGGTTGGCGCACACAGCCACCGGCATACCAGGGAACTCTTCCGCAATAAGAGCCTTCAGGTCAACTTTCAGTACATCCTGTAATACCAGTTTAAAATTGTCCACTCCGGCCATCGTTTCGGCCAGCAGCGGCGGCAGGCGTTCGTCCACTTCAATGGACACCACCTTGGCGGCGCGCTTTGCCAGTTCCCGAGTCAGCACACCGATGCCTGGGCCGATCTCAATGACACCATAGCGCTTATCCACGCCGCTGGCATCCACGATCTTGGGCGGCAGGCCCGGGTTGATGATAAAGTTCTGTCCAAAACCCTTGGAGAGTGCAAAATCGTATTTTTCACACAGGGCGCGGATCACCGAGAGGTCGGTCAGTTCGGGCATAGATTCCATCCTTTTTCATAGTACGATTTGAATGCCCTCCGCGTCGCTTTGGGCATATTCAGCGAAAATATTATTATAATATGGCAACCCAGCCAGACCTGCGGGTCTGGCTGGGTTGCATTTTCACGAGAAGGGGTCGGTACGGTAAACGGGAGCGCTGCGGGGCGCTCCAAAACGCCTTTTCACGTGAGGAGTCGGTACGGCAAGCGGCATCACCGCGCCCTACGGGCGCGATCAAAAGCCGTTTCAAGAAAGGAACATGCGTACGGCAAACAGCACCGCAATAAGCCGGGTTCCTTTTTACAAGAAGAAGCCCATGCAGCATTTCTGCCGGTTTTACCCTTTATTCTGCGCTGGATGCTGCTTCACCGCCGGCTTCTGCTTCGGTGGAGGAAGCCGTTTCCTCAGAGGAAGCGTTCTCCGGCTCAGTGGCAGCGCTGTCGGCTTCTTCGGAAGCAGCAGCCGAAGAAGCTGCTTCGTTGACACCGCCCAGAGTCGTGGTACCGCTCAGCTGCTGTGCTGCGCTGACCGCACGCTGGATCTGCGGGTCATCCTCGGGGGTATAATCGTAGAAATTCGTGGTCTCTTCGGCACTGAGGGCACGCTCCACATCCACGCTCAGGCCGGTGCCATCAAAGCAGGAGCCGTCGCCGCAGATGAGCTTTGCCACCGTGATGCTCACGGCGCTGCCATCCGAAAGGCGCTGCGGGCTGCTCTGGATGGTTCCCTTGCCCATGGTGGTGGTGCCCACCAGACGTGCGCCGTTCATAGTGCGCAGGCTGGCAGCAAACAGCTCTGCTGCGCTGGCGGTGTTGCCGTTGACCAGACAGACGATGGGCAGCTCCACCTTGCTCTCATCGTCGCTGCTGCCAATGATGGTGCGGTTTCCGTTCTTATCCTCGGCATAGGCCACAGTGCCTTCCGGGGCGATCAGGTCGATGCAGCTAATGGCATCATCCAACACGCCGCCGCCGTTATCGCGCAGGTCGAACACAAGGCTCTGGGCACCGCTGGTAGTGAGAGACCGGATGGCATAGTCCAGCTCGCTGGGCGTGCTGCCGTCGAACTGGCGGATCTTGATGTAACCCACGCTGTCCAGCATCTGGTAGTCCACAGTGGTGCTGGTGTAGCCGGAGTGGGTCAGGTCCGTCGTCCGGGAAGCAGCCTTGCTGTCGAGCCATGTAACATTGACGATGGTGCCGGCTTCGCCCTGCAGGCGGGACTGCACGGCATCCACCCCGGAAAGGCTCTTCACATCGGTGCCGTCAATAGCAGTGATGTAATCGCCCACCACGATACCGGCTTCCTGCGCAGGCGAGTCCTCATACACCCTGGTCACTCTGGCATAGCCGGTCTGGTCCATGCCAAGTTCCACGCCAATGCCCATCACCTTGCCGCTCTGCTGGTTCATCAGCTCGGTGTAGGCGTTGGCGGTGTAGTAACGGGCGTACTTGTCGCCGGTGCCCAGCAGGTAGCCTGCGGTCAGGCGGTCGTACAGCACCGTTTCATCAATGGTGTAGTAGTCGTTGCTGCGCACATAGCGGTCCACCTCGGCCACTTTGTTGTACATGCTCTCCTTTTCCTTCACGCTGCTCACCGTGCTGTCAAACAGACGCATGGCAATGAGCATGGTAATGGAAAAGGTCACGGTCATGGCAAGGATCACAATGGTGACAGCCATGCCCACAGAGATTTTACGGTTCATGCTTGCCCCTCCCTGTTAATACAGCAGCATCATGATCACACTGCTCAGCAGCGAGAGTGCAAACACGCCTGCCAGAACAAGGCAGCCGATACGCAGCCAGCGCTTGTGTTTTTGTTCGTTCATAGAATACCAGACTCCTTATAAACACACTCAGTTGTGCGGGAACGGGATATAACCGCGCGGATTGACCGCATTGGCCTTTTTGCCGCCCTTCCAGACCTCCAGATGCAGATGGTTGCCGGTAGAGTTGCCGGTAGAGCCAACGTAGCCGATCAGCTCGCCCTGCTTGACATACTTGCCTGCGCTGGTGGCGACCGACCTCATGTGGCCGTACAGGGTGCTGTAGGCATTGCCGTCCGACATGCTGCCGTGATAGATGATGACATAGTTGCCATAGCCGCCGCTGGACCAGCCTGCCACCTGCACATAGCCGCTTGCGGCTGCGTAGATGGGGGTACCGCCCGGGGCCGCCAGATCGATGCCGGCATGCAGCCTGTTCACGCCGGACACCGGGTTCTTACGCCAGCCGTACTCGCTGGAAACGCGGGTATAGCTCTTCAGCGGGCAGGCAAAGCCGGTAAAGCTCAGCTGCGGCTTACTGGATGCAGCCGCCGCGATCAGCTTCTGGATCTCTTTCTTGACGGCCTCATAGTTCAGCTCGTCCGATTCAATAGCGGCCTGTGCCGTCTGCTGGGCCTTCTGGGCATCCTGTGCAGAAAGCTGCGCCGCAGAAATGCTGCTGTTCAGCTCGCTCTGCTTTGCCTTCATCTGGTAGTTCTGGGTATCCAGCTCCGCCTTCTGGCTCGTCAGCTCCTTGCGCTGGGCTTCCAGCTCCACCTTATCTGCTTCCAGAGCGCTCTTGGCCGCCTTCATGTTGTCCATGATCTCGGTATCTTTAATGGAGATATCCTGCATGACCTCGTTGAAGGTGAGCAGCTCATACAGGTCGTTCACTGCGCTCAGCATGGCCACGCTGCCGCCGTCGCGCAGCTCCTGCATGGCAGCCATGTGCTTTTTAAAATCGCCCCACTGGCTGTCAATCTCGGCCTGCTTCTGGGTGATCTCGCCTTCCTTGGCGGTGATTTTCTGCTCGGTCTGGCCAATGTTGTTCTGCACAGCAGCGATCTGGGTGCTCAGCACGCTGATCTGATCCTGAATGACCCCCACGCGCTCCTTCAGCTCACTTTCCAGCGCTTTTGCAGCAGCTTCCTTTTTCTTTGCGTCCGAAAGCTCCTTCTTGTGCTGGTCGATGGATTTGGAAAGGCTGTTCAGCTTGTTCTGCAGGCTGGCCATGCTGGTGGCTGCCGTGGCCGGCTGGAAGCTGACGCTTGCCGCAAGGCATACCGCCGCCAGGCACAGACTCACGCCGCGCAGCAGCTTGCTGCGGGCAGGCTCCGGCCGTGCATGGCGCGGCGTATGGCCGGGCATCTGCAGCCGGAAGGGCTTTGCATGAAGTGCTTTTTTCATGTGCGGCTCCTTTCGATCACACGTTCAGGTGCTTGCGGATGGAGAACATACTGCCCAGACCACCCACAACGGCACCGCCGATGAGGCTGTACGGGATGATAGTGGACCAGACGGCGCTCACCGGCACCAGTGCCTGACCCATGATCATTTCCCACACGCCGCCCAGACCGTCGGAGGCCTGCACCATGTAGGAGTAGCCGCCCAGACTGATCGCTGCAGTGAGCACGCCGGAGATCAGGCCCATGGCCAGACCTTCCACAACGAAGGGCAGAGTGACCAAGCCGTTGGTGGCACCCACGTACTTCATGATCTCAATTTCGCGGCGGCGCGCAAACACGCTCAGGCGGATGGTGCTGCCCACCGTGATGATGCTGACGACCATCAGCACCAGCACGATGCCGCGGCCCACTTTGGTAACAGAGCGCTGCACCTGCACAAAGACGTTGGTCATTTCCACCGGGGCGGTAACGCTGTACACGCCCTGAATGGCCTGCATCTGCTTGCTCATGCTCTCCATCTGGCTCAGATCCGCGATGGAAACGCGGTAGTTGGCCTTGAAGGGGTTGTCATTTTCAAACTCATCCCACAGGGAGGAGTAATCTTCCATGTAATTGCGGTAGGTGTTCAGCACGTCCTGCTTGGAGACGAACTGCACATTGGTCACGCCGGGCATTGCCGCCAGCTTTTCGCCCACGGCCTGCGCAGTGGCATCATCACACTCCGGGTCCAGATAGACCACGGTCTCGTTCTGGCTGCCCAGATAGTTCACCATGCTGTCCACGTTCACCTCGGCAAGGCTTGCAAAGGTGTTCAGGGTCATACAGACACTGAGGGACAGGATGCACACAAAGGTCATGGCCCAGTGCTTGCCCAGATTGCGGATGCCGCGCCGGATCAGAAAAAAGAAGGTAGAAGGTCTCATCATACGGTGGCCGCCTCCTTTTCTGCGGTGTCAGCAGGTTCCAGCTCGGTCTCGAACAGGCGTTCTTTGCGCTCTGCGCGTGCGCGGATGGCTTCCTTGTCGGCAGGCACATCCGAAATGATGCGGCCCTTTTTCAGGGTGACGACGCGCTGGTGGAACTGGCGCACCAGCTCATGCTCATGGGTAACGACCACCACGGTGATGCCCGTTTCGCTCACCCGCTCCAGCAGCTCCATCATTTCCAGGCTCAATTCCGGGTCGATGTTGCCGGTGGGCTCGTCCGCAATGACCAGCTTGGGGCCGTGGGCAAGGGCGCGGGCCACAGCCACGCGCTGCTGTTCACCGCCGGAAAGGGTGTCCGGATAGGCCTTGGCCTTATCCTCCAGATGCACCAGCTCCAGCATGTACTCCACACGGTCGCTGATCTCCCGGCTCTTGACGTTGGTCACATGCATGGCAAAGGCGATGTTCTCGTACACAGTCATGGTGGGGATCAGCCGGAAATCCTGAAAGATAATGCCCATCTGACGGCGCAGATACGGCACCTGATGGCGGTGCAGGCTGGCAACATCCTTGCCCAGCACGGTCACCTTGCCCTCACTGGGCAGCTCTTCGCGCAGCAGCAGCTTGAGCAGGGTGGATTTGCCTGCGCCGGAATGGCCCAGCAGGAACACGAACTCGCCGTCGTCCACATGGAGGTTGATATCGTCCAGTGCCAGCGGTCCGCCCCGTTTATATTCCTTGGAAACGTGTTCTAAATCGATCATAGGGTAATATTAGCTCCTGACATTAAAATCTGTTTTCACAGCAAAAAGAACCGGCCAGCATCGGTTTCGAGCGGCCGGTTCTGCACTGCAGGCAGAGCCTGCAGCTTATTAGTATTTGGCCGGATTGTTGGACAGGTACTTCTTGACCATCAGTGCTACCTTAAAGACGATAGCATCGTCGAACTCACGCAGATCCAGGCCAGTCAGCTTTTTGATCTTTTCCAGACGATACACCAGCGTGTTGCGGTGCACAAACAGGCCGCGGCTGGTTTCAGACACATTCAGGTTATTCTCGAAGAAGCGCTGGATGGTGAACAGGGTCTCCTGATCCAGGCTTTCGATGCTGCCCTGCTTGAACACCTCGCGCAGGAACATCTCGCACACGGTGGTGGGCAGCTGATAGATCAGGCGTGCAATGCCCAGATTATCGTAGCGGATGATCTGCTTTTCGGTGTCGAACACCTTGCTCACTTCCATGGCGATCTGCGCTTCCTTAAAGGAGGTAGCCAGATCCTTCACGTTGGAGATGGGGGTGCCGATGCCCACCACAGCCTTGATGTAATGCTCGCCGGACAGGGTATCCACGATGCTGGCAGCCAGCTTTTCCATATCGGTGCGGTCGATGCCCTTGCGGATCTCCTTGACCAGCACGGTATCCGTCTCGCTGATATTGAACACAAAGTCTTTCTGCTTGTCGGGGAACAGGCTGCTGACCACATCGTAGGCGGAGATATCGCCGCCGCTGGTAACACGCACGATGAACACCACGCGGGAAACATCGGTGGCAAAGTGCAGCTCACGGGCCTTGGCATAGATATCGCCGGGCAGGATGTTATCCAGCACCACATTCTTGATAAAGTTGGACTTATCAAACTTTTCGTCGTGGTACTGCTTGATGCTCTGCAGGCTGATGGACAGCATGGCGGCAAACTGACCAGCCGTCTCGTCCACGCCTTCCACGAATACTGCATAATCATTATGCTTGGCGCTGGAGAACTGCTGATAGGTGTAGCCATCGCGCACAAAGCGGTCGCCTGCGGTCAGACGCTCCGCCATGAAACCCTCGCGCACCTCGCCGATCAGGTTCAGCTCCGAGCAGGAAATAACAGCGCCGGTCTCATCCACCACGCCGACCACCCGGTTGATCGCGTCTTTCATCTGGTAGATCACGCTTTGAAATACTCTATTGGCCATAATGGATACCCCTTTTCCTCGTTTGTGCAAACCGCAGCGGCAGCCGGTCGTGATTTTTAACAATTTAGCTGCATTACATTTTATATTTTACACAAAAGAATTTACTTTTGCAACATATTTCAACAAAAAAGATAGTTTTTTCTTGTGAATATTATCTTCAGGGGCCATTCTGAACCAAAAAAGTGCCTTTTTGCGTGGTTCTGCCCCCTATTCTACCGGAAAAATGTGTTGCTTTTTTGAAATTCGGGTGAAAAGCCGACCCTGTCAGCTGGAAATTTTTGACACTTCTTCGGCAGAAAGCTCCCGCCACTGGCCCGGTGCAAGGGCCGGGTCGAGTGCAAGGCCGCCGATGGCATCCCGGTGCAGGCCGTTCACGCCTGCGCCGTACACGCCGAACATCCGCTTGATCTGGTGGTATACGCCCTGCTTGAGCACAACCCGCACAGTGCAGCCATCGGCAGAAAGGGCCGTCACCTCCGCAGGCGAAAGCGCTGTGCCGTCGGCAAGGGTCACGCCCGCCGCAAAGCCGGTGCGCATCTGCTCGGTCAGCGGCGTGTCCAACACCACGGTGTAGGTCTTGGAGACGTGGCGCTTTGGAGCAAGGATGTCGTGGGCAAAGGTGCCGTCATCGGTCAGCAGCACAAAGCCGGTGCTGGTCTTGTCCAGCCTTCCCGCCGGGAACAGCTGCCGCCGGGGATAGGCATCCCCCACCAGATCCACCACGGTGGTGTCGCGCTTGTCGGTGGAAGCGCTCACCACGCCCTCGGGCTTGTTGAGCATGATGTACACGAACTGCTGATAGCTGAGCGCCCTGCCATCCACAGCCACCGTATCGGTTTCCCTGAGCTGAGTGTCTCCTTTTTTGCAGACAGCACCGTTCACCTGCACCCGCCCTTTGGAAAGCAGCGCCTTAGCCTCGCTGCGGGTGCACTGGGCCGTCTCGGCTAAGTATTTATCCAATCGCATACGCGGTTCTCCTTTTACATAGGTTTGGAGTTTTAGTGTAACATGATAAAATGATTTGCGCAAGAGAACTCCTTCCGTCATCGCTGCGCAATGCCACCTTCCTTTATTAGGGAGGCTTTGGCCGTACGGTAAACTCTTCCTCTTCGTCAGAGGCTCCCTCTTTGAGAAAGACTTCCCCCGGTCGGGGGAAGATGTCACCGAAAGGTGACAAAAAGGGGAACGGCTGACGCACGAAGTGCAGCTGAAGGAGTTTTTCTTTCCGGCCCTTTTCGTGAAAAAGCAAGAAGGAGAAGCCCGCAGGCTTCTCCTTCTTGCAAAACAAACTGTAACTTCCGCCGTTTATGCTCAGAGCGTAAGCGGAGAGCATTTAAAATCAAACACTCAAAGATGCGTGCTGCTCCACGGCATCGGGGTTGGCATCGAAGATGGGCTTGAGCACATTGGCGATGAACTCCTCCACCTGCTGCGGTGCACGGCCCACAAAGTTCTCCGGCACAAGGCCCGCCACGATCTCCTCGCGGGTCAGGCCAAAGGCAGGGTCGGCAGCAATACGGTCCACCATATCGTTGGGCAGGCCCTCTTCCTTGACCTGCTTGCCGGCGGCGATGGCGTGCTGGCGCAGACGCTCGTGCAGCTCCTGACGGTTGCCGCCTTTTTCCACAGCCTGCATCATGATGTTCTCGCTGGCCATGAAGGGCAGCTCTGCCATCAGACGGCTGCGCACCACCTTGGGATACACCACGATGCCGTCGGTGACGTTGAGCATGATGTTCAGGATAGCGTCGGTGGCAAGGAAGCCCTCAGCCATGGCGACACGCTTGTTGGCGCTGTCGTCCAGCGTGCGCTCAAACCACTGGGTGCCGGTGGTGAAGCTGGGGTTCAGCACATCTACCATCAGGTAGCGGCTCAGTGCGCAGATACGCTCGCAGCGCATGGGGTTGCGCTTGTAAGGCATGGCGGAGGAACCGATCTGGTTCTTTTCAAACGGCTCTTCCATCTCCTTGAAGTTAGCCAGCAGACGCAGGTCGGTGGCAAACTTCATGCAGCTCTGGCCAATGCCGGCAAGGGCGTTCAGGATGAAGGCATCCACCTTGCGGCTGTAGGTCTGGCCGGACACGGGGATGACCGCTTCGGGCGCAAAGCCCATCTCCTTGGCGATGGAAGCATCCACGGCGCGGATCTTATCGGCATCGCCCTTGAACAGCTCCATAAAGGAAGCCTGCGTGCCGGTGGTACCCTTGACACCGCGCAGCTGCAGAACAGCAAGACGGTGGTCGATCTCCTGCAGGTCCATCACCAGCTCGTTGGCCCACAGGGTGGCGCGCTTGCCCACGGTGGTGGGCTGAGCGGGCTGGCAGTGAGTGTAGGCCATGCAGGGCATGTCCTTGTATTCCTCGGCGAAGCGGCCCAGCTTTGCCAACACACCAATCAGCTTTTTGCGCACCAGTTCCAGACCCTGACGCATCACGATGATGTCGGTGTTGTCGCCCACATAGCAGCTGGTGGCACCCAGATGGATGATGCCGGCAGCCTTGGGGCACTGCTGGCCGTAGGCGTACACATGGCTCATCACGTCGTGGCGCACCAGCTTTTCGCGCTCGATGGCCACTTCATAGTTGATATCGTCCACATGGGCTTCCAGCTCAGCCACCATATCGGGGGTGATGTTGGTCAGGCCCTGCTCCATTTCGGCCCGGGCCAGCGCCACCCACAGGCGGCGCCATGTGCGGAACTTGTTATCGTCCGAGAAGATATACTGCATCTCGTCCGAGGAATAGCGGGTGGAAAAGGGGCTGATATAACGATCATGCTGAGACATTGATTGTTTCCTCCTGAAAATAACCCTCTCAGTCTCGCTTTGCTCGCCAGCTCCCCCGAGGGGGGAGCTTTTTGCGCTCTGCCGGTCAGCACCAGAAAGCCTCCCCCTTTTTCGGGGGAGGTGGCACGCCGCAGGCGTGACGGAGAGGGTTTTTCTCTATTCTACCATCAAATCTTGAAATAGTCCACGCCGCCCTCAAAGATCGGCTGATATTTGTCACCGGTAACGTTCTTGTACAGGTACTCGCCGCTGCGCTCCGAGTGGCCCATCTTGCCGAACACACGACCATCCGGGCTGGTGATGCCTTCGATTGCCAGCACAGAGCCGTTGGGGTTATAGCTCTGATCCATGGTGGGATTGCCCTCGATGTCCACATACTGGGTGGCGATCTGGCCATTCTTCATGAGGGTGTCCAGCACCTCCTGCGGAGCCACGAAACGGCCCTCGCCATGGCTGATGGCAACGGTGAACTGTTCGCCCACCTCGCACTTGGACAGCCACGGGCTGCCGGTGGATGCAATGCGGGTGCGCACCAGCATGCTCTGGTGGCGGCCGATGGTGTTGAAGGTCAGGGTGGGATCGTAAGCGGTGATGGGGCGGATATCGCCGTAGGGGACCAGACCCAGCTTGATGAGGGCCTGGAAGCCGTTGCAGATGCCCAGCATCAGGCCGTCGCGCTGCTGCAGCAGACGGCGCACCGCCTCGGTGACTTCCGGGTTGCGGAAGAAGGAGGCAATGAACTTTGCGCTGCCGTCCGGCTCGTCGCCGCCGGAGAAGCCGCCGGGCAGCATGACGATCTGGCTGTTATCGATGGCCTTGACCAGTGCCTTGCAGCTCTCGGCCACGTCGGCGGGGGTCAGGTTGCGGATGACCAGGATCTCCGGGTCGGCACCGGCGCGGGCAAAGGCCTTGGCGGTGTCGTACTCGCAGTTGGTGCCCGGGAACACCGGAATGATGACCTTGGGCTTTGCCACACCGATCTTGGGTGCGGCGGGTGCGGTCAGCTTGCCGTTGATCTTTTCCACGGTGGGGCCTGCCTTGCGGTAGGGGTACACCGGCTCCAGCTTGCCTTCCCAGATCTCCTGCAGCTGGGCCATATCCAGCTTTTCGCCGCAGGCTTCAAAGACGTATTCCTTGGTGGTCTCGCCCAGGATCTCACCGGCGGGCGAATCGGACACCATTTCCAGAACGATGGAGCCATACATAGGCTGGAACATCTCATGGGTGGTCTTATCCGCACGCATCTTGAAGCCGATGTGGTTGCCAAGGCCCATCTTGAACAGAGCCTCGGCAATGCCGCCGTAGCCCACAGAGCAGGCGGATGCCACCATGCCCTCTTCGATCATGTCCTCCACGATCTTGTAGTTGGCCTTCAGGGAGAAGAAGTTGGGGCAGCCGGTTTCCGGGTCAATGATGGGCCGGATGAGCACCACCGTGCTCTCCGGCTTCTTGAATTCGGTGGAGACCACCTTGTTTGCCTTGCCGATGGCAGTGGCAAAGGAGACCAGCGTGGGAGGTACATCCAGCTTTTCAAAGGAGCCGGACATGCTGTCCTTGCCGCCGATGGATGCAATGCCCAGACCCATCTGAGCATCCAGTGCACCCAGCAGAGCGGCCAGCGGCTTGCCCCAGCGCTCCGGGGCGGTGCCCAGACGCTCGAAATATTCCTGGAAGGTGAGGTAAGCATCCTCATAGCGGAAGCCGGAGGCCACCAGCTTGGTAACGCTCTCGATGACAGCCATCTGAGCGCCCTTGTACTGGTCTGCGCTCATCAGGAAGGGGTTGAAGCCCCATGCCATGCCGGAGCAGGTGCTGGTCTCGCCGTCCACCGGCAGCTTTGCCACCATGGCGTTCTGCGGGGTCAGCTGATAGGCACCGCCAAAGGGCATGAGCACGGTGGCGGCACCAATGGTGGAGTCGAACCGCTCAGACAGGCCCTTCTTGCTGCAGATGTTCAGATCGCCCACCATGTTCTTCATCTTCTGGCTGAAGGTCAGGCCTTCCCACTGGGGCTGCCAGACCGTGGCCTTTTCCACATGGACCTTTTGGTGCTTCTCGGCACCGTTGGAGTTCAGGAACTCGCGGCTGATGTTCACGATGGACATGCCGTTCCACACCATGTTCAGGCGGGGCTCAGCCGTCACCTTTGCCACCGGAGTGGCCTCAAGGTTCTCTTCGTTGGCGAGAGCAATGAACTTGTCCACGTCCTCGGGGGCCAGCGCCACAGCCATGCGCTCCTGGCTCTCGCTGATGGCCAGCTCGGTGCCGTCCAGAC
>OQVI01000748.1_pt1 | contig 23149 bp, 19 predicted proteins | sample 1691651 | NCBI WGS metagenome assembly OQVI01 (sample SAMN03418287, study PRJEB22391) | human gut metagenome | biome: human-gut; feature: organic feature; material: feces | host: Homo sapiens | place: Italy | collected 2013-04
TGTCCTGCACGTTGGCGTTCTGCTCGATAACACGGAAGTTCAGGCCGTTGGCAGCCGCATAGGCGGCAGCGAACATACCGCCGTTGCCAGCGCCCACGATCAGGATATCGGTGTCCACGGTCTCGGTGATGGCAGCCTCGTCGATGTCAGGCTCTTTGCCCAGCCAGTCGTTCTCATCGCCGGTGGGCAGCTGCACGCTGGAGACCACGGCCTCGCCCTTTGCCTGTGCGTAGCAGCTCTTGGCAGCCTTCATCACGGCGTCGGAGGTGATGGTAGAACCGGAAACACCGTCGATCTCGGCAGAACCAGCAGCCAGCAGCTGCTCGCGCAGCTCGTCGGCAGCGGCAGCGCCGAAGGAAGCGGTCTCGCCGGAGGTATCCACCACCACGTCGGTGACAGCGCTGTCGGAGAAGGTCATAGTGACCTTGACGGTGGAGGAAATACCCTCGGCAGTGCCCTCGTAGGTGCCGGGGATGTACTGACCGGCAGCACCGGAAGTGGAGGCAGAACCGGAAGCGGAATTGCAGGCAGCCAGAGCACCGGCGGTCACACCGCTCATGGCGGCGGCAGCGGCGATCTTGATAAAGCCCTTACGGGAGATCTTGTTCATAGGTACGCTCTCTTTCTTTTTGTTCTTCTTTGTGTTCCTTCTTATCGTGCAGCAAAGTAAAAGGCACTTTGCGGAATCCTTAACAATTGTAGCGTAGAAGGGTGCTGTTTACAATTCATATTTTTTATATTATAATTTAGGCCAACCTAATGTATTGCGGGAGGGAGAAAAGCATGAACGAGAGCGCACTGGAAGGCTTTGTAAAGATCGTGGAACTGAACAGCTTTTCTGCGGCGGCAGAGGCGCTGTATCTTTCCCAGTCGGCACTTTCGCAGCAGATCCGCACGCTGGAAGGGCAGCTGCAGTTCGAGCTGTTCCAACATGTACCGCGCCGGGTGGTGCTGACCCCGGCGGGACAGGATTTTTACCCCAAGGCAAAGCAGCTGGTGGCTCTGTATCAGCAGGCGTTGCGCCACGCCCGCGCGGTGCAACAGCAGGAAAAACCGCCGGAACGGCATCTGGTGATTGCAGGCTGCCATGAGGCAATGCGGATGTTCGCATACGACTTGTTTTCCCTGACAAGTGACTTGTGCCTGCAGTATACCTCCATTCTGGGGTGGTGTGCCAACCGCAGCGAGGTCTGGCGCAGCCTGAAAAAAGGGGAGATGGATCTTTCCTTCCAGCTGGAAAGTGCAGAGTTCTACGCGCAGGGGCTTACCTTTGTGCCGCTGTTCTATATGCCAGAACTTTGCATCCCCATCCATCCGCCCGCTGATATGCCGGTGGGCAGATTGACCTTGGAACAGGCATTGCAATATCGCTGGCTACCCATCAAGGAGATGTACCAGACTGTCTACGAAACAAGCCTGCTGCAGGAGGGAATGGACCGAGGGGTGGAGTTTACGCCGGTGGGCGGTATCCGCAGTGCGGCCTACGGCGACCCGGCACTCAAGATGGTCCCGGCGGTCTATTACCGCAGGCCGGACCTCAGTTTTGTGCGGGTACTGGACTGGGGCAGGGGACACCGCTTCGGCGTTGTGGTGGGGCAAAAGCGCGAGGATCCGGTAGTAATGGCCTACGTCCGCGCCTTGCAGCAACAGCTGCCGTCCCTCTCGGAAAAGCTGTTCGGCTTGAAGCTGGAACCGGTGGAGGAATCATAAAGAAAAGACGAAAACCCTCTCAGGCACCGACAGATGTAGAAAAGCTCCCCCCTCTCGGGGGGAGCTGGCATCGCGCAGCGATGACTGAGAGGGTAAAACAAAGAGCACCTATTGCCCTAAAAAGGCGACAGGTGCTCTTTTTGCAATTATATTGTGATGACAGGTGCTTTAATCCACCACATCCTCGAACTGACTGTTGTACAGGTCGGCGTAGAAGCCGCCGGCCTCGATCAACTGGTCGTGGGTGCCCTGCTCCACAATGTCGCCGTCCCGCATCACAAGGATGAGGTCGGCATCCCGGATGGTGGAAAGGCGGTGGGCGATGACAAAGCTGGTGCGCCCCTCCATCAGGCGGTCCATGGCGGTCTGGATGCGCTGCTCAGTGCGAGTATCCACGCTGCTGGTGGCCTCGTCCAAAATCAGGATGCGGTTATCTGCCAGAATGGTGCGGGCGATGGTGAGCAGCTGCTTTTGTCCCTGACTGACGTTGGAGGCGTCCTCGTTCAGCTCCATCTGGTAGCCGCCGGGCAGGGTGCGGATAAAGTGGTCGGCGTTGGCAGCCTTTGCGGCAGCAATCACCTCTTCATCGGTGGCGTCCAGCCGGCCGTAGCGGATGTTTTCCATGATGGTGCCCTTGAACAGCCATGTGTCCTGCAACACCATGCCAAAGCCCTCGCGCAAGGCGCTGCGGTCAAAGTCCCGCACATTGTGGCCGTTCAGGGTGATAGAACCGGCGTCCACATCGTAAAAGCGCATCAGCAGCTTGACCATGGTGGTCTTGCCCGCACCGGTGGGGCCTACGATGGCTACCTTCTGGCCGGGCTGCACCGTGCAGCTGAAGTCGTGGATGACGGTCTTGTCCGGGGTGTAGCCGAAACGCACATGGTCAAAGGTGACCTGTCCGTCAATGTCGGCGGGGTCGGCGCGGCGGGCGGGGTCGGCCAGCTGCTCCTCCTCCGGCTCGTTCAAAAACTCGAACACCCGCTCGGCGGCAGCGGCCATGCTTTGCAGCATATTGGACACCTGCGAAAGCTGCTGGATGGGCTGGGTAAAGTTTTTGACGTACTGGATAAAGGCCTGAATATCACCAATGGTGATAACGCCGTTTGCGGCAAAAATGCTGCCCACGATGGCCACCGCCACATAGCCCAGGTTGCCCACAAAGTTCATGATGGGCATCATCAGGCCGGAGAGGAACTGGCTTTTCCATGCGGATTCGTACAGCTTATCGTTGGCGGCGTTGAAGTCTGCCAGTACCACGGCCTCGCGGTTAAACGCCTTGACCACATTGTGGCCGGCGTAGATCTCCTCGACCTGACCGTTGACCACGCCCAGGGTGGCCTGCTGTGCCTTGAAGTACTTCTGGCTGAACTTGACCACCACCAGCACCAGTGCCAGCGATACCGGTAAGATCAGCAGGGCAATCAGGGTCATGCGGGGGCTGATGGAGAGCATCATCACCAGCACACCGATCATGGTGGTCACGCTGGTGATCAGCTGGGTGATGCTTTGGTTCAGGCTCTGGCCCAGTGTGTCCACATCGTTGGTGATGCGGGAGAGCACCTCGCCCACGGTGCGCTTTTCAAAGTACGCCAGCGGCAGGCGGTTGATCTTTTCACTGATCTGGCGGCGGAAGTCGTAGCAGACCTTCTGAGAAAGGCCGGTCATCAGCCAGCCCTGAATAAAGCTGAAGGCGCTGCTCAGCAGGTACATCCCCAACAAAAACAGCAGAATGCGGCCGATATACACAAAATCGATGCTGCCGGTGCCGCGCAGCCGGGCGATCCAGCCGGTGGCAAGGGCGGTAGTGGCTTTTGCCAGCACCTTGGGGCCTGCAATGTTGAAGATGGTAGAAAGAATTGCAAACAACATGGCTGCCGCAAGGGGCAGCTTGTAGTGGCTCATGGTGCGGATGAGCTGCCGCAGCGTGCCTTTAAAGTTTTTGGCGCGCTCGGTGGTGGGACGTCCGGGTCTGGGCATATCACTCACCCTCCTTTTCTGTATTCAGGGTATCCAGCGCCAGCTCCTTCTGGCTCAGCTGGCTGCGGGCGATCTCCTGATATTCCGGGCAGCTGACCATCAGCTGGGCGTGGGTGCCCTTGCCCACCAGCCTGCCTTCGTCCAGTACAAGGATCTGGTTTGCGTGCAGCACGGTGGAAATGCGCTGTGCCACAATGATCACAGTGGCGTTGTCGGTCTGTGCCTTCAAAGCGCGGCGCAGGGTTACATCGGTCTTGTAGTCCAGTGCCGAGAAGCTGTCGTCAAACAGATAGACCTTGGGGTCCTTGGCAATTGCCCGGGCAATGGAAAGCCGCTGCTTCTGGCCGCCGGATACGTTGGAGCCGCCCTGTGCAATGGGGCTTTGGTAGCCCTCGGGCTTTGCCTCGATAAAATCAGTGGCCTGTGCAATGGCGGCGGCTTTGTGCACCTGTGCGTCGGTGATATCCTCGCCGCCGAATTTCAGGTTGCTGTCAATAGTGCCGCTGAACAGCACACCCTTCTGGGGCACATAGCCCAGCAGGTCGTGCAGCTGTGCCTGCGGCATCTCGCGCACGTCAATGCCGTCCACGGTCACCTTGCCGCCGGTCACATCGTAAAAGCGGGGGATCAGGTTGAGCAGGGTGGACTTGCCGCAGCCGGTGGAGCCGATGATGGCGGTGGTCTCGCCGGGCTTTGCGGTAAAGCTGATGTGCTCCAGCGCATCGCTGTCTGCACCGGGGTAACGGAAGCTCACATCCTCGAACTGCACCACGCCCTGCCAGTCGGTGTGCGCCTGTGCAGCCTTTGCGGCGGCTTCGTCCGGGTCGCGGATGGTGGCCTTGGTGCGGATGACCTCGTCGATACGATCCGCAGCCACGCCGGCGCGTGGCAGCATGACGGCCACCATGGCCAGCATCAGGAAGGACATGACGATCTGCATGGTGTAGGTGATAAAGGCAATCATTTCGCCCACCTGCATAGTGCCGGCGTCCATGGCCTTGCCGCCGAACCAGACGATGAGCAGACTGGTGCCGTTCATGATCAGGGTCATAAAGGGCATCATGGCCACCATGGCGCGGTTGGTGAACAGCTGGGTGCCCATCAGCTCCCGGTTGGCCTTGTCAAAGCGCTGCTCCTCAAACTTTTCGCGGCTGAAGGCGCGCACCGGCATGATGCCGGTCAAGATCTCGCGGCTGACCAGATTCAGCCGGTCCACCAGCTGCTGCATCACCTTGAATTTGGGCATGGCAACGCTCATCAGGAAGATCAGCAGCAACAAAAGCAGTGCCACGTCCAGCACCACGATCCAGGAAAGGCCGCTGCTGCTGCCTACAACGTGCAGCACGCCGCCAATGCCCAGAATAGGCGCGTAGGCCACCATGCGCAGCAGGATGACGCAGACGAACTGCACCTGCTGGATATCGTTGGTGGTGCGGGTGATGAGAGAGGCGGTGGAGAAATTCTCGATCTCCGCATTGGAGAAGCCGATAACGCTGGAGAAGGTCTCCCGACGCAGGTCGCGGCCGATGGCGGCGGATACCCGGGAGGCAAGGAAGCCCACGGCCACAGCCACGGCTACCATCAGCAGGGTGAGCGCCAGCATCTGGCCGCCCACCCGGAAGAGGTAACCCATCTGCACATCCTGCGCAACGCCCTGCGCCTCGTATTCCAGCTGCACCAGCAGCAAAGACTGGCTTTTCAGGTTTTCCAACAGGGTGCTGTCCAGCTGGCTCATGGCACCGTCCAGCTGCTTTTGCAGCATACTGCGGTCAAAGCCGGGCATCTGGCTCATGGCGGCAAACTGGCTGCAAACAGTGTCCAGATCCGCTGCCGTAGGGGTGACGGTCTCAGTGTCCGCGTCCGCAGCGGCAGAGGGCGTCTCGGCAAGGCCGGTCATACCCATATTACTTTGCCCAGCGGGGGTGTTGGCGGCCTGTGTAGCAGCCATATACAGCACGATGTCCGGGGTGGTCACAGCATCTTCCAGTGCGGTGCGCTCGTCCTCGGTCAGGTCGGAGCGCAGCTGCAATACGCCATCGTCCTGCAGGTAGTACTGGTAGGCGTTTTGCAGCTTCTGCGCATCCTCTTCGCTCATCAGCAGGCTCAGCGCGTCCAGCGTACTCTGGCGCACCGTCTGGGGCAGGGGGCTTTCAATGCCGCCCTGCTGGATGCCGGTGTCCACAATCTTGCTGGTGTAGTCCGGCAGGGCAAGGTCGCAGTACGCCTGCACGAACAGCAGTGCGAACACCACAAGGCAGACCGCCCAGTGCCGGGCCAGCTGCTTAAAGATCTTTGTCATGGTTCGTTTCTCCCTTCGGGTCAATGTTGCGCGCGGCATTTTCCGCAAGAATGGCATCCATCAGCGCGCCGCGCAGCGCGTCCATCTGGGCTGCCTGCTCCGGCTCTAACCGTGCCAGCACGCTGGCAAAGTAGTTGCGCAGAGCCTGCTCACACTGGTGGCACAGCTCGTACCCCTTGGGGGTGATGCGCACCAGCGTTTTGCGGCGGTCGGCGGGGTCCGGTTCCCGCACCACAGTGCCGTCCTGCTCCATGAGCCGCAGCCCGCGCGAGACCGCCGGCAGCGGCTGACGGATCTCCCGGGCAAGGTCAGAGACATAAATGGCACCGTCCTTGCCGTGGCAGTTGATGGAATGCAGCAGGCCTTCCAGCATATTGAAGTGGCATTTGGGGCAATCGGCCAGCGCCGCCCGCATCCCGGCCTTGGATGCCTTGCTCAGCTGCCCGATATAGTGGCACATCCCCTGAAAGCTGGGGGTGCTTGGCTCGGACACGACAGTCCCTCCTCGTTTGCATTTTTCAAATACTTAACAGATGTTAAGTATTAACGCCTGATAAGCATATTCCTTTTGCTGCCGGATTGCAAGGGAATAGGGAAATATTAAACAAAAATTCACAAAAAACTTGTAGGTTTTGTCAATGCGCAAACCGGCTCTCGCTGCATAGAAATAAAGGACAGGCAGAAACGGAGGGTGCGGATGGAGCAGGGATTCCAAGTGTTGTTGCAGGTATTCGGCGGATTGGCGCTGTTTTTATATGGAACGGACAGCCTGTGCAGGGCAGTACAGCAGGGAGCGGGCAGGCGTCTGCGCAGCCTGCTGGCGCGGTGCACCGCAAACCCGGTGGCAGGGTTGCTGACTGGTGCTGCGGTAACGGCGGTGCTGCAAAGCAGCTCAGCGGTCACGGTTATGGTCATTGCCTTTCTGGCGGCGGGGCTGTTGCAGCTGCGGCAGGCGGTGCCGGTGGTGTTTGGGGCGAACATCGGCACAACGGTTACGGCGCAGCTGCTGGCGTTCCGGGTGGAAAGCTGGCGGTATCTGTTGCTGTTTGGCGGGGTGCTGCTCTGTCTGGCCTGCAAGGGCTGGCGGGGCCGCTGCGTGGGCGAGGCAGTGTTCGGCTTTGGACTGCTGTTCGAAGGCGTCACTGTGATGCGCAGCGCCATGGAACCGCTGCTGCAAAGCCCTCTGCTCCGGCTGGAGCTTGCCCGGGTGCAGCAAAGTCCCATGCACGGGCTGCTGGCGGGCGTCTGCATGACCTTAACGGTGCAAAGCAGCTCTGCTACAGTGGCGCTGCTGCAAAGCATGGCGGCGCAGCCCGGGGCAGACGGCGTGCACAGCCTGCTGGGGCTGACGGCGGCCATTCCCATTTTGCTGGGGGATAACATCGGCACCACCATCACGGCGGTGCTTGCCGCCATCGGGCAGGGAAGAGACGCCAAGCGGGTGGCGGCAGCCCACGCCATCTTCAACCTGAGCGGTGCGGCGGTGTGCTGCGCACTGCTGCAGCCCTTTGCGGCGTTGGTGCGGCTGTGCTCGCCCGCAGGGGTGGAGTGCGCCGTGATCGCCCGGCAGATCGCCAACGCACACACCTTATTCAACGTACTGTGCGCGCTGGTGTGGCTGCCCCTGACCGGGCAGATGGTGCGGCTGGTCTGCGCGCTGCTGTCGGATAAAAAACGACCGCAAGAACGGTTGTAAACCGGAGCGGGGAATGGTATACTGAAGCAGATGATACTATTATGTATAAAGGATGGAATGCAATGAAACGGAAAATCGGCAGGCTGTGCATGGTGCTGGGCGCGGTGCTGATCTTATGCGCCGCCGGGTTGCTGGGCTACAACCGGTGGGATGCCGCCCGGGCAGAAAAGGCTTCGCAGGAAGTATTGGGCGAGCTGGAGCAGACCATGCAAAAGACCATTACGGAGCACCAGCAGGAAAATGAGACTGCAGCCCCGCAGCCGGTGCTGGACCCGACGCAGGAGATGACCACCGTGGAGGTGGAAGGGCGGGACTACATCGGGGTGCTTTCCATCCCGGCGGTAGAACGGGAGCTGCCGGTGATGGCGCAGTGGAGCTACGCCGGGCTGAAGATCGCCCCCGGGCGGTACAGCGGCACCACCTATGGCGATGATCTTGTGATCTGCGGCCACAACTACGCAATGCACTTCAGCCCCATCAAGTGGCTGGCCATCGGCAGCTCGGTCTATTTTACGGATGCAGACGGTCTGCGCTGGAGCTATGAGGTGGAGAGCGTGGAGACTTTGCGCCCCACCCAGATCGAGGAGATGACCACCGATACCGAGACGGACAACTGGGATCTGACCCTGTTCACCTGCACCTCCGGCGGCGGTTCCCGCTACGCGGTGCGCTGTGTGCGGACAGGCTACCCCGTCCGTGTGACGGACGCGGCAGAATAATGCTTTGCGCAGCAGGATGATTTGGAAGGGCTTCCGCTTTGCTATAGCCATTATCAGCGGAAAATTTATTTTTAATTTCGGGATAGCGGAGCGTCTGCGGACGCTCCGCTATCCCATTTTCACAGGAGGGGGTCGTGCCGGAAAACGGCAGCTCCAGCGCCTGTTTCCTGCGGAAATGCGGCGCTGCGGGGACTGCCAAAGACCTGATCTCCGAGGAAGATGGCCGCGTACGGCGTGAGCAGACTGGGGGAGCATACGCTGTTTTTTACGCAAAAAGTCCGCAAAAACCTTTGAAAGTCCTTTTTATGGTATCTGAATTATGCGATACTGTGTTCACCGGGAAAGCCCCGGAACAAAACAGAAACACAGGAGGGAAACACCATGAAGGATTTTGAGCTGCGTTATGTGGGCAGTCATGTGGAGGTATACACCGGCAGTGGTGTGTTCCTGTTTTCGGCCGACACAGTGCGGGAGGCCATGGAAGAGCTGGCCGGGTAAGCGGCGGCATATCGCATCTGGGAAAGCTGAATGTAAAATGTATGTAAAATAACGGAAATCTTTTTGTTTGCCGCCCGGAAATATGTTGCGGAATGTGTAAAAAAAGTAACTTTCCTGTAAAATAAACCTTGTTGAGACGCCCCCTTTGATGGTATAATAAAAGTAAGCGGCTTCCGGAACAGGGCAGGCGCTGTGCGTGCAAGGTTCCGGCGGCTGTGTGCTGTAAAGGATAAAAAGGGAAGTTTCATATTAGGAGTATCGTTATGGATATCACACACATTACCTCTCTGCTGGGCGGCGTTGCGCTGTTCCTGTACGGCATGTCCATCATGGGCGCCGGTCTGGAAAAGCTGGCAGGCGGCAAGATGCAGGGCGTATTGCAAAAGCTTACCTCCTCTACCATCAAAGGCGTGATCTTCGGCACACTGATCACCGGCGTCATCCAGTCGTCGGCTGGTACGGTGGTTATTTGTGTCGGTCTGGTCAACTCCGGTATCATGACACTGACGCAGTCGGTAGGCGTGATCATGGGTGCAAATATTGGTACTACGGTAACAGGTCAGTTGATCCGCATGGCGGATATCTCAGGCGACAGCCTGTGGCTGACCTTGATCCAGCCCAAGACCTTTGCCCCCGTGGTGGCGTTTATTGGCTGCATTTTTTATGTGTTCCTGCGCAATGCCAAAAAGAAGAATATCGGCCAGATCATGCTGGGCTTCGGTATCCTGTTTACCGGCATGAGCCTGATGGATACCGGCGTTGCTCCCCTGCGGGAGAGCGCCGTCTTTCAGAATCTGTTCGTCACCATGACCAACCCCATTCTGGGCGTTCTGGTGGGCGTGGTGGTCACCGTGATCATCCAGTCCTCCTCCGCTTCGGTGGGTATTCTGCAGGCACTGTCCAGCACAGGGCTTGTCACCTTCAGCTCTGCCATTCCCATCATTCTGGGTGCACATATCGGTACGGCGTTCACCCCGCTGCTCACCATCGGCGGCTCCTCCAAGGACGGTAAGCGGGCAGCGCTCATCCACCTGTACTTCAACGTCATCGGCAGTGTGATCCTGCTGGCGCTGATCTATGCGGTGCAATTCACCATCGGCATCCCCATGTGGGGCGATGTGATGAACAAGAGCTCCATTGCAAACATCCATACTTTGTCCAGCGTATGCGCCATGCTGCTGTTCCTGCCTTGCAGCGGAGTGCTGAGCCGCTTGGCGATGCTCACGGTGCCCAGCAGCGTGGAGGAAGCACAGGAGCTGAGCATGCCGGTGCTGGACGAGCGTCTGTACAAGAGCCCAGCTGTGGCTTTGCAGCAGGCGAAGAATGCGGTGATCAAGATGTCCCGCCGCGCCGCCCGCAACGTGGGTCTGGCCGCGCCGCTGCTTTTGAAGATGGACGAGGAGACTGTGAGCGCCATTAAGGTGCGCGAGAACCTGATCGACCGCATGGAGGTGGAGATCACCAACTACCTGATCAAACTGACCGATCAGGAGCTGGGCGACGACGAGAGCCACGCGGTGACCGAGCTGCTGAATTTTGTCACCGAGTTCGAACGCATCGGCGACTATGCCGTGAATATCATGGAAAAGGCCGAGGAACTGTATGACAAGGAAGCCAGCTTCAGCGAGAGCGCCAAAAAGGAACTGCAATTGCTGGATGCCGCATTGGAGCGCATTCTGGTTCTGACGGACGAGGCCTTTGAAAACGATGATGTTCAGAAGGCTGCACAGGTGGAGCCGCTGGAAGAGATCATTGACGTGATGGTGGAGCGCTTGCGCGACCAGCACATCCGCCGCCTGAAGGACGGCATTTGCTCCATCGACACCGGCGTGGTGTTCCTGGATGTGCTGAACAACGCCGAGCGTATCTCCGACCACTGCTCCAACATTGCGGTGCGCATGGTGGGCATGGAGGCCGGCGATGATTACGACTCTCACACCCTGAAAAATATCATGCACCACAGCCCCAGCAAGGACTATATGCTGGAGTACGAGCAGTGCCGCAAGGAATACCTTGTGCCGCTGGAAGAAATGGAAGCCTGAATCATATAAATGCAATGAGCCGCTGCACATCGTGCAGCGGCTCGTTGCATTTACTCCCCCAGATCCTCCAGCAGCAGGTCCAGCTCCCGGGGGCTGTTGACCACAAGCCCGCGCTTGATGCGTAAGGCGTCGTTTTCGGGCAGAAGATTGGTGTAGATGCCGGTCACGCGGATCAGGGTGCCCGGGGTGCCGTCGGCGCGGCAGGTGTACACCGCCACCCGCCATACCATATTATAACACGCAAGCCCCAGCCGGGCAAGGGGAAGCGAAGCGGGGCCAGGCGGTGCCAGGCAGTAGCGGGCAGTGTTCGTCTGGGGCACTGCCTGCGCGGCAAGGCTCAGGGGAGAGGCGGGGTCGGTCTCAGACCCGGCGGGGCTTTGGGACAGCGGCAGCTTTGGCAGCGCCATCCAGAACAGACTGAATACAATGGTGAATACGCAAAGCCCGTAGAACAGGCAGACAGACAGCTTGCGCATAAAAAACACTCCCTTCCCCGGTAAGTATGCCCCGTTTTGGCGGATAGCAGACAATTTTCACACGCAGATACTGTACTTTCCACAAGAGAGTGTGTTATACTATTTATATCTGCTCAGCGCGCAAAGATTGGTTCTTGCCCGGCTGGGGCTTGCGTGTTATAATATGGTATTGCAGTTTGAAATTTCGTGTCACAAACGATGTGGATAAAACCCGGTGCAGCTATGCCCGGCAACAGTCTTGAAATGTCAGGAGGCGATCCCTATCTCCAACAATGAGATGAGAAAGATCCACCGGGGCGGCGAGGAGCAGCCTGCCCGCCCGGTGGGACGTAAGGTCAATGTTTCCCAGAGCCGCCGCGAGGTACACTCCGCAGCGGAAAACCGTACCCGCACACCCAAGGCACCCAAAAGCCCCAAGCCGCCGAAGGAAAAGAGTAAACACCCCATTCTGCGGTTCATTGGCCGCACCGTCGCTACGGTGCTCTGCCTTGGCATCATGCTGGGCAGCGTGGTGGCCGTGGGCATGGTGTTCTATGTGGTGCAGGCTACTGCCAACGACGGTGACCTGCTGGACCTGGACAACATCCAGCTGAGCCAGTCCAGTATGGTGGTAGCTACCGACCCGGATACCGGCGCACAGGTGGAGTATGCCACCCTGCGCTCCTCCAACAGCCACCGCGTATGGGCAGACCTTGAGCAAATCCCCTCCAATTTGCAGTATGCGTTCATTTGCACCGAGGATAAGGACTTCTACTCAGAGCCCGGCGTCAACTTCAAGCGCACCATCGGCGCAATGATCAATGAGTATCTGCTGCCCATTTACAGCTCCAAGCAGGGCGCATCCACACTGGAACAGCAGCTCATCAAGAACCTGACCGATGACAACAGCGCCAGTGGCATCGATGGTGCATTGCGCAAGGTGCGCGAGATCTACCGCGCCCTCTGCCTGAGCCGCAGCTACTCCAAGGAGACCATTCTGGAGGCTTACCTGAACACCATCAGCTTTACCGGCACCATTCAGGGCGTGCAGACGGCGGCCAACGAGTACTTCAACAAGGACGTCAGCCAGCTGAGCCTGTGGGAGTGCGCTACCATTGCCTCTATTACCAAAAACCCCACCAACTATAACCCCTATACGAACCCCGAAAATCTGATCCACCGCCGCAACTTCATCATGTACAATATGTGGCAGCAGGGTGTGATCAGCGAGGAGGACTACCGCAACGGCGCTGCACAGCCCCTTGTGCTGGCCGAAGAAGACAGCGGCAAAAAGCCCAGCACCGTCACCTCCTACTTCACCGATGCACTGTTCAACGAGGTCGTGCAGGACATCATGACCAAGGAGGGCATCAGCGAGTCCGAGGCGCAAAAGCTGCTCTACACCGGCGGCTTTACTATCGAAGCCACTGTCAACACCAAGCTGCAGTCCCAGATGGAAAACCTGATGCTGAACACCGACGATGCCTACTTCCCGGCGGGCTGGCATGAGGAAGAGGTCACCTCTATTTCGGACGATGATGTGCAGGTGTTCAACGAGGACGGCACCCCCAAGACCCGCACCGGCGAGGATGGCACCGTCTACTATTACCGCAACGTGCGCACGCAGGCTGCTATGGTCACGCTGGACTATGACGGCAACGTGCTGGCCATTGCGGGCGGCCTGGGCGAAAAGACCAAGAGCCTTTCCCTGAACCGCGCCTATAATGTGGAGCGGCAGACCGGTTCTACCATCAAGCCCATCGGTGCCTATGCGCTGGGCATTGAGTACGGTCTGGTCAACTGGTCCACCATGCTCAACAACTCCCCCCTGTACCAGAAGCAGGATATGATCATCCGGGACGAGGACTACTGCCGCAAGAATGGCCTGATGGGGCTCTCCGACAAGCAGCTCCGCGCTTACCCCAACGCATGGCGCAGCTGGCCGCGCAACTACGGCGGCGACTATGGCGACGGCAGCGATCTCCCGCTGTGGAACGGCCTTGCCCGCTCGCTGAATACCATCGCAGTCCGCGTGGGCGACCTTGTGGGCGCAAGCAATATCTTCAACTTCGTCTACAACACCTTGCAACTGAATACGCTGGACCCCACCAACGATGTGGGTCTGGCGCAGATGGTCATGGGCAGCCAGACCAAGGGTGTTACGCCCATGGCGCTGGCCGCAGCCTTCCAGATCTTCTATGACGGCGAGTACACCACCCCGCACCTGTATACCCGTGTGCTGGACCGGGACGGCAACATCTATCTGGAAAACAACGCCACCAGCTATCAGGCACTGACCCCCGATACCGCTTATGTCATGAACCGTCTGCTGAAGAACGTTCTGTTCTCCAGCGTAGGTACTGCCAGCGGCCGCTACCCCAACTCCAACGGCATGGAGGCCTTTGGTAAGACCGGTACTGCCAGCGACGAAAAGGATCTGTGGTTCGTGGGCGGCACACCCTACTATGTCACCGCTGTGTGGTGGGGATATGATGCACCTTACGATATGACCAAGACTCTGTCCAAGCAGCAGGCCAAGACCCGCACCTGTGTTATGGCATGGAAGGCACTGATGGAGCAGGCACAGGCAGACCTGCCCTATAAGGCATTCCCCACCTCCGCAGGCGTGGTGGAGCGCCGTTACTGCACCCAGAGCGGATTGCTGGCCGGTGCAGGCTGCCCGAGCACTGCCGTGGGCTACTACCGTGCCGATGACCTGCCCGGTACCTGCACCTATTCCCATGCCGCACCGCAGGCTGCTGCCCCTGCCGAGAACACAGACGATGCTGTGCCTACCCAGCCGGTCATACCCACCGATACCAGTGCACTGGACACGGAATAAGGACAAAAATCGTACTTTTTCACCCCTTTGCTGAAAAATCCGGCAAGGACAGGGCGCACTTCACAAGACAAAACTGGACAAAGTGACAAAATAGCATCCGGGCACTTGCATTGCAGGGGTTCGGATGCTATTATATTTTCTACAAGAACACTTGTGTTTGAGAGGTGAACAAGTTGGAACGCCGTTTTTATCTGGTGGATGCGCAGGTGCTGCCGGAGGTTTTTCTCAAGGTGGTACGCGCCAAGGAGCTGCTGGCCAGCGGCGAAGCCCGCAGCATTTCGGCTGCGACCCGCGCCGTAGAGCTTTCGCGCAGTGCATTTTATAAGTATAAGGATTGTATCTTTGATTCAGAGAACGGCCGTGAGGTCATCACGGTCATGGCCACCCTGCGGGACGAGACCGGCGCGCTGCAAAGCCTTCTGGCCGGCATCAGCGCCGCAGGTGCCAGTATTGTGACCATCAACCAGTCCACCCCGGAGAATGGGGCTGCGCTGGTGGCGGTCACCATCCGCACCGATACCATGCAGATGTCCCCGGAGGAACTGACCGAAAAACTTTCGCGCCAGCGCATGGTGGTGAGTGTGCGCTGTGGGTATAACCTGTAACAGAACAGGAAACGAGGGAAAGAGAGTATGGCTAAAATTGCAATTCTGGGCTTTGGCACGGTGGGCAGCGGCGTATACGAGGTGCTGTGCCACAATGCTGCAAGCGTCTCCCGCCGGGCTGGCGAACCGGTGGAGGTAAAATATATTCTGGACCCGAAGGATTTTACCGGCAACCCGGTGGAGCCTTTGGTGGTCAAGAATATCGACGTGATCCTGCAGGACCCGGAGATCCAGGTGGTGGTGGAGACCATCGGCGGTACCCGCTTTGCTTACCCCTACGTCAAGGCGTGTCTGGAGAGCGGCCGCAGCGTGTGCACCTCCAACAAGGAGATGGTGGCCACCTACGGCGCAGAGTTGCTGGCACTGGCCAAGGAGCACGGCTGCGCCTTCCTGTTCGAGGCCTCTGTAGGCGGCGGTACGCCCATCATCACCCCCATGCACCAGTGCCTGGCGGCCAACGTCATCACCGAGGTGGAGGGCATCGTGAACGGCACCACCAACTTCATGCTCACCAAGATGGTGCGGGAGGGACTGGGCTTTGAGGATGCGCTGCAAATTGCGCAGGAGCTGGGTTACGCAGAGACCAAGGACCCCAGCGATGACGTGGACGGCCGCGACGCCTGCCGCAAGATCGCCATCCTGTCCTCCATGGTGTGCGGCCACCAGATCTACCCCCAGAACATCCCCACCCGGGGCATCCGCGCCATTACCGCCGCCGATGTGGCCAGCGCCGAAAAGCTGGGCTGCGTTATCAAGCTGATCGCATGGATGAAGCTTGGCAAGGACGGCAGCGTGGCCGCCGGTGTAGAGCCGTGTCTGGTGCCCAAGGCAAACCAACTGGCCAGCGTGGACGATGTGTTCAACGCGGTGCTGGTCAAGGGCGATATGCTGGGCGATGTGGTGTTCTACGGCAAGGGCGCAGGCAAGCTGCCCACCGCCAGCGCTGTGGTGGCAGACGTGGTGGATGCGCTGAAAAACGGCGCACAGGTGCACGACAGCCTGTTCTGGCAGCCTGCGGACCCGGTGGACGGCATGCTCACCGACCCGGCTCCTGCTGCATATTATGTGCGTGTGGCGGGCATTGCACCCGCTGTTGTGGAGGCCATCTACGGCTACGGCAAGGTGGTGGATGAGCGGTACGAGGGCTGCGCCTACTTTGTGAAGCGCGCCGATGAGCGTGCGCTGGCAGAGGCCGCGCGCAAGGTGGAGGCCGTGGGCGGCAGTGTGAAGCTGGTGCTCAAGCGTCTGCCCGAGGAAGTGTAACGGAAAGGAACTGCGGCAATGAAGATCAAGGTTTCGGTCCCTGCCACCAGCGCCAACGTGGGCTCCGGCTTCGATGCGCTGGGTCTGGCAGTTACGTTGTACAACACGGTCACCTTTGAGGACAGCGAGGTGCTGGAGATCTCGGCATCGGACGGCACCCGCATCCCCCGGGGCGAGTCGAATCTCGTGTACCGCTCCGCCAAGGGCCTGTTCGAAAAGGTTGGCAAGCAGATCCCGCCCCTCAAGATCACCCAGACGAACCCCATCCCCATGGCACGGGGTCTGGGCTCTTCTTCGGCCTGCATTATCGCGGGTCTGCTGGGCGCAAACCGGATGCTGGGCGATGTGCTCAACACGCAGGAGCTGCTCACGCTGGCAACTGCCATTGAGGGACACCCCGATAACGTGGCTCCGGCCCTGCTGGGCGGCCTGACCAGCAGCGTGTTCGAGGACGGCAAGGTGTATTCGGTCAAGCGGAATGTGGATGAAAGCCTCTGCTTTGCTGCCATCGTGCCGGACTACAAGCTGCTGACCGAGGCAGCCCGCGCAGCCCTGCCTAAAGAGGTATCCCATAAGGACGCGGTGTATAACCTGTCCCGTGCGGCGCTGGTGCCCGCAGCCTTCTGCGAGGGGCGGCACGACCTACTGGCCATTGCCACCGAGGATAAGCTGCACCAGCAGTATCGCATGCCCCTGATGCCCGGCTCCCGCGAGGTGTTCGATATGGCGCGGCTGTGCGGCGCAAAGGCCGTGTATGTGTCCGGTGCAGGCAGCACGGTCATGGCTGTGGCAGAAAAGGCCGAGGCCGAAAAGTTCTATTCCAAGCTGGAAAAAGGTCTGGAGCTGCTGGAAGGTCTGGACGGATGTGAAGCATTTACACTGTTGCAGCTGGATGCCGATAACACCGGCGCAACCGTGGAATGATAAATGGGTAAGGGAAGTGCAAGAACGCTTCCGCCCGGCAAGCCCCCCGCAAGCGCGGGGCGTTAAAGAGGAGAGTGACAAGATATGGCGTTGATCGTACAGAAATTCGGCGGTTCTTCCGTAAAGGACCGTGACCGTATCTTCAACGTTGCGCGGATCGTGGCCAACACCCACAACGCGGGCAATGACGTAGTGGTGGTAGTCTCCGCACAGGGCGACACCACCGATGACCTGATCGCCAAGGCAGGGGAGATCACCCACAACCCCTCGGCGCGTGAGATGGATATGCTGTTGGCCACCGGCGAGCAGATCAGCATTTCGCTGCTGGCCATGGCCCTGAACGAGCTGGGCTGCCATGCCATCAGCCTGACCGGCTGGCAGGCGGGCTTCCGTACCGACCGTGCCTACACCAAGGCGCGCATCACCCGGCTGGAGACCGAGCGGATCTCCTCCGAGCTGGAGCGCAACCGCGTGGTGGTGGTGGCAGGCTTCCAGGGCTTGAACAAGCTGGATGACATCACCACTCTGGGACGCGGCGGCTCCGACACCAGTGCTGTGGCAATTGCCGCTGCCCTGCACGCTGACCGCTGCCAGATCTACACGGATGTGGAGGGCGTTTATACCGCCGACCCGCGCAAAGTGAGCAACACCCGTAAGCTGGAAGAGATCACCTTTGACGAGATGCTGGAACTGGCATCTCTGGGCGCACAGGTGCTGAACAACCGCAGCGTGGAGCTGGCTAAAAAGTACAATGTGGAGCTGGAGGTGCTCTCCAGCCTGAACCCCATCCCGGGTACGGTGGTTAAGGAGGTTACAAAGGACATGGAAGGTATGCTGATCAAGGGTGTCGCCAAGGACACCGATGTTGCCGTTATCACGATTCTCAACGTTCCCGATGAGCCGGGCATGAGCTTTAGGATCTTCGGCCTGCTGGCACAGAAGAACATCAACGTGGACATCATTCTGCAGTCCACCGGCCGCGACGGCAAGAAGGACATCAGCTTTACCTGTGCCGAGGGCGAAGCCGAGCTGGCCATGCGTGTGCTGAAGGAAAGTGCACACTTCAACGATGTCAGTGTGGACACCACCTGCGCCAAGGTCTCCATCGTGGGTGCCGGTATGCAGAGCCACAGCGGCGTTGCCTCCAAGATGTTCGAGGCAATGTCCAACAACAATATCAACATCAAAATGATCTCCACCAGCGAGATCAAGATCTCCTGCATCATCGACCGTGCAGACGCCGACAAGGCTGTCGGTGCCATCCACGATATGCTGTTTGACTGATCTGCGTAAAATTTTTAATTGCGGCCTGTCTGCTCCCTGCCGGGGGCGGGCGGGTCATAATTTTTTTACACACGGCGGCGTTTACACAAATTGCAAAGGGGTGTATAATATAGTTTGAATCTGTGCGGCGCACCGGCGCTGCAACAATGCCGAAAAGGAGCCCCGCCGCATGAGTGAATCCACCCGTACCTCCAGAGCGCCTGCTGATAAGCGCCTGACCTATCAACAATGGAAGCGCCGCAAAATGCTGCGGCTGGCCCGCAACTGGGTACTGTTTCTGGCCGGCTGCGCGGCAGTGGTGGCGCTGCTGACCGGCGGCATCCTGTGGCTGCTGCCCAAGGTGCACGGCCTGCTGGCCGGGCCAAAGGTATTTGCAGCCAGCGTGTACGACGGCACAGACTATGTATTTAACGCCGCAGATGCCCGGCTGGTACTGGTGAACGCCAATCTGCCCTATACCGCCGAGCCCGCCCCGCTGCTGGACACCGCCGACGAGGTCACCGGCCAGCAGCTGGAGGCCGAAGCTGCCATGCAGTATCGCAGTATGGCCGCCGCCGCGCAGGCGGATGGGGTTAGCCTGATCCTTGTGGCCGGTTATCAGGACGCCGACACCCGTCAGGCCGCCTACGAGGCCCGGGTGCAGACCTACCGCGATAAGCGCAAGAGCGAGGAGGAAGCCGCCCGTCTGGCGGCTACCATCCAGCCCGTCGCCAACGCCAACGAGCACGGCACCGGCTACGCGGCAGATATCCTCAGCGCGGACAATCCGCAGCAGGACACCGGTTTTGCCGAGACCCGCGCCTACGAGTGGCTTACGGCCTACGCGGCGGAATACGGCTTTATCCTGCGCTACCCGCAGGACCGGCAGGCCGCCACCGGCATCGTGTTCGAGCCGTGGCACTGGCGCTATGTGGGGGTGGAAAACGCCCTTGCCATCCGCGCCAGCGGCCTGAGCCTGGAAGAGTTCATCGCCCTGCAGAGGGCAGACTGAATCAAATGCTCTGTGCTGCGGCACAGAGAGAAGGGAACTATCATTGGAACGTACTCTCATTGCACCGGGCGTGCATCTTTCCTGCGACCCGGCTTCTAAATTCAACCGCTGCCGCATCAGCATCCACTTTGCTTTCCCGGCCCAGCGTAAAACGGCCACTGCCCATGCGCTTTTGCCGCTGGTGATGGAGCGCGGCTATGCGGACTGCCCGGATATGACCCGCCTCACCAAAAAGCTGGCAAAGCTCTACGGCGCAGACCTGACCGTGGACGCCCGCCCCATGGGCTGCAACCACAACCTCTGCGTCAGCGTGACCGGCATCAAGGATGCCTTTGCGCTGGAGGGCGAGGCACTGACCGCCGAGTATACCAAAATCGCGCTGGGTGCGGCCTTCCATCCGTATTTTGTGGACGGCTGCTTTGACCCGCAGGCCGTCAGCATTGAAAAGCAGATGCTGAAAAAGGGCCTTGAGGACGAGATCAACGATAAACGCATCTACTGCCTGCATCAGGCCAACCGGGAGTTTTTTGGTGACAGCCCGGCGGGCGTGCGGCAGGAGGGTTATCTGGAAGAGGTGGACGGTCTTACCCCGGCCATGCTGACCGCCGCTTATCAGCAGATGCTGCGCACCGCCAACATCGAGCTGCTGGTGCTGGGCTGCGACGCCGCCCAGACCGCCGCCATCCGGGATGCTTTGCTGGCAGAGCTTGCCTGCATCGACCGCGCCCCGCTGCCGCTGGTGGAAAACATGGCCATGCCCACCATTGCACCGGTGCATAAGACCGAAAACTACGATATGGTGCAGGCAAAGCTGTGTATGCTGTTCACGCTGGGGCAGCCCATGCAGCCGCAGCAGCTGGCAGCAGTGCGCCTTGCCATGGCGCTGTACGGCGGCAGCGTGACCAGCCGCCTGTTCCTCAATGTGCGGGAGCGGGACCATCTGTGCTACTACTGCTCCTCCTCCTTCCAAAGCTTTACCGGCAGCATGGCGGTGAACAGCGGTGTGGAGCACGCCGATGCCGCCCGCGCAGAGCAGGCAATTTTGAAGGAACTTGCAGACCTGTGCGCCGGCCCTATCACCGACGAGGAATTTGAGGACTGCCGCCGGGGCTTGCTCAGCGGCATGAACGGGGTAGAGGACAGCCTTGGCGGCATCGAGAGCTGGTACTACATCGAGGTGCTGCGCGCCGGTGCCAACAGTGCTGCGCCCATCCAGAGCCCGGAGCAGGCGCGGAATGCTCTACGCGCCGTGACCAAAGACGAGGTGCGGGATATCCTGCGCCGCCTGACCCTCTCGGTCAGCTATCTGCTTACAAAGGAGGATGCTGCCCATGCCGCAGAATAACCAGACCCTGCTGGAAAAGACCGTGGCCGACCAGTGGCAGACCCTGCCCTCCGGCCTGACGGTGCTGGTGCGCCCCATGCCGGGCTATTCCAGCACCCATGTGATCTATGCTACCAAGTTCGGCTCCATCGACCGAGATTTCTGCCTGAACGGGCAAACGGTGCATCTGCCGGCCGGTGTGGCGCATTTTCTGGAGCACAAAATGTTCGAGGACGAGGACGGCGATGCCTTTGCCAAGTACGCAAAGACCGGTGCCAACGCCAACGCCTTTACCAGCTTTGACCGCACCTGCTACCTGTTCACCGCCACCCAGCAGCTGGACGAAAGCCTGGACGTGCTGCTGGGCATGGTAGGGCACCCCTATTTTACCGAGCAGACCATCGCCAAGGAGCAGGGTATCATCGGGCAGGAAATCAAAATGTACGATGACAGCCCGGATTGGCGGCTCATCACCGGCCTGTTCGAGTGCCTGTACCACAGCCACCCCATCCGCAGCGATATCGCGGGCACGGTGGAGAGCATTGCCGAGATCACGCCCGCCATGCTGTACGACAGCTGCAAGGCTTTTTATGCCCCGGGCAATATGGTGCTGGCTGCTGCCGGCAACACCACCATGGAACAGATCCTTGCCGCCTGCAAGCGGCACGGTCTGATGGAGCCCCGCCCGGCAGAAAAGGTGCAGCGGCTGTGGGCCACGGAGCCTATGACCCTTGCCGCTACGGAAAAAACGCTGACCATGCCGGTTTCCAAGCCCTGCTTCGGCGTGGGCTTTAAGGAAGAGCCGCTGCCTGCGGACGATCTGCGCACCGAGGCGCTGTACGACCTTGTGCTCAGCTGCATCGTGGGCGGGATGTCGCCGCTGTACCGCCGCCTGTATGACGAAGGCCTTGTGAACCCCGGCTTTGGCGGCGAGGTGCTGCGGGTGGACGGCTGCTGCTGTATCCTGTTCACTGGCGAAAGCGATGTGCCGGACACCGTGCGGCAGCTGCTGCTGGACGAGATTACCCGGGTGCGCGCCGCCGGTGTGAACAGGGAAGTGTTTACCCTGTGCAAGAACGAAAAATACGGTCAGCTGATCGAAAATCTGGAAAACGTGGAAGACTCCGCCAGCCAGATGGCAGACTTTGCCCTTAGCGGCCAGACGGTGGCGCAGCAGATCTCCATGCTGGCCGGGCTGACCGCAGAGGATGCAGACGCTGCCCTGCAGCACATCCTGTGCACCGACCGCATGGCTACCATGTACATCCTGCCGGATGGCACGGCGCAGGCGGCAGAAGAGGACGAGGAGGAAGAAGAATGACAAATCTGGTACAGTTCCCGGGTCTGGGACTGAGTTTTCAGCTGAACCGCGTGGCCTTTACCATCGGCGGGGTCAGCATCTACTGGTACGGCGTGTGCATTGCGGTGGGTCTGTGTCTGGCGCTGGTCTTTGCCTTCCGGCACAGTTTGGAATTTGGCGTAGACCCGGACAGCATGGTGGACGTCATCCTTATTGGCGTAGTGCTGGGCATCATCAGCGCCCGCGCCTACTATGTAGCTATGGCACCTTTTAAATATGAGAGCATCTGGGAGATGATCGCCATCCGCGATGGCGGCCTTGCCATCTACGGCGGCATCATCGGCGGCTTTCTGTTCGGCGGTCTGGCCTGCAAGTGGCGGGGCGTGCCGGTGCTGCCCATGTTCGACCTTACCGCCATGGGCTTTCTCATCGGGCAGGGCTGCGGTCGCTGGGGCAACTTTTTCAATCAGGAGGCCTTTGGCTGCAACACCACCCTGCCGTGGGGGATGTACAGCGAGGCTACCCGTGCTTACCTGATGAGCAGCACGGTCACGGTGCCCAAGGGTGTGGTCATCGACCCCAACCTGCCGGTGCATCCCACCTTTTTGTACGAGAGCATCTGGTGCTTTGTGGGCTTTTTCCTGCTGTTCCGTTACATCAAAAAACGCAAGTTCAACGGCGACATCACCCTGCGGTATCTGATCTGGTACGGCGCAGGCCGTTTCTGGATCGAGGGTCTGCGCACCGACAGCCTGATGCTGGTGCCCTCCATCGGGCTGCGGGTATCCCAGCTGGTGGCAGGCATCGCCGTGGTGGCTGGCATTGCGGCAGAGGTGTATTTTACCCGCAAGTTCAAGGGCAAGCCTTTGCTTGTGCCGCTGGCGCTGAACGCTGAGAATAAGGCGGCTCAAAAGAAGCTGGACGGCCCCATTGCCTTTGCGGGTAAGGACACCCAGCTGCTGGCTTCCAGCCCGCGCAAGCTGTTTTTGGAAAAGACCGAGGCCTACAATGTGCAGGTAAAAGCCGCCATAGAAAAGGCCGGGCAGAAAAAAGCGTAAAAATCTGCGCAAAAAGGGAAATTTCCTCTTGCAATCCGGTTTGGTTTTTGCTATAATATTCTAGCCGCATGGTGTGGGCGCCTGAAATGGCCCGCAGTAAGGGTCTGCCTTTACGACCAGCGAGTACAACGAAAAGGAATGAACAAAATGTACGCAATC
>OQVI01000760.1_pt1 | contig 22944 bp, 15 predicted proteins | sample 1691651 | NCBI WGS metagenome assembly OQVI01 (sample SAMN03418287, study PRJEB22391) | human gut metagenome | biome: human-gut; feature: organic feature; material: feces | host: Homo sapiens | place: Italy | collected 2013-04
GCGCTTTGATCAAAAGCCGTGGTTCCCAGCACTCACGCTGCCGAGAACCACGACTTCATTTTTCTGACCATGGGAGCAGATCATCAACCTCAAAGTCCTTGTTCTGCTCTGCGCGCTCAGGCAATATGCCGAGCACGGGCGCCATGCACTCACGCTTTGACCGCTCTGCTATCGCTCTTAAATCAGCCGTCTCCGCTCGATGATTCTTGCGGTTCGTTTTGCTTCCGTTATTGTCATATGCTTCCCTCCATAGTTTTTCAAGTTTACTTGTTTTCTGGATTCCAGTTTTTCAAGTACTATGGATAAGTATCGCACGTTTAAAGGACGTTGTCAGCGCACGGGATTATTGAGCGGTTACTTGACATATCTGCCTGATTCTGGTAGAACGGTATCAAGAGCCAAACGGCTGAACCTGCCGTTCGGCTCCATCCAACCTTGGCCGTATCACGGAAGACTGATATTTACAGAAAGAATTTCACAGAGCCTTTGATTCTCTGTCGCAAGTAAAAGGTCAGTTAATCTAATGATATAGGATTGATGTGATTTGCTGGGCAATTCTCTCCACATGTTCAACTGTATTGTCCATACCCAGTGTGATCCGTATTGTTCCATGAGCATACTCTGGTGGTAAAGAAATTGCCCGAATTACATGAGATAGAACGGAGTCATTGGAATCACAGGCAGAACCTGTAGCAACCGCCGTACCCATCAAGTCAAGCCGATGCAGCAGCATTTCACCATCTGCAGCATTGAAGGAAAGACTCAAGCTTCCTGGGATTCTGTTGTTGCTACCATTAATGCGAAAGTCTATCCCGTTTTGCTTCAATCGATCAATCAGCCTACCGGAAAGTTCATTCAGATACTTGGTCTCCTGTGCCATATGTTTCATATGCTCCTGCAGCGCAGTAGCCATGCCGACAATACCGGCAACATTTTCAGTGCCTGCACGCATTCCCCTTTCTTGGCCACCACCATCCAGCAAGGGTGCAATGTGAACACCGTTACGCAAATAAAGGAAGCCGATCCCTTTGGGTCCATTGAACTTATGCGCCGATGCGGACAACATATCAACCTGTAGCACATTCACGTCCACGGGAATGTGTCCAACCGCCTGTACAGCATCTGTATGGAATAGAACGCCCATCTGATGAGCAAGGTGCGCAAGTTCTGCGACAGGTTCAATAGTGCCGATTTCATTGTTAGCAAGCATGACCGATACTAGGACGGTATTACTTGCTAGAGTGGATCGCAACGCATCTGCATTGACAACCCCCTCATGGTCTACTGGAAGCATGTTAATGGAATACCCCATCCGTTCCAGAGCAGCGCAACTGTTCAGAATGGCGTGATGTTCGATGGCACTGGTAATAATACCTTTCCCTCGTTCATGTTGAAATAACGTTCCCTTCAACGCCCAGTTATCTGCTTCTGTGCCACCGGAAGTAAAGAAGATCTCGCTGGGGTTGGCATGGATAGCGTTGGCAATTACTTCCCTTGATTGCACAACAGCCTTGCGCGGATCCCGGGCAAGGCTGTAGAGGGTGGAAGGGTTTCCATACCTGTTCTGAAGCCATGGTAACATAGCTTCATATGCAACCGAGCTCATTGCCGTAGTTGCAGCATGGTCAGCGTAAATCATTGTCTTACTCATGAAAACAGCTTACAACCTTCCTCCTTGAATTCTTCGATCTTTTCAACAAGATCATCAACGGTGGTATCTAAATAGGATGCCAAACAGTCCAGACAGAAGTATGCTTTTTTACTCTTTCCCAACAGTTTCTTGCAAATACCAACTTCATCCTTGGAAAGAGGCTTCTTCCTGCAAGAAGAACACTCGATCATGGTCATTATACCGTCCTTACCTTGAATTGAGGAATGTCTCTCCCCGCGTATTCAATATCCATAATTCCCATTTGAGTCAAAATAATCGAACGCATTTTGCATGCCCTACGCAAACAATATCTATTAAAATCAGCTATTCGAATATCTTCGGGCCGCCTAACACGGGGGAAGAGAAGTTTCAAATATGCTGTTGCAATCCTCTTGACTGCTTCTGTATCTCGTGTGTCTGCCCCATCAGGGACTTCAATTAAACGGTCAACAATGGCCCGATAACTAGAATCATTCCTTAATTCGTGCATAATCGAACAAAAGTATTCAGAGTTTAGAGCCCATCCGTTAACCTTTAAGTCGTCATTCATGCGAGGAATATTCCATCCCTTAATGAACCCATGAAAACGTTCCAGCAAGGCAGACTCATGAAACTCGGAGGGCAGTTCAGTAAACATATCTGTCGTGGCGTCATTGTCCATGATTTCCTTGGGAATGTTACCACACAGTATCATACCAGACCACGCTATACCTTTATGATTACCCACCGTGTATTCGCCGCTTTCAAGATAGCCTTTCAAGGCAGAACGCATTTCATCCACATCTGTGAAAGAAATTGTCTGGATTTCATCAAGAGTCACGAAGTCATAGTTGGCAATGAGGCCTTCTGTCCCACGCGATTGATCGTAGAATAGCTTTGATCGGCTCATGACGCCACCGGAAGAAAGCCAGCCATATCTGCTTACCCGTCCATATAGGTATGATTTTCCTGTACCTTTGGGGGCAAGTTCGATCAAGTTCAACCGCTTCTCCACGAAGGGAAGTAATCGGGTCAACATCGTGAGCTTTTCTTCTTCAGACTGATAACCGTCTGCATTATAGTCTATTGCTCCAAGAAGGATGTCAATCCATTCCGAGACGTCAAAGTGGCTGGAAATGTCTTTGAAGTATTCCAGATCGATTGTATAGGGACAAAAGTTTTGAAAAGCCATGAGACGTATTTTCCCCGGAATACGAGGCCTTGCAGAATCATCAGGGTCTCTGTATCCTAATTCAATCATCCCCCATACTTCTTGGCCTGAAACAAGCTCTTCTTTTACTTCCTGCCAGATATAGTCCTCAATGATTGTTTCTTTTGTTGACAAGCCCAAATCTGGCAGTGAGAAAGAAACTTCTCCGGTACGGACATTGACATCGATTGAGATCTTAGTCAGCATCTTTACCCTCTCATGATCCTTGACGATGCGACTTTTGATGGCATTCCAATTACTTCTCTGCGGAATAAAACGGCGCACAAACGTCGAGAGCTCTTCTATATCAAAATTACCTTCATCATCTTCAAACTTTCTCAGCAACCAGTCACGGGTAAATGACGGTAAACCGAGAGAGGAAAATACGCTGTTGTTCTTTAGGTCCTTATAAACAACCATGTCATCAAAATATTCTCGAAGCTTTTCTGTCACAACGCTTCCTCCTTAATTGCTGAAGAAGTCAGTACCGTCTCGATCGTTACGTGTCATACGTTTTGTACGCTGCACTTTGAACCGAAAAGTGGTAAGCTCGTTATCGCCATCAAAAGCAGTGGCCTCAAAAGTGAAAGATGATGACCAAACCTCATGATGGGTAGAAAGATCGACCGAGAACTCCAACGGATTTGTCTCACTCTTAGTAGCTGGATAAGTTTTATCCTTTATCTTTAGGACAAGGTTAGCTGATGCCTTTGAACAATAAACTGGCATGATTGTTGGCCCATCTAGGGTCTTTGTAATGGTAGCAACTTCTTCGCACGGAGTACCCCAAACATGACACTCTACAGCCTCATTTGCCAGTGTAATCCTTATTACGGGCACAACAACTTCTTCTAGCGACGCTCCACCATGGACTTCAACATTGGCACGTCTGCCACCTTTGAAGCGATCATAGTTGGCAAGTACCCAAAAGCCATTATTATCCGTTGCGGACTCAGGGCATTCATCAGTATCGCTTTGGGGACAGCATCGTCCTGAATGCTTTCCGTTTTCCTCCATCTGCCAATGATTGATCTCCCATCTATTTTCGTGCTGGTTCAGTACGCACAATCTGCTGGAACCATGGTCAGACACCAGAAGAAAAAATTCTGCATCATGATTAAGAAGACAGCTTTTGATCGTGACGAGAGAATCACGGATAACAGTAAGCTCATCTGCGAGATGTATTGCCGGCCCGGTGCTCTGCTGGGACGGCACACCCTCATGCTTTCTTTTATCAAGGTTTTGCTCTTTAGGACACTTGAACCCCATCCAGTTGTCAAAAAACGCACGGTTGAATTCTGTAAGTGTCGGCAGTGAAGCCCTGCCAACACTGATCTCGATCCAAAGTCCCAATTCTTTAGCGATCTTCTTGATGTATCCAAGATATTCAACGCCAAGCGCATCAATCCAATATAGACCAGCGCCTTCACCTGCAGCCTGATCAACCAAAAGATTTCTTGTCGGCAAGCGATTATAACGTCTATTCCCGGGCTGTGAAAGCTCGATGACCTGTTGCAAAAAAACAGAATCAAGTGTATTGTTTGCTTTTTGCCGCTTGTAGTCCCTAAAGTATTGGGTCAACAGTTTTCCTTCGGCGCAGGAAAACTGATAATCATTGAAATATGCAGCAAGATCAGGATAGATTCCTTCCAATATTGACTGATCCAAACTATATCGAGCAGTCTCCTCAAGTATGGCGCGTCTTTCAAGAATGGTGTTATCCGTAAGGTAGTAAACTCGATTAGAACCCTTTTCGTGCGAATCTCGCACGAATTCACTGATGTCTACCTCTGGATGTGCTTTTAGAAACGCTTTGCGTTCTTGGTATAATGATTGATATGATTCGCTCGTATGCGGTACATATAAGATTGCGTGGGTTAGTTCTCTGCGATACGCAGCATAATTCATAGAATGCTGTATGACGAGACGAAAATATGGTGATTGCGTGCCACAAAGCAAAAGCTTGAGATAGCTTCGCCAATGGTAAATATCGTTTGTTTCAAGCGATCGGTCGATTAGATACTCAGTCCACTCCTGCTCGCCAAGAGCCCTCTCAGGAACGACAAATGAAGTATCAGCATCACGTATTGCTGCATACGAATTTGATATTACCCCAGAACAGATGATGGGAATCTCAGTCTTAACGTATAATTTTCCAGCAGGGTGATCCTCGAGTTTCCTAAGTAATGCCTTAAAACCGGAAATCGAATCAATTGGTACACTCGTGTTCACTCTCACAATAGAAACGTCAGAGCTGGAGCAAAGCTCACACCAGCGATTGCTTCCGAATTTTGTGTTTTGCTGTTGCAGATGTTCCAGTTCTGTTCCCTGATTGCGGCAAAGGACAATAATCTTCTGAGGGAAAGGTTGCCCGGCAATTCTTCTCAAAAACGTGGTATTCCCCGAAAGCATAATCTGTTCGCCCACCCCTTTAAGTAGGATGGGCTTACCCGCATTCAACAGATCATTGAAAACAGCATCCTCGTCTGGCAAGCTATCATCTGCGCAGTAATCACTCATGCTGACGGTATGCACTCGCGTCGGAAGAGCCCGTACCAGCTCCTTCAGGTCGGAAGAAGCATTTGCAGCGACAAGAAATGGGTAGGCAGTATCACTGGACAGATACTGCGATAAAGCCCTAATCGCCTCGTGCAGCTCAACTCTCATTATAGCATTCCCTCACTATCCATCATCTGTACGCCAACATCCAGTTTGTCCTGTACAAGACGCTTAAGATACTCCTTCGCCTGTCGATCATCCATTTCATCGATCCGATTCAACAATGCTTGGTTAGCGCCAGACAGATAATTGTGATCGGCTTTCTCTTTGACAGCAGACTTTGCTGCGTTTCCTGTTATCCATTCATAAGGGTCAGAAGGAACACTACTGCGGATGGCCTGACGTGCCTCGTCTACAGTTACTAAAGTATGATACTGGCCAATCATCTCCCTGACAAATGCCGCATCAATGGCAGACTGATCCTTCAGCTTTGAAAGGAAGGAGGGATTTTCATCAAGATAAGCGAGCGAAGCGGTGATATCTGCATCTGTAGGAGAAATGGCTTTGAGCGTGCCAAAAAGCCTCTTTGCCTGCTGATGCTCAGAAGCTGGCACCAAAGCAAGGATCGGTGTGCTATAATGCTCTGACCACAGATTCGCATTATCAAAGCCGGAGAGAGCATTCCATCTGAGTCGAAGCTGCGTAGCCCGTAGTGAAGCACGTTCTCTGTCAGCTGCTTCATTCACCTCACGGACAAAGTCTGATTTAGACTTGTTGAACGAAGAATGATCCAAGCTTGCATATATCCTCTTCCCAGTGATTGCGTCAAGGCCTTGCAAGCTGGTGGCATAATACTCGGTAAACCTTGTTGCCCTGTTATTAAGGAAGTCCAGGATCTCCAAATGTTTTTCAGTCAAGACAGTGAGGAACTGCCGCTTCTTATCCGCCGTCGCCAAACCGCCATCAGAAATAATCTCTCGTAGAAGCTGCACCCACGCACGTAGGTCAGGAGCCTTTTCCTGAATGACCACAGAAGGAATATGGGTATACCTGGCACATTCCTTCCATTTTGTGATGCAGGAGGGATAATCGTGCGTTACGTCAAATGTCGAATCTCCTGCAAATTTGTTGGACGCTCCGACGATTTGATATTGAACAATCAGCTTGCTGATCTCTTCTTCACCGGTTTCCTGACTCCACAGCCATAGTGCTTCACCAGACGAAAGCGCACTCCGCACGTCTTCCAACGCGTTGGGAGCACCGATTTCCTCTGCCAAGCGGAAGAAGTCCCCATTATGGAATTCTTCCAGGAAAATACGCAAGCCTTCTGCACCGTTTTCTGTTGTCAGCAACTCTATAAGTTGACCCGATGAAGCCTGAACATCCAGTAGCATTTTTCCAAACCGTTTTGCCTGAGTCGGTACATTGCCGTTTCCCTGATCGTTTGCAATTTCCGCGATTCTCTCAAGGCAAGCACCGAGGTTACGTTGATCGACATAGGTATAGCACCAAACAGGATAGCCAAGCTCCTTTAACTTTGTGCGCATTCTGCTTGCGGCACGCTCTACAGACGAATTTTCTGCCACATCAAAAGCATCGTGAACAAAGTCCACAAAAGCTTTCTGCTCCCGGGACATGATTTCAATGTACTTCTCTTTGTAGTTCCGGATACCTTGGTTGGGGTTCTTGTACTTAAAGCACTCGCCGACATGCTCACCAAGCTTATCGGGATTCTGAGTGTCGCCGTCATCACCACTCTCACCAATGCTATAGCGATAAGGAGCCTGCGCATATTCCCTCAGCAGAAAACCTGTCAGAAAAGCGTAAAGGTTGCAGGGCATGAATCCGCGTTCTGCCAGAAAATCGTAGATCTCACTATGGGATATACGGACATCGGTCGTGAACCGCGCATCTATCATTTCTGTCAGCTGCTGTTTCAAAATAGAAATGGGTAGACTTTTCAATGACGGCTGTTTCCAATATTCAGGAACAGCCCAAACTTGCTGAAGCACTCCAGAAACATATCTCTGTTGATAAATGCCACCTGTCTCGCGCTTAATGCCCTTTTTAGCACCATCAAGGAATTTATCTTCATGGAAGAAGTTTTCGCTCACGGCTGCGTTATCGAAGGATAATGGATATCGATCGAGTACAATTCTTGGCAGGATCTCATCCCTAATCGTCCGAACCGCTCCTAAGGCGCGCTCAAAATGTTCGCCGTAATAGACAAGCAGGTTTTCTGACTCGACTGCTTCTTTCCATGCGGTCAGTACTGCTGTCAAGTTTCTCTTATGGTTGTTGGCAAGATCATCATCCTTGGGGCGCCAATACTCTTCATTGCCCGCATACTTAGCCCATTCTGCGAACCTGGCTGCGCCCATAGGAACGCCACTGGCGTCAATTATCACCATCTTCCGCTTGTTTTCCTCACGCCTGGCGTCGGCAATCAGTGCCCGCATCCTCGTCTGCTCCACCTCGTCTCTTACAAAGCATACAACGCCATAGATATGGAAGTCAAGATTCGGTGTCGCAACCCGATCTGCAAGCCGGTTCGTAATGCGCGTAAAATCATCGATGGTGACAGGGATAAACTGGAAACGCATGGCTTCAGCGTCGTTTAGTTTTATCGCATCGGAAAGCCTTGCGTCACTCACTAGTTTCCCAGTTCGGGTGTCATTTTTGATACGGGCGATCAGTTCGTCAATCTTCGGTTGATCGCCTTGCACAGTAGCCGTCGCATATTCCACTAGGTGGTTCTCCGCCTCTGACGCAAAGAGTATTTTCAATTGCGCCACAAGCTGGTTTCTCAGCATTAGTGCCGGGCTGGTAGAGAAGCTGTCGTCTCCTTCGAAAGCCAGCTTAACATTGGCTTCCGTGGGCCGGAGCAGCGGGATTGCATTGTTGATGCGCCGGCTGATGGCCTGCATCATCAATACAACCTTCAGCACGCGCTTTTGTTCTTCGTTGAGACGGCTTTCATTCTGCGGATAGGTATCAAGCACGCCGGAGATCAGAATATCCAAGTTACTCCTGCCAGCACCAGTACCATGTTCATCGCGGCCTTTTTCATAGAAGAAATCCCAGAGGTAATCCATCGTCAAGATGTCGGGATTATCAGGAGTGTGTGTATTGATGAACCACTGGAACGCATGAAGGTCTTCCGTCTCGTCGCTCTTGATGAAGTTGAACATGCTTCGTTGATTAGATGCGAAACGCTCCGAGATGTATTTCAGCATCAAAGCCGCCATTGGATGAATAGGGGTCATTCTGCGCAGCACATCATCCCCAACGTTCACCTGACGGGCAACTGCCATACGGGCTTCCGAAGAACGCCCCGCAATGTCATCAAGATACAGTTCCCAAGTATCATGCGCGGCAACATTGGGTTTCATGGCGTGACCAATCAGATCAAAAGCCACGTTGTCTGGCATTTCAATGCGGACAACTTCAAATCTGTCTTTAACTATATTGCTCAGCTGCGTATTTTCGCCGTTTCGGTCAAGGGCGCCGATTTCATGCGTCACGATGATCATCTCAAACGGCTTGATGGCACACAATTCAACAAGAGACTGTAGCTGATCGAGGGTGTTGAGATTCTGCTTAAAATAGCTTGAAAACTCATCCCACAACAAGACCAGAGCCGTGAGCTTGTTATTATCGATAATATCCGTTATCCAGCCCTTCAGATCGGACATGGTAAGGTCATAGACACCGATCCTCTCATTCTCTGACATGTCAAGAATGTCGTTGATCAGCTGATCCACATTTGCTGTTGAACGAAGCTGAGTTAGAATGTCCTCCGGGGACTTGCCTGCAAAGCTACCCTTACTGCGGTACTCTGGTTTATTCAACATGATTTGAAAAATCTGCTGCTTTTCTTCATCCTCCAGCCATGCGGCAATCCGACCGCGAATGGTCCGGGTACCCAGATAATCGTAACCTGCCTTCTTTAGCGCATCAGATATACTCTCATAGATGGCCATGATTAGTTTACGGGTATTGCTAATGTCACCAGAGCTATAGCGAAAGGCGGTGACGATTTTTCCCTGCTTGTGTGCCAGAAACTTTTCGCGCAAATCAGTTTTCGCTCGCAATGCAGGAAATTCATTAAAATAATCATTGAACTTTTCTTCGGAGCAGCTGAGCAATTCCTTAACTGTCCAGATAACTCGAGACTTACCTGTGCCAAAAGCACCTTGCACCCAGATGCAGTGCTTCTTTCCGCGAGCCTCACGGGCAAGCATGCGCTCCGTTTTCTCAAGTAGTTCAATGAACGTCGGGTGCGGCCAGGTCTTCATCCAGCCGTCAATATCTCCTTTGATGGAGTCCGGATTAATCTCTGGATAATAGCTCTCATCAACGGTAAAAAATTCGCTGTAATTGCTCTGTAGTTCCGACATGGTTCAGCTCTCCCTTATGATGATTTTGCAATGGCATTATGAGAACAATTTCAGCACATCGTTTGAAGTCTTGTCCTCGCGCAGGCTGATCTTGTCAAGCCCATGAGTAAACGTCACATTGATAAGAGCAGGATACTTGGCGGAGAGTCCATTCAGCAGGGTGATCATTTCTTCCTCGGTACAGCCAAACAGTTTAACGGGGCTGATCCCAGTGGAGTCAATACTGATATTCATCAGCCGGGTCAGACTGAACTCATAATAATCCTGACAAGCTTCTGCATAGCGATACAGGGCGTAGAGAAGCACGCGATCATCTTGAAGGATGCATTTAGTACGGGTGATGGTTTGGACAGATTTCCCTTTCACGCTGGCAGTACCGAAATTCAGTTTTTCCCCAAGTGGTGTTTCAACAAGCCGCCTAAATGCACCAACCACAAAACCAGCATCTTCGTGAGAAAGACCAGCATTTTCCAATAGGTTCATAGTTGTTTTGCGTTCAAACACAGTATTGATTTGCATATTGTCGATATACCAACGAATCTGAGCATTGTTGTATGCAAGATTTGTATAAAGAACTCCCCAAGTAGCACTTGTCTCCCAGCCTAAACGCTGAACCATATCGAAGATTTCTGTCGTCTGATATGTTCTCTTAGCTACAAGGCCACAATCAAGTAAAAACACCTTGAAATACTTGACCTGATTAGGACCGAGTTTATTATCCGCAAAGAAATCATTTCCTTTATCAAAGAACGCCTCAATCCATTCAGGTTTGGGCGCATGACCAGCAAAACTACAAATATAACTCATTTTCTTGTTACCTCCGGCAATAGGAATTCTCAATGAATTATACATAAGACACCCGTATTCGATGTCGTGACATTTCCTGCAGTGTCGACAATCTGTTATTTTCAAACCATTATCAAAACTGATACAACCATATGGGCAATTGCATTGACAGACTTTACATCCAATACAATACGCTGCTTTGTGAAATACGTTCTTAAAGAATTTACCTTCCGCAGTTGCATTTATTGCTGCAGGAACATGTACGTAATAATCTGTTTCACTACCTTCGACTGAGTAAGGGAAGGCAATGGTCCCCAGTGTTTTCATCCATTCACGCCAATCGCTTGATGGATTACTCACGTGAATAACGAGTTTATCACCTTCAACTCCATCTGAATACTTCATTGTGTTTCTGGCAATATCGCGACCACTTCGTCTGCTTGCCCAGCCACCATTCGCAATATAGCTATCAATGTTTGCATCAGTAGAAGTATCGTGTATCGCTGAAATAAGCGCGTCTATCTTTTCAGCATAAACCTGATGTCTAAGATAATCACATCGATCTCCGCCCATCGGGCAAAGCAAACACCCAACTCTAGTACTTCCGAATTTGTATGCATTATTGATCACTATACCTCGTGAATACAGGTACATCCACACTTCAGCCGAAGTCCAATCCAAGATTGGATAGAAGGCATATTGCCCTTTTTGTTTTGTGCCGTAGTTCTCTGCCTCGTATTCAGATCTTCTTAGGCTTTCAGCAGCTCTGACGCCGACAAAGTCGCACCAACATAATCTAATTTTCCCAATACTTCTCTGATTTTCAAGGTTTGTGGAGATGACTTATGGACTGTACAACACCATCTCAGCGTCCTCGACGGAGGTCCAAATAGACGCCAGCTATCGTCAGGATCCAGGTGTGATGTCGCCCGATAAAATGCGATGCCATCGTTCTTGCATTGCTGCTCCACGATATCCACCAACTTGTAGGTGTCGGGGAACTCCATCTTCGTATCACCAAAGACCACCATAAAGGCATTGTGAGGCAATGCTTTTTTGACAAGCTCCAGCAGCACCATGCTGTCCTTGCCACCAGAGAAGGCCACATGGAAGCAGTCCAGTTTTTTCTGATACCGCTTCCAGTAATCATAGATTTTCTTGACCGTCACCTGTTCGATGATGGCCATCATGTCGGCGTTTCTCTTCACCATGTGGTCAATATCCACAGGCTGAAGAGCATATCCCTGCGGCACAGCAGGAACTTTCTCGCCGCTTTCAGCAGCAGCTACCAGGTAATCCATCACAGGTGCTTCGCAAAGAGAACCGCCCTTTGTCCTGGCGACCAACTGGCCACGATAATAGTAACTGGCTGCCTCAGCCCACATGTAGGGGGAATCGTCCTGATCTGTAAAGGTAAACCACTCATCCATGTGAAGCATCCGCATTTCGGCGGCGTATACCGGACGAGGTTCCTTAGAAGAGTTTGGCGTCGAGTCGTTGAGCAGCAAGCCGCCAGTCTCTGCGTCATATTCATATCCGAACACTGGAATCACCTCGCTGTTCATTTAGAATTCTGGCTCTATCGAGCGTCTTTCGCACCGTTTCGCTGCGCCGGAGGATGTATTTGCGCTCTGTCAGGTATCGTCCAACGGCTTCTTCTGTCAGCATGACGTTATCCTGGATGACAGCGTGAGCTAAGCGGTCCTCATAGCTGTCAAAATGCCTTTCAGCTGAAGAAATGCCACCAACGTAGCTCATCTGTGCCGGGCCACCATCAATGGTAAACCGTTTACTAAAGCGACGCAGAAAGCTCTCTACTAGGTATAAGTTCCAGATGTATCCCGGCACATCCGGAAAGGAGGTGTAACTGGTGATTGCGGTAATCGAAATGATCCTGTTTCCCGCGAACAGGGATATCGCGTGATCAACCGCATCCACGTTGAACTGAATGGAGGCATCACTAACGTAATGATCATGATCAATGCGAACCATAGTGTTGCTGGCAGCAACAACACCAAGCACCGCATGATGCCCTGTCAGCTCGCGCTCGTAATCCTCAACTTCCGTTAACGTAACTTGATCCAGACCCTTTAACCAGGTCTCCATTAACTGATAGGTAGACAAGCGGAGCTCCGGCCGTTTGACGATAAGTCCGTTGCGCGTGAATTCATCTGACATATGCCGAGTGAAGATCGCGTCCCTAACGGCACTAGAGGATACTTGCGGATTCAGCCCACAGCTTTCTTCAATAGGAAGTTGAGCCAGTGAAAAGAAACCTTCCTCCCGGATCAGCGGCAGAATTCGATTGACAATATCTGATACTTCGGCTTGATCGAGTTCGATAAAGTCCACCCGAGCATAGGTTTCTGGGGATGACCAGACAAACCTATCAGAACGTGAAAGTGTCCCCTTGATGACACTCGTGGTAAGATACGGGCACCGGTTCTTCAGTTGCTGATAGGTTAGTATAACGTCATTTCCATACGCCTTGGTGATTTCTTCTATTTCATTTGCTTCTTGATCCGCAAGCATCCATTCTGCCTTGTAGATGTACTCGGGCAGAATGCTTTGTAATACGGTCTGCATCAACGAACTCTCATAAATATGACAGGCTTCAAACAGCTCACCATGGAGACAAAACAGTTCGCTGTAATAGATAACCCGATGGCCGCTCCTGATGATGTCTGTGATTAGACTCCGCAAACTTTGCTTCTGATCTTCTGACAGGAAATAGACCTTTTCGCCGCTTTTCAAACCTCCGCTCATCAAAAGAGGCACCATATCTATATCAACAGGTAGTTCCTCATCAAATTTGGTTTGATATGTACGCTTCAGCTTGTTAATATCAATGATGGACGTAGGGCGAATACCATGGGGAAAATATACAGGAACTAAAGACAGGATACGCTTCCGTATTTCAGCCGACAAGGAAGCATTTTCTTCCATTGTTGCTATGTTACCATTAATCAAGTCGGACAAAGTCACTTGTTTCTGTTTACTTGCTAATTCGGTTGTCTGATCCTGCTTCTCCAAATATGATACATATTGTGCCATCGCAGCACCGAATTGGTGATGACGTTCGTCATTCATCCTAACAAAGTCGGGTCGGGACATCAGCGCATCCACAATGCTCTGTACATCACTTGATTTCGCATTTACCAGTGAATAAGGTAGTCCATTACGCCGAATGAAGTCCTCGATCATGCGAATCGATGTCCAGTAATTCCCGGCGGTTCTTTCGGCCAGATGCCGATTCTGTACTAAGAAAGTCCTGAAATCGTCTAAGTCTGTCAGATTGCTATCACCGATGGGCAAGACGGCTGGTTTCGGCTGCTGCGGCTGATCCTTCGTCCATATCACTGGTCGATTGGGGAAAGCCCTGCAACCATCCAGCTTGAAGCGTAGCCGATATCCTCTGTTCTCCGCTTCTTTCAGCGCAATCGGAACGGATCTGTCAGATGCAATCCAAAGACAGCCTTTTACAGATCTATTGTCTACGTAAGGTATTTTCTTTGTGCGTAGCTCGTGGATGATCCACTCTTCGCCTGTTTTCTTTGGAATTGGAACAGATTTTTTGACGCTTTGATGGGTGTACGAAATCCGCAAACTATCGCCGAGCTCAAACAGTCGATAAAGCCCGCGAATCCTGCGTACAATTGTGGTAGCATCTATATTCGACTCAAGATAATATCCTGGAGCGAAACAGCGGGCAACACGCATACCACTCTTATGTTGCTCATCAGCAAAAGATAGGGCATTATATCCAGGTATATCTCCGTTCATAATACCCATGAATGCTTCCCGATGATCTTCAAACAATGCTGTGCACAGGTCAGTATACAGTTTTCCCCATTTTTGAATGCGCCTCGTCACCCCCTTATACTCATACGCCTCGGACTGAGTATAAGCATAGGAAGCCTCGTTAGCCCAATCCACAAGAAGAAGACCTTTGCTTTGCCAATCGTAGTTTCCATCCTCAGCAAGTTGTCTGATGGCTCCATTCTCATGATACGACTTGGGAGAGGCAGAACTTTTTTCGTCTACTTCAGCACCAATAGTACCAGTCTGATTTTCGGAACCGGCCCCAATATCTATAGCCTCCGTATCACTGGAAGTTTCCAGTTCAGACACCGTAGTTCCCTCTGCTGGTTTCTGCTTAGGCAACTCCTTCGGTGGTTCACGATAGCTTTTAATGAATGTATAATAGAGGTGTGTTACGGTACGAATCGCCTGAGCTTCCTTTCCGTATCTGAAACGCAGTAACTTCCCTTCTGCGATTTTCTGTTGCACATTTCGTACAGTCTTAACATCCGTCATGCCAAGAAGGGGCTGATTCAATTGACAATAGGAAGTAGCCTTCTTCAGACACTCAGCTATTATACTAGGAGAAAAACCAATGCGTTCTTTGGCATAAGAAAAGAAGGCATCTTCAATGGACGTATTAGAACTAGCCAATCGAATCGCCTCCTTCAATATTTTCTGGTAGTCTGTGGGGCTTGTCTTATATAATTCAAACATCCGGCGGATCATTGCTGATGCGCCAGATAATCCCTTCTTGCCATCCGTAAACAGATATTGAACATTGGCAAGTTGCATTTTTATTCCATTGACATTACGGTAAGTTTCGTCTATTGAGACGCCCCTCCGATTGGCAAGAGCTCGCAATGTTTCGGATAGTCTCACTGCCGCTGCACTATAATCAGCTCCATCGATAACTTGCTCGTATGCGCTGAAGAGAAAGGCAACCTCATAGCAATCCCACGGAATTCGAATCGCCATTACCAAATTACCCTTCTTTCCCAATAGAATCTATTGCAGCTCAAATCCCGAAATGGGCATAATACCCCCATTTTGAAGTATAGCCTATAAAATTTTAACACATTCTTGTCCAAAACACAATAAGAGAAATGTTCACAGTAGATATTCTGACTGTCTTCAGCTATTCTGCCTTTGAAAGAACAACTGTGGCTTCGGGTAAGCAGAGTGCGAGCAAGGATTTCTGAGCGATGTTAGAAAGGCAAGCAGGAATAGGTGAATCTGCTAAAACCATCTATTTGATGACCCACCAGAGAGGGCAGAGGGAAGCCTTGAAGCATGCCCGTGAACGCCCCCCTGTGGATCAGGTAAAGCCCTCAAGAGCCGTGAAAAATAAGCCGGGCTGTCATGTCTTCTCAGAACGGCTTGCAGCGTCGCACAAAATAATTAGCACGAAAATTCTAATGAAGGAAAAAGCGCGTTAGAAATCGGGCCGAAAAATTAGAAATCTGCTAATGGCTTCTCGAAATAATGAGCAGGAGCACCGGCTCGCATGACATCCAAAAATAGAAAAATCCCGATTCCTGAGTGGAGGGCTGTTAGCAGCCTTTGGGCTCGGAATCGGGGATTTTTCGGTGTTTTTGGCGCACCCGGCGGGATTCGAACCCACGGCCTACCGCTTAGGAGAACTCGTGTCGTACTTTTTGCCCATCTCATCTCGTTCGATTTCCTGTCATTTCGCCTTGATTTGTCAAGAAATTCTGCGAGTTTTCCTAAACGACAGACCGGTTTAATCGTTGGTTTTGTGTGGTTATTCCGCACACCTCTATTAGCAGAGTTCCAACTTTTTCCGATTCCCAGAAAGCCAGCTATTCCTTCGTTACCGCAGGGTAAAGAGATGCAAAGCAGGAAAGAACGCTTAGCACTTCTATGCCCTGCGGCTTTTTTCTGCACATGAAATGAATCTTTTTCAAAAAGAAAAGCAGAGTGACCGATACCCGGCGCATCCGAAAGACCCTAACTTTCGGACACGCCATCGTCACTCTGCTTTTTGAATTGAATTTTGGAAAGGATCATTATGGAACACAAAATCATAGCTGTCGCCAATCAGAAAGGCGGCGTTGGAAAAACGACTACTTGCGTGAATCTCGGTATCGGTCTGGCACGACAGGGGCGCAAAGTGCTGCTTGTCGATTTTGACCCGCAGGCAAACCTGACCATCAGCCTGGGCTATCAAATGCCCGACGAGCTGCCCGTAACGCTGACAGACGCGGTTTACAACCTTCTGAATCGAGGGACAAGCCGCGGCAAGGACGAACCGCTTCTGGATATCCGAACCGCTATCCTGCATCACGAAGAAGGCGTTGATCTTCTCCCCTCCAGTCTTGGATTATTCAGTCTGGAACTGACGATGACCGGCGCAAACGCCCGCGAAACCATTCTCAAGCGTCTGCTTGCGCCGCTGAAATCTCAATATGATGTGATTCTCATCGACTGTGCGCCGACGCTTGGCATGTTCACGCTGAATTCACTGTCCGCCGCAGATTCCATCCTGATTCCCGTTTCCGTAAACTTCCTGTCTATCGAAGGCATTTCTCAGCTTCTGGATACCGTCATGTTCATCAAGCAAGAGATCAACCCTGATGTTATCATAGAGGGCATTGTCCTGACAATGTTAGACGCACGCACCAGCTATGCGCGCGGCATGGTATCCCTCATCAGCAATACCTATGGAAATTCCCTCCCGATTTTCAATGCGCAGATTCCCTATTCCGTCCGTGCTTCGGAAATCAGTGCGCTTGGATGCAGCATCTATGCGCATAATGCGAAAGGCAAAGTTGCGCGCGCTTACGAGAAGCTGGTGCAGGAGGTGATCGGGCATGGCATTTGATACCAGCGGCATACGCCTGAAACCTTGCGTCGATCTGTTCTCGACGGAAGCCAGCCGTCAGGATGCGAGTTTGGAGAAAATCCGCGAAATACCGCTGGATCAGCTCGTTCCATTCAAAGACCATCCGTTCAAAGTCATTGATGATGAATCCATGATGGACACGGTGCAGAGCATCCGCGAACACGGTATTCTGCTTCCGCTCATTGCCCGCCCCATGCCGGATGGCAAATATGAGATTGTATCAGGACACCGCAGAAGCCATGCCGGAAAGCTGGCTGGTCTGGAAACCGTGCCGGTCATCGTCCGAGAACTCGACGACGATACCGCCGTCATCCTGATGGTGGATTCCAACCTCCAACGCGAAAATATCCTGCCCAGCGAACGCGCCTTTGCGTTCAAAATGAAGCTGGAAGCGATGAAACATCAGGGGCAACGCGCCGATTTAACTTCTGGCCAAGTTGGCCAGAAGTTGAAATGGTCTGTGGCCATGGTAGCCAATCAATCGGGAGACAGCATAAAACAGGTACAGCGGTATATTCGATTGACCGAGCTTTTGCCCGAATTGCTCGATCTGGTAGACGAACGAAAACTGGCGTTCAACTCTGCCGTCGAAGTTTCCTATCTGAACCCGGAAGAACAAGGCTGGCTGGCAGAAACCATCGACAGTGAGCAGTCCACGCCGTCGCTCTCTCAGGCGCAACGCCTGAAACGCTTTTCGCAGGACGGCAAACTGACCGAAGATATGGTGCTGGCGATCATGTCCGAGCAGAAAAAGCCGGAAACCGAAAGGGTCGTGCTGCAAAGCAGACAGATATCCCAATATTTCTCCCCATCCGCAACGCCGAAAGAAATGGAAACCTCGATTCTTTCCATGCTCGATACGGCGAGGGAATGGCGCTCCTATTTCCCGGAGGACAGCACGCTCGACGACGTAAACCGCCGTATGCGCAAGGTGCTTGAAGGGATGAAGCGCACGAAATCCCGTGCGCCGGAACGCTGAAAACTGTCAAGTTTCCAAAAACCTTTTTTCAACAGTTGACAGGGAGGATTATCTATGGCTATCATCCGCGCCGCGCATGAGCGCGACTTCACGATTATCACCAACGCGGCACTCCGCGACACGAACCTTTCGCTGAAAGCCAAGGGGCTGCTTGCCCTGATGCTCTCCGAACACGACGGCTGGAATTTCACGATCAAGGGGCTTTCGGCCAAGTGCAAAGAAGGCGTAGACGCTGTTGCCGCCATCGTCAAAGAGCTTGAAGCACAGGGCTATGTGGTGCGCCGCCGTGAGCGCGGCACCGCCGGCCACTTTGCCGCAGCGACCTACACCATCTACGAAAAGCCGATACGGGAAGCACCAAAACCGGAAAAGCCCGTACTGGATAAACCCGCCGCGGACAAGCCGTCCACGGTTTCACCGCCAACGGTAAAGCCCGTGCAAAGAAATACCATCGTTCCCAAAACCATCGTCACCAAACCCTGCGTAAGAAAACCCTTACCGTCCATCCATCCCATCCATCCCGAACCCGTTGACCTTCCCGAAAGCCCGGATGGGATGGATTCGATGGAGCAGCAGGAATCAGCAGACGATGCAGGCGGCAGCACGGATGCCGCGCCCATAGACTGGCTGGACGAAATCCTGCCGATTGACCCCGACGAAGACGAGTACATACCCTGGTGCTGGGACGACCTTGAAGCCCGAAAACCCTTTACGACCCGTCAGGACTTCGAGGATGTGCGCAATCTGGTCAAGCGGCAAATCCAGTATGACGATCTGCTGAAAAATCAGTGGAAATACAATCGGGAACGGCTCGATGAAATCGTGGAAATCATGGTCGAGCTGCATACCACGCCGGAAGCCGCTATTCGGATCAGCGGGCGGGAATGGCCTGCATGGGCGATTCAAGACCGGCTGAAAAAGCTCACCTACGATTCGCTGATGACGGTATATTACAACCTCGACCGCACGAAAAACGATATCCGCAACATCAAGAACTACCTGATTGCTACCTTGATGAACACGCCGATTACGCAGGAAAGCCAATTTACCGCCGAGTATCGCGCACACCCTGTATAATGCCCTGCGCCGCTCCTTGGATACCAGCTTATGAATATACGCGTGCTTATCGTGATTACAAAAAAGCGAAAAGAGAACTTTATATATAATCTGTTAGCTGGTTGCACATTCTTTTCACTCATGCTTGCCCTTATTTTCACTTTTATAAAATCTTATTTTTAGATACAATTCAATCAGCAAGAGAGCAAAGCTGGCCGGCATTCTCTAGCAGAAATATCAAAAAAGGAGAATGTAAAAATGGCTTTTGAAGCAGGTAAAATGATTAGAATTAAGAGTTCTTCCACTTTGGTTAGACGTGATCCGAGTACTGCTAATCCTTATATTGGCAGATTCTACAGCGGAAACATGTTTCTGTGTGCAGGCACTTCCGGCAACTGGATTAAGATTCGTTGGGGGAATCGAGATAAGCGAGAATATGCATACGTTCCTATGAATGATGCTGAAGAACTCTCTGTCAGCACCTCTTATCCTCTTGTCCCTGTTCTTAACATGGCACTTTCCTTTGCTCAGAATGGCGGCAGCCTTAGCGGAAAGGAAATCGAAAGTGGCAATTTGGAACTTGGCGGCGAATGGTGTCAGACGTTCCTTTACTGGCTCTGCAATGCGGCCGGTCTGTACGGAAGTTCGAACTTCCCCGCTTTCAATAAAGCCCTTTGCCGCGACTCCAAGGAATTCTTTGAGAATAAGAGGCGTTACTATGCCGCGTCCGGTTTCCAGCCTCAGTTGGGTGACTGGATTTATTACAAGAAGAATGGTAGCGCAGATGCAGTCAGCCATATCGGCCTCGTAAATGATTACTACAACAATAAAATTTCCACTGTTGAAGGCAACTGGGGAAACCCCAGGTGTGTTAGAATCTTCGATGATGCTGCTACGGAACACAATGGCTACACGATCATTGGTTTTGCTCGTCCCGTATATGCATAAAACCACATTCCATGTATTCGAAGCCGAGTTTATTGCTCGGCTTCCTTTTTTGCAGCATTTCAAAAAAGCTCTTTTTCTCTAATGCCAGAGGAAGAAAGTGTCAACCTGTTTCGTCTTAATACTATCAAGGAAGGTGATAAAATGCCGTGCTTCATTATTCTGCTCTGCTTGTGCCTGTTCCCATTTTCAACTGCCCGGTGCGAGGAGCAGGCAGTTGTCGAATCTTTGAACGCATCCATGCTGACCATCTGGGGTGGGAACAAGGATGAATCCCTATCTTCGACCTATCATACTTCCAATGGTGACATCGTGTTGTTGGCGCAAACCGACAGCACATTGGGTACGCCTGCTCTTTCTTCGCGCACGGCGGGCGGGACACGCGATGGCTGGATACTGCGGGTTTCCAACATGGGAGAATTAAAGTCCGAAACCCTGCTTTCCTGGGAAGGCACGCCATTCATCCTTGGTGCGGTAGAAAACCCAGAAGGCCTGTGCATGATTGTCGCGGAATCCATTGACAGAACAGAATACGTTGAAGACACCGGCTATATCGTGAAGTACAATATCGCAAGTAAGAACATTCAAAGGGAAGAATTGCCCGGCTTGCCGCATGACGTGTATGTTTGTGATCGTGGCTTGCTCGTTACAGGGGCATACATGACCGATTCTTCTCATGTGGCAGCATGGAGCGCCTTTGTCAACACAGACGGTCATATATCCTGGTCATATTGTAGCCCGGAGCTGTACTCCGAAAATGAAATCGTTTTTCAAAAAGGCGTATTGCGGCAGAATGAAATCATTCTATATTATAGAAAGCCGACTGAAGCCCCGGAAAAGCGATATCTTAGGATTTTGGATCAAAACGGGCAGTTCCTCCGCAATCTTCCTCTGCCAGAACTGGATAATTTTAACATTCACGGTATGTTGCCGACGGATGAAGGGCTTCTGATCTATGGCTATAAATTTGAGAACAATGAACATGCTCCGGTGGTTTTTCTTCATGTTGCTCTCGATGGTCATATTCTCTTTTTCAAGACGTTTTCGGATATGCAGAATGTTCTGTCCGTATGCTCCGCCTCACAGGGTGGATACTATTTTGTTGAAAATACCGACGATGGTCTGAATCTGTTTTATCTGTCCAGCGACGGAGAAACAGAATTACAGCTAAGTTTCTCCTATGATCATTTGATTTCGTGCAGGAATATCTATGAGGAGGCTGATGGAAGCCTCACCTGCGTGGGGGAAATGCGCATCCCGACATCTGATGATCGTGTACAAGAAAAATTGTTTATTCTACATTTTCCACAGAAAAACAAGCAGCCTGCATGATGTCGCTTGTTGCAATACAGTTTATGATGCCATGCGCCGCCCATCGCGAGCGGCGCATTTTTGTACCCATTTTTCTTTCACCATATATAAAAACGGAGGATTTATCATGGAAAACCATCTCGATTTTATCGTCATCAAAGCCGAACCCAAGTTCCGCGCAGACTCCTTTGTGCTGGATGAAGCCGATTGCTCTGCCGCGCCGGTTGAAACCGGCATTGTTCCCGTCACCCTGAGCCTGTATGCCTGCGATAAGCGGGACACCGCCGCCCGCCGCGCATGGGACAATTTCGGCGTAGTCACCGAAATGGTGCCGCTGGGTCTGCTTTCGGGCTGCCTGCTTCTGCCGCAGGCATACGAAGATGCCGACGCGCTGATTGACGACTGCCTGTATCTGGATCAGCCGCTCGGCGAAATGGTCGATCAGCTTACGGCACACGGTTATGATTGCGAGAACACCTTCATCATCACCGACGTTCTGCTCACGCCTGCCGCGCACAATCAGGATGTACTGGATGCCGTCGTGACCCGCCTGCCCGAAACGCTCTTTCTCACGCACCATGTTTACCCGCAGGTGCTTGCCTATCAGCCGGAGGATCACGGCGACCCGCTGACGCAGCCCGTTGAAAGCAATGGAAAATGGCTGAACGATCAGCTTGAAGCGGCGTTCTGGTCGGATGATGCCTGCTGCGAGGTTTCCCGCTGCGGAAGCATCATTTGCCGCAGGGTGGCTGGCGATGCCTAAAACGGATGCAGCAAAGCTGCCGATCATCACCTTCAAGCCCTTTATTTCCGAAAAGGGCTTTGAGCTTCTGGCAAACGCTGTTGTGGAACAGGCTGTCCACGACTATAAACGTCTGCTTCACCGCGTCTACGTCAAAAGTGAACACAATTCCAAAGCCTGGTATGACCTCGTGGAGCTTGAACAGTTTTTCTGCTCCAAGCGCTTTTCGCAGTTTACCGCGCTCGACGGTCGTGCGCTGATCGAGCGCATCCGCGGAGAAATGAACCTGTAAGGAGAATACACCATGAAAAAGTGGATTGGAGCAGCTGTTGCGCTGCTCTTTTTTGTTGGCTTGCTTGCGTTCCTGCTGCCGATTCTCGGCTGGCAGAAGCAGCTCGATCAGGAATCGGCGGAGTACGAAGCGCTGAGTTCCGCTGTGCAGCTGCCGCAGGCATCCAAACCGCCTGTCGTCACGCCGTCCGAAGCGGATTCTTCCGTTTTGAACGACCTTATCAGCTCGCTTGACGGCGATGTTTTGAGCGAAGATATTCCCGCATCTTCCGCGCCTGCCCGCACATCGAGCATTGACCTTGAAGCCTGCAAAGCGCAGAACAGCGATTTTGCCGCATGGCTGAGCATCCCGAACACGCCCGTCAATTATCCTGTCGTGTTCACCTACGATACCGCCTATTATCTCAAGCACAGCTTTACCGGCTCGA
>OQVI01000764.1_pt1 | contig 22921 bp, 20 predicted proteins | sample 1691651 | NCBI WGS metagenome assembly OQVI01 (sample SAMN03418287, study PRJEB22391) | human gut metagenome | biome: human-gut; feature: organic feature; material: feces | host: Homo sapiens | place: Italy | collected 2013-04
TGCCAAGAGCGGTCGTGGCAGGGAGAAGGACTTTCGGAAGAAGCAGACGGAAACACGGTGCTCACAGACTGCGAGATGGCGATGAACATGGGCGGCAGGCAGATGGGCGTGAAGCCTAAGCTGAAGAAAGTGAGACGCGCTTCGGTGAACGAAAACCTGAAGCGTGAGGTGCCGATAAAGAACGCCATGGTGAAAAACCATTACAACGCAATGACTCTGAGCATGTCGGGCAATTATGCGGTGGAGTTCAGGGCTTTCGACAACGGAGTGGCATACCGCTTCGTGACAGACGTAAAGGGAACGGCAGACGTGACGGGCGAGACGTTCAGGATAGGTTTCCCGGGCGACTATACGGCGCATGTGTCGTTCACTGACGGCTTCAAGACTTCTTATGAAAGTCCTTACAGCCATCTTAAGACACGCGACTTCAAGCCGTCGGACAAGATGATATACTTCCCCGTGCTTGTGAGTACGGACAAGAACTATAAGATTCTCATCTCCGAGGCTGACCTCAGAGACTATCCGTGCATGTTCCTCAAGGGCACGGGCGAGAACGGTATGAGCGCGGTGTTCCCGAAGGTTCCGCTTGAGTTCGGTGAGGACGGAGACCGCAGCCAGAAGATTCTGAAGGAGGCTGACTATATCGCCCGCACGCAGGGCAGGCGTTCGTTCCCGTGGCGCTATTTCGTCATCTCCAGACAGGACAGGGACATCCTTGCCAACGAGATGACCTACGTGCTGTCCTCTCCGTGCGAGCTGAAGGACTGCAGCTGGATAAAGCCGGGTCAGGTGAGCTGGGACTGGTGGAACCATAAGATGATTTGGGGCGTGGATTTCAAGGCTGGCATCAACAACGACACGTACAAGTATTACATCGACTTCGCCTCCAAGTTCGGCATACCGTACATCATCCTTGACGAGGGATGGGCACGCACGACGCGCGACCCGTTCAATTCCATCGACGCCATCGACATCCCCGAACTCGTGGCTTACGGCAAGAGCCGCAACGTGGGACTCATTCTGTGGCTGCCGTGGCTCACTGTAGAGAACAACATGGACCTCTTCAAGCGTTATGCCGAGTGGGGTATACCGGGCGTGAAGATAGACTTCATGGACCGTAGTGACCAGTGGATGGTGAACTTCTATGAGAGAGTGATAAAGGAGGCTGCCAAATATAATATGGTGGTTGACTTCCACGGTTCGTTCAAGCCTGCCGGACTGGAGCGCAGATATCCTAACCTCCTGTCGTACGAGGGAGTGCGCGGAATGGAGCAGAACGAGGGCTGCCGTCCTGAGAACACCATATGGCTGCCGTTCATACGCAACGCTGTCGGGGCTATGGACTTCACGCCCGGCTCGATGAACTCGGCTCAGCCGGAGCACAACCGCTGCACCGACCCCAACCCGATGGGTATGGGTACACGTGCGTGTCAGATGGCTATGTACGTCGTTTTTGAGAGTGGCATACAGATGTTGTCGGACAGTCCGACGAGATATTACGCCGAAGAGGAGTGCACAAGGTTCATAAGCTCGGTGCCGGTGACGTGGGACGAGACACGTGTCGTCGACGCCAAGGCGGGCGAGTATGTCGTTGTGGCGCGCAGGAAAGGCAGCCGCTGGTTCATAGGAGCGATGGGCGCGGGCGACGCAAGGACGCTTGAGGTGCCGCTCGGGTTCCTCGGTGACGGCGGAAGCCGCAGGCTCACATTCTTCGCTGACGGTGTGAACGCCGGACGTCAGGCATTCGACTATGTGAAGGGAGAGCGTCAGGTGGACAAGTCTGCGGTGCTCACTCTGAAACTGGAACGCAACGGCGGCTGGTGCGGAGTGATAGAATAACCGCACTGAACATTATACAGTCGAAACGCGCTGACTGCCTTTTCTGCTGTCAGAGACTCTTTCCTGTCCTGAAGCCTGAGGCGGTCAGCGCGTTCAGCTTGTCTTTTCCGTATTCCGTTTTTTATTTTTTCATTATCCCGAACCGGTCATCAGACTTCCATTCTTATTTCGTGCTGTTGTCAGCCGGATTGTATTCGGATTTATCGAAGATGTAGCGGGCTACATCGGGAAAAAGCTGAATGCAAGATGACGGCGGCAGTGCGTAGGAAGAATGAAGAGCTGACAACAGACATTAAACGTATAATCAGCGTTCTGATTATCGGTTTGGGATTATCTTTCCAACCTGTTCCGCTATCTGCTCCATGCCTTTCACGGAAGGGTGTCCGTTCATTTTGTCTATGTTTTCCAGCATCACGTATCTCACCTTATAGTGCTCGCATATGGCGCGGCTCGACTCGGTGATGTCTTCAGACAGTCCGTCGTTTATGATGACATATATCTCGGTGTTTGGATAGCGGGCTATTGTGTTGTCGAGCATGTATGCCATTGCCGGACGGAAAGAGTAGAGGTCGTCCTTCGTCCATCCGCTGTATTTGTATTCGCCTATGGGTGACGATGCCCAGCTGTCGTTTGTTCCGCCGAAGATGAAGATGATGTCCGGAGAGCCGAGATTCCACAGACGTGTGCAGAAGGAGCGGTCGCTGTAGTCGTCCTTGTTGTATCCGGTGTTGCATATCGTGGCTCCGGAGAACGAGTTGTTCACACACAGGCGCAGTCCTCTGCTGCTTATCAGCCTGTGCCACCACGTCTGCTGCACTGCCGTGACGTCGGTGTTGTCGTGCTTTCCCGCGTTGTACCACACGTAGTTCGTGTCAGGCTGAAGGTAGCCCTGGAACGTGCTGTATGAGTCTCCGAGTATTGACACCGACTTCTTCGACTGTGCCGGGCACGCCGTGCATGCGATTATGAGAGATGCGAAGAGGAAAAGTTTCTTTATGTTCATGGCTTTTTCATTTGTTTATTGTTGTTCTGTTGCTGTGTGATATGTCTCTCCGCTCAGATAGCCGAGCACCTTTCCGCTGAGCTGGAGAAGCGATATCTCGCATATCTTTGTGTCGTATTCGGCTACGAGAATGCGTTCGCGTGCGTCGAGCAGACTCTGTTGCGCCTCGCGCATCTCAAATCCTGATATGCTGTGCTCGAGATATTTGAGGTTGGCGAAATAGTAGTTTGTCTCGGCGGCGACGAGGTTCTGTCTCTCCTTCTGCAGTATCTCCCAGTTGTTCTTGTATGCCTGCCAGAAGTTGTTCAGCTCCGATTTGAGTGTCAGCCGCAGATTGTCGCGTTCCAGATCCGAGTATCTGATGTCGAGTTCGGCGTTCTTTTTCTGCATCTTCCGCTTGCCGTTGAAGAGCTTGAATCCCACGGTTATTCCCGCGTTCAGCCCCCAGTTGTCGCGCTTTCGTGTGGAAGAGAGCTCGTAACGGTTCATGGTGTATCCGTAGCCGAGGTTCAGCCGCACGTAAGGATAGTCGCGCGACATTATCTTCTTGTAGTCCGCCCTGACTATATCCGTGTTCTTGTCTGCCAGCAGAAGCGATGAGTTGGCAGACAGGGTCGCCTCCCACAGCTCGTCGTAACGCAGGCCGGGATTCACGTCGATGGTGGTGTCGCGTATGCCGAGGAGTGCGGTGACGTCCTCGTTGCCCAGCATCTCGTTCAGCTTTATCCTCGATGTGGTGAGTGCCTCGCGCTGTTTCATGTACTGGGTGCTGTCGGCGTTGAAGTCCACTTTTGCCTGAAGGTATTCCAGTTGTGAGAAACTGCCTACGTGGTAGTTCACTTCCACGATGCGCAGACGTTCCCGCGAGAGCTTCATTGCGTTGTGGAAGTTCTTCAGACGTATGCTCTGCTGTATGAAGTTATAGTACTCGGCGGCGAGCGACGCCACGTAGTCTTCAACGGCAATGCGTGTCTGCAACTCGCCCTGTTCCTTCATCATCTGCAACTGTTTGTAGTTTGTCCACACGTTGAAACCGTCGAATATAGTCCAGTTAAGCTCTATTCCTGCGTCAAGAGTGCCGTCGTAGGCGTTGCTTTCTTTCGTAGTGACGCCAGACTCTCTTGCTGTCGTGCTTGTGGTATGATAGTTTCCGCCGTACGAGGCGGTGAGGTTTACCTCCGGGAGCAGTCCCGCGTTGGCGGCTGTGGCATTGTTCGAGCTCACCTCCTGACGGTTTTTCACCATGCGGATGGAGAAGTTGTTCTCAAGACCTTTGGCAAGACAGTCCTGCAGTGTGGTCACTCCGACATCATGATATTCCGGTTCCGGCTGTGCGGCTGCCGCGCAGACACACATAATAAACACTGTTCCGGTGATGATTTTATTTACCATTTGTTAGCTTTTTAATTCTGTTTGTTGAAATGAAACTGTAGACAGAAGGCACGATGTACATTGTCAGGACAGTGGAGACAAGCATTCCGCCCACAACTGCGACACCCATCGCGATACGCTGGTTGCATCCTTCACCCGACGCGAAAGCCAGAGGGATGAGTCCGAGGACGGTTGCCGCGCTCGTCATGAGAATAGGGCGAAGGCGCAGCTTTGAGGCTTCACGCACGGCGGTGAGCTTGTCCTGTCCTTCCTGCTGCTTCTGGTTGGCAAACTCGACGATAAGTATTCCGTTCTTGGCGACAAGACCTATGAGCATGATAATGCCTATCTGACTGAACACGTTCATGGTTATGTCACCGAAGAACATGAATATCAGCGCGCCTGTTATGGCAAGAGGAACGGTGAGCATTATGATGAATGGGTCCTTGAAACTCTCGAACTGTGCCGCCAGAATGAGATAGATGAGCACCAGGGCAAGTATGAACGCGAACATAAGGCTTGACGAGCTCTCGCGGAAATCCTTCGAGTCGCCTGCCAGTGTGGTGCGGAATGTGTCGTCGAGCACCTCCTTTGCTATCTTGTCCATCTCGTCGAGACCTTCTCCGATGGTCTTTCCTTCTGCCAGACCTGCCGACACCGTGGCTGAGACAAAGCGGTTGTATCTGTACAGCTTGGGCGGAGCGATGGTGTTCTCAAGCTCTATGAGGTTGTCCATCTGTATCATCTTGCCGTCGTTGCTGCGCAGATATATGGAGCGCAGATCGGCTGGTTTGTTGCGTTGCTGGCGGTTTATCTCACCGAGTATCTCGTACTGTTTGCCGTTCATGTAGAAGTATCCCATGCGCTGGCCGCTCAGTCCGTATTGCAGAGTCTCGGACAGGTCGCGTGTGCTTACGCCCATTACGTTCGCCTTGTCGCGGTTGATGTGTATGCGCGCTTCGGGCTTGCTGAACTTCAGGTCGACGTCCGCCATCTGGAACACCGGATTCTCGTATACCTTCTCCATGAACTTGGGAAGCACTTTCTCGAGCTTTTCGAGGTTGGTGGCTTGCAGTACATACTGTATTGGCATGCGCGAACGACGCCCTCCGAACGATGACTGCTGCTGCACGAAAGAGCGCGCCTTGGTCTTTTTCTGTACGGCTGCCGACAGCTTTTCGGCAATGTCCATCTGGCTGTAATCGCGGTCTGCCATGTCTTTAAGAGTCACCTGTATGTTTCCGCTACCGCTCGATACACGTGCCGTCACGGCTTCCGCGTCAGGTATTATGGAGTCTACCACAAGGTTGATGTCTTCTGTATAATCCCTTATGTATTCGTATGTCACGCCCTCGGCACCGCGTGTGTTGATTGTAATCATCGAACGGTCTTCGAGCGGAGCCATCTCCGACGGAATCTTTCCCCATAGGAATATGGCGAGCACAATCATCAGTACCATTACCGGAATCACCCATACGCGGTGACGCAGGACGTATGCCAGCGATTTGTCATAGAGCCTGTTCATGCCGTCGAAGAACGGTTCGGTGGCGCGATAGAATGCGTTTTTCCTCTCACGTTGCTTCAGCATCTTGGTCGCAAGCATCGGAGTGAACGTGAGGGCGGCGAATGCCGATATGAGCACCGAGCCGGAGATGACCATGCTGAATTCGCGGAACAGACGGCCGGTGGTGCCCTCCATGAATACGATGGGGAAGAAGACAGCCACCAGAGTGATGGTTGTGGAGATGACGGCGAAGAATATTTCCTTCGAACCTTCGATGCCTGCCTGCATCGGCGGCATGCCTCTTTCGATGCGTATATATATGTTCTCGGTCATGACAATGGCGTCGTCGACCACCAGTCCCACTGCGAGCACCACCGCAAGCATTGTGAGCACGTTGATGGAAAAGCCGAAGAGATACATTATAAAGAACGCTCCGATAAGCGAAACGGGTATTACGATGCAGGGAACGAGTGTCACCCGCCAGTCGCGAAGGAAGAGGAAGATGATTATTATCACGAGAACGAACGCCTCATACACCGTATGCTTCACCTCATCTATGGATGCGCGGATGAACTTAGTGTTGTCGAAGCCGTAGCTGTACTTCACATCTTCGGGCAGGTCTTTCTTCATCTGCTCCATCCGTTTGTACACCGCGTCGGCTATGTCGATGTGGTTCGCGCCGGGCTGTGGCACAACCACCACGCCGACCATGGGCACACCGTTCATCTTCATGTAGCTTTTGATGTCGGCGGCACCGAGCTCCGCGCGTCCGATATCGCTGAAACGGATTATCCTGTTGCCGTCGCTTTTGACGATAAGGTCGTCAAACATCTTTGCGGTATTCATCAGACCCATTGTCCGGATGTTCAGTTCTATGGTGTTGCCCTCGATGCTTCCCGACGGCAGTTCCACGTTCTCGTTGTCCACAGCGTTCTTCACGTCCATCGGCGTGATGCCATATCCCGCCATCTTGATGGGGTCGAGCCAAAGCCGCATGGAGTATTTCTTCTCACCCCATATGCTCACGCTGCTCACGTCGGGTATTGTCTGTAGCTGCTCTTTCACCGTGAGGTCGGCTATTTCGCTAAGCTCCAGCAGCGGTCTTTTCTCGCTTTGCAGAGCCACCATGAGTATCGGTGAGGCGTCGGCGTCGGCTTTTGACACTGTCGGAGGGTCACAGTCGCGCGGCAGATAACGCTGTGCGCGCGACACTTTGTCGCGTACGTCGTTCGCCGCAGTCTCAAGGTCGACCGACAGTTCGAATTCTACGGTTATCCTGCTTCGTCCCTGTTCGCTCGTACTTGTCAGCGAGCGGATGCCCGGAATGCCGTTTATGTTCTGCTCAAGCGGTTCTGTTATCTGGTTCTCAATCACATCGGCGTTGGCTCCCGCGTACGAGCAGCTCACCGAGATGATGGGGTTGTCCACCGAAGGATATTCCCTTACGCCAAGGTAGGCATAGCCTATTATGCCGAAAAGCAGGATTATCACGGTCATCACAGTCGCAAGAACCGGTCTGCGTATGCTTACTTCAGAGATGTTCATCGTTCGTGCTTTTTAAGTGCGTTAATCAACCTTGTCGAGCTTCACCGGCAGATCGGTGCGCAGCTGCAGTGTTCCTGACGTTATCAGAGTGTCGCCCACGTTGAGTCCTTTGATAACCTGCACCTTGTCTTCTGTTCTCAGTCCCACCTTTATTTCTACAGGCTGCGCCTTTCCCGATTTGTAAAGGAACACCTTGTCTTTTCCCATTTCCGGCACGACAGCCTCCGAAGGAATGGCTATTGCGTCCTTTATCTCCTGTTTCTTCAGGTTTATGCTGGCATACCGTCCTGGCGTAAGTCTGCCGTCGGGGTTGGCATAAAGGGCGCGCACGGTGAGTGTATGGGTGTTCATGTCGATAGCCGACTCCTTCGCATACACTTTAGCCGGGAATGAGTTGAGCACTCCGTCGATGGTGAACTGAAGCCTTGTGCCGGGCTTGATGTCTCTTGCATAGCGTTCAGGAACGGCGAACTCCAGTTTCAGCGGAACTATTCTTGTCAGTTTGCTTACAACGGTCTGCGGTGTGGCATATGCTCCCACGCTTATCTGCCTTAGTCCGATTATTCCGTCGAACGGTGCCCTCAGCTCAGTCAGTTCTATCTGTGCCTTCACTATGTCGATGTCAGCCTGCAGTGTGGCAAGCTCGGTGTTCACCTGCTCATAGGCTTCCTGGCTCACCGCGTCGTGCTGGAGCAGGGTGCGCTGCCGGTACACGCGGTCCTTTGCCAGCTTGAGTTGCGACACCAGTCTTTTCAGTTCAGCCTGCAGTTTCTTGTCGTTCACCTTGGCGAGAAGCTGTCCTTTCTTCACGTGTACGCCCTCTTTGAACATTATGCTCACCACCTGTCCGGAAGTCTCAAAAGACAGGTCTACGTTCTCGTCAGGTATAAGCGTTCCTGTGACAGTGAACTCATCGGTAAGCGGACCGGTTCTTATGATTGTCCCGTTCACGTTCAGCTCCTTGTTTTTCCCCTTGCTGCCTTGCATTATCTTGTCGGCTTTTGCAAGCTCGGAGTTAGTCTTAGGCATCTGGGAATACACTCCCCACGCTACCAGCGCGCAGGCAATAACGGCTATCATGCCCCATTTCAGTCTTTTGTCCATCATCCAGTTTTTAGTTTATTAATTCGGTTGCATAATGCGTGGAACCGTTCTTTTGCATCCACAAAAGATTATGTCACACGAAAAAAGTCAAAGTAAAAAAGTTTTGGTAGTGCGAAGATACGAATTTAGAAGAAAGATGTCATAATCTTTTTACATTATTTATAGATTAAGGTTGAAAATATATGAAATCGCACAATGCATTCTTCCGATTTTATGGTTTGTTCTTCCTATAATACTAAAATTATCAAATAATGGTGCGGCATGTCTTTCTTATCGCTCCCATATGCGGCATACAGCCTTATGACGGCGCATGAATGGCGTCACCGTGACGTATGCCTGTGCCTGCCGTGACGGGATGCTGACCATGCCGTTTGCGGCGGGTGAGGACAGCGAAACGAAGCTTATGATGCCCGACAGCGTAAATTCCGAATACAATAATTTGGATGTTTAAAAACTAATATCTATATTTGCATCAATAAAAAACGCCTGTATCTACCGCGCAAGGCGGACGGATTGTACCGCCGGAGCTGATTTTCGCAGGCATCACTGTGCCATGAATACGCCTTGCCCTCATGGCGGGCGACATTTACAAGATTACAGCTGAACCAAATAAACAAACGATATAAGAAAATATGATTGACGTAAAAGAGACATTAAATGCTGCCGGCGAGCGCATGGAAATGGCTGCGATGTATCTGGACGAACAGCTTTCGCGTGTCCGTGCAGGCCGTGCCAATGTTGCCATACTCGACGGTGTGAGGGTTAATTCCTACGGTTCGATGGTTCCATTGAATCAGGTTGCCAACGTGTCGGTGCCCGACGCACGCACCATAGCCATACGTCCATGGGACAAGAAGGCTATACGCGACATAGAGAAAGCCATCATGGACAGCGATGTGGGCATCACTCCTGAGAACAACGGAGAGATAATACGCCTCGCCATCCCGCAGCCTACAGAGGAGCGCAGACGCGAGCTTGTGAAGCAGTGTAACAAGATAGGCGAGAAGACAAAGGTGGAGGTGCGCAATGCCCGTGCCGAGACAAAGGAGAAACTGAAGAAAGCCATCAAGGACGGACTGTCCGAAGACAACGAGAAGGACGCCGAGCTGGAGCTTCAGAAGATACACGACAAGTACATCAAAAAGATTGACGATCTGCTTGACGAAAAGACTAAAGAGATAATGACAGTATAAAAACGGCAGGCAAGAAAGAATACAGACGCTGCCTTCTCCTGTCGTACAGACACCGGAGCACAAGGCTGCCGCCATGGCGCGGGAGGCGATAAGTCTGTTTTCTTTCTTGCCTTTTTTATTCTTATTCCCATCAAGATGCAGGGCTTAGTGATAAAGAATACCGGCAGCTGGTATACGGTGAAGACCGTTGAAGGCAGCGTTGTGGAGTGCAAGATAAAGGGAAACTTCCGTCTGAAAGGCATCCGCAGTACCAATCCTGTGGCTGTGGGCGACCATGTGGAGATAGAGCTCAACAGTCAGAACACGGCATTCATCACAGCCATAGGCGACCGCAAGAACTACATCATACGCAAATCGCAGAACCTGAGCAAGCAGAGTCACATCATCGCAGCCAACGTAGACCAGGCGTTTCTCGTCGTTACGGTGGAGCGTCCGCAGACAAGCACGACGTTCATCGACCGTTTCCTTGCCACCGCCGAAGCCTACAGTGTGCCCGTGGTGCTCGTGTTCAACAAGACAGACCTGCTCGACGACAGTCTCATGCGCTATCAGCGGATGATGACCGACCTTTATGAGACAGTGGGATACAAGTGTGTCGCCGTGTCGGCGGAGACCGGTGAGGGCATGGATGAGCTCATGGAGATGCTGCGCGACCGCATCACCCTGCTCAGCGGACACAGCGGAGTGGGCAAGTCGACGATGATAAACAGACTGCTGCCCGGTGTCAATCTGCGCACGGCGGAGATAAGCGACGCCCACAATACGGGCATGCACACCACCACCTTCAGCGAGATGCTGCCTCTGCCCGGAGGAGGATACATCATCGATACGCCGGGAATAAAAGGCTTCGGAACGTTCGACATGGAGCCGGAAGAGCTCACGAGTTACTTCAAGGAGATATTCCGCTTCTCCAAGGACTGCCGCTTCAGCAACTGCACCTACACACATGAGCCCGGATGCGCCGTGCTGAAGGCTGTTGAAGACCACTACATCGCTGCCAGCCGTTATCAGAGTTATCTGTCGATGCTGGAGGACAAGGACGGAAACAAATACCGCGAGGCATACTGACCCGCCCGTTCCCGCGTCACTCGTCCAGCGAGTTTATCCATCCGGCAATGTCTTTCATCACCTCTTCAGACATTGTCTCCTCTATCGCGCCATACTCATCGGCATATCCCGTGGTGCAGTGCTGGAAGAGGTGGTTGAGTCCGTCATATTCCCTTATCATGTTTTTCCTGTTGTGGGGAAGCAGGTTCCTTATTCTGTCGAGGTTGAGGCGCGGTCTCACCTGCGTGTCTTTCGTCCCGTTGATAACCATCGCCGGGCATGTGGTCGAGGCTATCACGTCAGCCGGGTCGTAGCCTGTGAAGAACTCCAGCCATGCGTTTCCGCTCCTCCCAGCCTGTGTCCTTACGTCTGCGGCAGACACGTTGGCAGGTCTGCCCATGCGCATGAGCGCGTCGTTGTTCTGTCCGGCTATTATCGTGTCGCCCCTTACGCCCGGTCCAGCCATGCTCACGATGAAGTCTGCCTTGCCGTCGGCAGCCAGCATGAAGGCTATGAGCGCGCCTTCGCTGTGACCTGCCACGCCTATTCGGGAGAACCTCACGTCCATGCCGCGCAGCATTTCTGTCGCGGCAGCCGCGTCTTTCATGAAGTCGATGGTTGTCGCTCCGGCGGCGTCGCCAGTGGATTTGCCTGTGCCCCGGTCGTCATATCTCAGCGAGGCTATGCCGCTGCGTGCCAGCCTGTCGGCAAGAACGAGGAACGGCTTGTGCCCGAACAGCTCCTCGTCGCGGTTCTGCAAGCCGCTTCCGCTCACCATCACCACCACCGGCACGGGCTTCTTTCCGTCGTAACACTCGGGCAGGGTCAGTGTGCCGCTCAGCACCGCGCCCGCCTCTCTGTTCTCAAAACTCCCCTCGCGCGTGCTGTATGCGAACGGCGGTTGCGGAGTCTGCGGACGGTCAGTCACCAAGCCTCCGCGTCTCAGGTCGAGCCTGAGCGGCATGCCCATCTGTGTGAACCGTCCTGTGATGGAGTCGCCGCTGACGTGTCCCTCATACTTTGCCGCAATGTCGGGAAAGGTTATGTTGAGCGAGTCTTCCGTCAGAATGTTCACCTCAGCCTTTATTCCCTCCGCGCCCTGCATGGGACTGTCGAGCGTGCACCGTGGCTTGCCGTCGTCACCGGTGGCGATGTTCAGTACGAGAGGCAGTTCTTTTCCCTGTCCCAGAACGAGTCTGCCCGACCATTGCCCGTCGGGCGTCTGCGCCGCCATGTCCGCCGCTGTGGCGAGAAGCAAGGCTGATATTGATGCGAGAACGGTTCTCATGCTTTTCTGTTTATAAGAAATCTGAATATGAAGATGGTGGCAAATAAGACCACAGGAAGAGTCACGGGAAATATCTTGTCGGCAAAACCGGTGATGGCGTTGCAGCCGAGAAACATCACAGCCGTCTCCAATGCCAGCACCCTCACCATGCGTATGACGAGCGCGTATTGTGCGGTGTTTCTTATCTTTATGTCAAGATTGATCATCCTGTCGGGGAAGTAGGCGGATACGAGCAACAACAGTGTCGCCGCCGTCACCGCTATGTTGGGTATCAATATTTTTCCCGCGCCTTCACCGTCTGCCGCTGTCGTGGATGCCGCAGCGTTGCCCCCGGCTCCCAGCTCTTTGAAAGTCAGTATCCAGATTATTATCAGCAATACTGCTGTCACCGCCTCGAAGATGTTGCCTTCCATGGTGCGGTATACCTTTATTCTGTTCTTGTTGTTACTGCGTCTCATCGTTATCGTGTTTTTCTGTCTTCTTTTTCTTCAGCCGTCCGCTCTTTCGCAGTGCCTCCGTAATGATCCATTGCAGCTGTCCGTTGGTGCTGCGGAATTCGTCGGCTGCCCACGCCTCGATGGCGTTCATCATGTCGGTGTCGATTCTGAGGATGAAGTTCTTTGTCTTTGTCTCTTTTTTTGCCATGTCAGGATATAGTCATGACCGTTCCGGTTATGTTAATTATGTGAGCCGGCATGGAGCCGGCTCTTTTTCTCAATGGTTGAGAGTGCCGGTGTTGACAACCGGCTGTGCGGGCTCGTCTCCGCAGAGCACCACCATCAGGTTGCTCACCATGGCAGCCTTCTTGTCGTCGTCGAGCTCCACGACATTGTCCTCGCCCAGCTTCTGCAGTGCCATCTTCACCATCGACACGGCACCCTCCACAATCTTCTCCCTTGCCATTATTATGGCAGAAGCCTGCTGGCGGCGCAGCATCACGGCTGCTATCTCGGGCGCATATGCAAGATAGTTGATGCGCGCCTCCACAATCTCGATTCCCGCCATGTTCAGACGCTCGTCAAGTTTCTCCTCAAGCTGGCGGTTTATCTCCTCGCCTCCGCTGCGCAGGGTAAGCTCGCCCGTGTCCTGCTCGTTGTCGTCGTAGGCATAGAGTCCGGCTGTCTGTCGCAGTGCGGCGTCGCTCTGCACCTTCACGAAGTTCTCGAACGCCTTCATGATGCTCGACACCGAGTTGCCCACGGCGTTCTGGTTTCCGCTCTGCGCCATTGTCTGCGAGTCTATCTCAAACATTGCCTTGTAGGTGTCTTTCAGCTTCCACACGAGCATGAGACCAATCATCACCGGGTTGCCGGTCTTGTCGTTGACCTTTATAGGCTCCACATCGAGGTTTCTGGCACGCATGGACAGCTTCTTGGCACTGAGGAAAGGGTTTACCCAATAGAATCCTACCTTGGTGAAAGTTCCCTTATATTTGCCGAAGAAAAGCATCACCCGAGCCTCGTTGGGTTCGAGTTGCATCATTCCGCACCACATTATAATCGCCACGAGCAGGAGCACACCGCCGCCTACACCGGCAGTGATGCCTTGGGCGGACTCGCCGATGTTGACGCCAAGCACAATGAGAGCGATGCTCAGAATTGTGAGAAACAGGTTGACGAAAAGCATAAGAAAGCCGTTGACGGTCATTCCCTTGAATGTGAATTCCTTATTTTCCATAAATGTGTAGTAATTTGGTTGGTTTTGTTTTGATATCATTTTGATATTGCAAATATATTATTTTATATCTTGACTCGCAACATCTCGCACTGAAATTTAACGTGAATTAACAGGCACCTCCGTTCATTGCGTACATATATATCATTTGTCACATAACGTCAATGCGCCTCCTGCGGTTTGGGCGGACATGAGCCGCGTATGCCAGTTCCTGATTCATTGCGACGCTGTCACACGACGGACATAGCATGGGATAGTGGTGATAGCTGGCTTTTATGTTGCCTGTCGCGGCATGTCTTGGAAAAAAGGATGACGGGCAAGACGGTGTTCCGGCAGACAACTGTAGCGGAAGCCTTGCTTTTAAAAGGCTGTGATGACGCATGTATGGTGTTCTCACATGATACGGAGGCAGGCGTATGGCGGTTCTGCAAGCTGTAAGACGTGTATACATCTTGTAAAAATATTTTACCAAAAACACGTCCTTCACGTGCCGGTGAAACAGAAGACGGAAGCAGGGAAAAGGTTTTCCGTGGCATGAAAAGAACCGGTGGAAATGACGTGAAAATGTGTGTCGGAAGACGGAACAGGCTTTCCCGTGCTGCGGAAAGCACCATATGCGGGTGCGGAACGGGCATTATGATGAGGCTGAAAAGCCCGTCCGGCGGTGCGGAAAAGGCTCTTTCGCGGTGTGATAAGGGGCGGAAAGGAATGCCGGAAAACTTAACTTGCGGAACGTCAGGGACTTGCGCGTTTCTCCAAAAATCGCGTGTACGCATCCGGGTGCGCGTCCTCTCTGAAATGACACGGCTATGAGAGGGCTGTTGTAAAAATAAAGTCAATCATCGGCGGCGGTTCTCCGCAGATGCCCGCGTGCGTAACATGACGTGCGGAGGATTTTATGCCGTCAGGCGTCGGAATATGAAAAATAATGAGTAAGTTTGCATACGGATAATAATCATGCACTATATTATGGACGAGAATATATTCGACAAGCGCATCGCCGTGCTGCTCTCAGGCGGCGTGGACAGTTCGGTGGTGTTGTACGAACTGGCGAGCAAGGGTCTGCATCCCGACTGTTTCTACATCAAGATAGGACCGGAGGAAGAGGAGGAATGGGACTGCTCAAGCGAGGAAGACCTCGAGATGGCTACTGCCGTAGCCGCGCGCTACGGCTGCCGGTTGCAGGTGGTGGACTGCCACAGGGAATACTGGGACGGCGTGACATGCTACACCATGGACAAGGTGCGCGCAGGCTATACGCCCAACCCCGACGTGATGTGCAACAGGATGATAAAGTTCGGTGCGTTCGACGAGAAGATGGGGCACAACTACGACCTCATCGCGACAGGCCACTACGCGCAGACAGAGATGATAGACGGCAGGAAATGGCTCGTGACGAGTCCTGACCCGGTGAAAGACCAGACCGACTTCCTGGCGCAGATATACGACTGGCAGCTGCGCAAGGCGATATTCCCGATAGGCCATTACATGAAGGAGGAGGTGAGGGAGATAGCCGAACGCGAGCATCTCATCAACGCGAAGCGCAAGGACTCACAGGGTATCTGCTTCCTGGGAAAGATAAACTACAACGACTACATAAGGCGTTATCTGGGCGAGAATCCCGGTGACGTGCTCGAACTGGAGACGGGCAGGAAGATAGGACAGCACCGGGGACTGTGGTTCCACACCATAGGGCAGCGGCACGGACTGGGTTTCGGCGGTGGTCCATGGTATGCCGTGAAGAAGGATGTGGGGCGCAACATACTCTACGTGAGCCGCGGATATGAGCCGCGCACGGCATACAAGACCGACTTCAAGGTGCATGGTTTTCACTTCCTGACGATGAATCCGTGGGGTGACTCGCCCGAGTGCGATGTCACGTTCAAGATACGCCACACTCCGGAATACCATCCCGCACGGCTCGAGCGTCTGGGCGAGGGCTCATACATGGTGCACTCGCAGACACCCATACAGGGCGTGGCGCCGGGGCAGTTTTGCGTGGTTTATGACGAGCGTCACCATTGTTGCATCGGGTCGGCGGAGATTACGGTGTGAATTGAACGTAATGTGATATGCCGGTTATGGTACGGTAAGAGACATGGATTTGTTATTCAGACGGCATTAATGTCTTACTTACAGATATCATCTTATTAAAACAGAAGCTTATGGATATTTATAACTTCAAGTATGGTATGGGCTATTGTGCGCGTGGTGCGGCAATGACAGCACTCTGTGTCATGACAATTGTAAATGTGTATGGCTTTTCAGCTTCGTCAAAATAGACTGACGACCGGCTCATGACGGAGAAGGAGAAGTATTAGGTGCTCGACAGCGTGTGCGCGGTATTGGGTGAGTCAATCTATGACAGCTATGTGTATGAGACGAAACTCGACAACGGCTACCTTCTGTCGCAGCGTGAGGAGCTGGCAGACAGCCTTGTCCGGATGTTGGAACACAGGGGAAAGAAAACGCATACTTTTGAGGATATCTTCGTCAGGAGAAGGCATTTGCCATATGCCAAAATAGCCTGCAAGCATGACAACAGCGTCTATACCTCTACGTACGAACTGCATAAGCTGAATCCTCTTTCAGGTTATGACAGTGGTGATTTCTGTGATTTCACTGACGGAACGTTATAGGATGTCAGCGTGGCTACGCACATAGAGCGTCCTCCCTATGAAGAAGGTGTCATAGCGGTGGAGTCGCTTAGGATAACGGATGCCGCGAGCCGTGATGTTATCAAGGATGTAAGGGAGAGCGTAAGGGACATAAAGGCGGAGCTGATAAGCAATCCTGAATATGAGGTGAGGTTCTCGCTGACGTTCGACTATGACGGTTCTTCGTATGAGGTGACGGGTGTTGTACTGTCGCCGAAAATTTTCAGAAAGTATATGACGAGCTATGAAGCCTCCATGGAATTCAGAAAGAAGTATGGTCTGAAGGTGAGGAAAGTGGAGTGACATACATTGTGTTGATATATATGCGACGTTAAAAAATGTTGCAGGATTTGCCTGCAAGTCCATTTCATGTTATATTTGCAACGTGCGGAAACGGTTTGTCTGCATAACATAATGACGGCAGACATGAGTCCGCACGGATAGTGTGAACAAAACAGACAAACATTAAAACAGATTGTTATTATGATGAAGAAATCATTATTGGCACTGACCGCTGTCGCGTTTGTGGCTATGATGGCTTTTGCACAGGACATAAAGACAGCCGTAAGCAAGAGTCAGTCAGGGGCGCAGACAAGCGGATATGTGAAGAAAGACGTAAAGAAGAAGACTGACGGCAAGACATGCGATGTGTGTCCGGGAGCAGAGGCTTGCAAGAAAGCCGGATGCTGTGCCGGGACAGCTTGCAAGGACTGTCCGAACGCTCCGGCATGTGCAGGCAAGGGAAAATGCTGTAAGGGCGGCGACTGCACAGGCAACGCTCAGTGCGCGAACAGCACGACATGTGCCAAGGCGTGCCCGCAAAATCAGGGAAAGTGCCACCGTGCGAAGGGATGTCCGGGACGTCCGCCAATGCAGGGACACTGCCATCGTTGAACAACAAAAATGCATAAGGATATGTTATTAAGCACAACACCTACAATAGAAGGCAGTCCTATACGCGAGTATAAGGGCGTGGTGACCGGCGAGACCATCATCGGCGCCAATGTGTTCAAGGATTTCATGGCTGGTCTGCGCGACTTCTTCGGCGGACGGAGCGGCACTTACGAGAAGGTGCTTGCCGAGGCGAAGGACACTTCTCTGTCTGAAATGGCGGAGCGGGCGCGCCAGTTGGGAGCCAACGCCGTGGTGGGTATAGACCTTGACTATGAGACTATAGGTCAGGGCAACTCAATGCTCATGGTGACATGCAGCGGAACAGCGGTTGTCATCTGACCGTAAAACGGAAGCATAGACATACTGACTGAACGTTAAGACGGAAAACGGACAGGACACAGGACGCATGTGCACAGGGTGGCACACGTCGGAGTGTCTTGTCCGTTTTCCGTCTTTCAGATAGACTTTTTGCCGTATGCGGCTATCTCATGCCACAGTCGGCACAGCTCGGTCATGCGTGGCAGGACTATGTCGGCACCCTGAGAGGCGAGCGCGGAGTCGGGGAGCGGTCCGCTGTTGACGGCAACGGTGAATATCCCTGCGGCTACTCCCGCCTTGACACCGAGCGGGGCGTTCTCCACGACGACGCCCTCCCACGGCTGGAGGTTGCCTGCTTTGGCAAGCCCCATGAGATAAGGATCGGGTGCGGGCTTGCCCCGTCTGACGTCGTAGGCGCACACAATGTGGCGTTCGTCTACAAAGTCGGCGAAGTCGTCGAGCACCCTCTGTATGAGCGGACGCTGCCCGCTGCCGGTGACGATGCCTATCTGCATGCCGTCAGCCTTTATGGCTGTCATCAGCTCTTTTACTCCTTCCATTATCGGAGCCTCGGGCATCAGTCCGAACAGACGTGCTTTCTCGTCGTACATTTCCTGAGCCTCCTCTTCGCTGATGTCGCGTCCCTGCTGTTGCTTCACTACTATCTGGATGGTCTCCACACCCCGCATGCCTTCATACTTGTATGTGTCAGCCTCAGGCATGTCTATGCCATACTCAGCCATCGCCTGCTTCCAGCATACGGCATGATTGGGCATCGAGTCGTAGAGTACGCCGTCCATGTCAAAAAGCACAGCCTTGGGACTGAACCGCCCAAAGCTGTGCTTCTTTATATATTCGTTTATGTTTGCCTCTATCATGTCCACACGTTTTATGCTTCAGCGGCAAGACGCTCCTGTATAGCCTTGCTTTCTGCCTCGTAGCCCGGCTTGTTGAGCAGTGCGAACATGTTTTTCTTGTATGCCTCAACGCCCGGCTGGTTGAACGGATTGACACCGAGAACGTTGCCGCTTATGCCGCATGCTATCTCGAAGAAATAGATGAGCTGTCCGATATAATACTCGTTGAGCTCCGGAACGGACAGGCGGATGTTGGGCACTCCGCCGTCTACGTGAGCCAGACGTGTACCGAGCTCAGCCATCTTGTTGACCTCGTCGACGCGCTTGCCTGCAAGGAAGTTGAGGCCGTCGAGATTTTCCTCATCGTTGGGGAAGAGCACCTCGTGGTTTGTCTTCTCAATGCTCAGTACGGTCTCGAATATAGAGCGTTCTCCCTGCTGTATCCACTGACCCATGGAGTGGAGGTCGGTGGTGAAGTCGCATGATGCGGGGAAGATGCCTTTACCGTCCTTGCCTTCGCTCTCACCGTAGAGTTGCTTCCACCATTCGCTCATGAAATGGAGTTTGGGCTGGTAGTTTACCATTATCTCTATTTTCTTTCCTGCCTGTGCATAGAGTGCGTTGCGTACGGCGGCATAGAGGGCGGCGGGGTTCTCTTCGAACGGAACATCGGTGCCTGTGGCATTCTCCATGTCTGCCGCACCCTGAATGAGAGCCTTTATGTCGAAGCCTGCGATGGCGATGGGCAGCAGTCCTACCGGAGTGAGCACGGAAAAACGGCCTCCCACATTGTCGGGAATGACGAATGTCTTGTATCCTTCTTTTGTGGCTGCTGCACGTGCCGCGCCTTTTACAGCGTCGGTGATGGCTACGATGACATCGCGTGCCTCATCCTTGCCGCGCTGTGTCTCGCACTGCTTCTTCAGCAGACGGAAGGTGAGGGCTGTCTCTGTTGTGGTGCCTGATTTTGATATGTTGATTACTCCGAACTTCTTGTCTTTGAGATATTCGGTGAGTTCGTACAGATAGTCCTCGCCGATGTTGTTGCCTGCAAAGACTATCGTAGGATTCTTCTTGTTGCCTGTGAGCCATGAGAATGAGTTGCCGAGAGCCTCGATGACGGCGCGTGCTCCGAGGTAGCTTCCGCCGATGCCCGCAACCACAACCACCTCGCACTTCTCGCGCAGGGTGTCGGCAACTGACTGTATTTCGTTTATGAATTCCGGCGTTACCGATGACGGAAGGTGCAGCCATCCGAGGAAATCGTTGCCGGGGCATGTGCCTTCTTCGAGAGAACGGCGTGCGTCGTTTACTTGCTGTTTGTAAGATTCAACGGCACCCTCCTTTAGGAACGAGGATGCTTTGGTGATGTCTAAGATGATTTTTTTCATCGTTGTTGTTTTTTATGTTGTCTGTTGTTTGTTGTTCTGATTTATGCCATGTGTCACCGGAACTGTTATCTGAAAGAGTCGGTGAGGAGCTTTATCTCTATCTGAGGACTGATGCGTTCGTACAGAATGTTGTATACGGCGTCGAGGATGGGCATGTTCACGTGCATGTGCCTGTTTTTCTCCTTCATGCATTTTGTTCCGAAGAAGCCCTCGGCTATCATCTCCATCTCTATCTGCGCGCTCTTGACACTGTAGCCTTTGCCTATCATGGTGCCGAAGGTGCGGTTGCGCGAGAAGTTGGAGTATCCGGTAACGAGCAGGTCGCCCAGATAAACGGAGTCGTAGACGTTGCGCTCGAGAGGATAGATGGCTGAAAGGAAGCGCGACATCTCCTGTACGGCGTTCGCCATGAGCACTGCCTGGAAGTTGTCACCGTATTTCAGACCGCTGCATATGCCTGCTGCAATGGCGTAGACATTCTTCAATACAGATGAATATTCGATGCCGAGCACGTCGCTGCTGGTCTTTGTCTTGATGTATTCGGAAGCGATGACGTCTGCGAACGCCTGTGCTTTGTCCTGGTCGGAACATCCCACGGTGAGATAAGAGAGGCGTTCGAGAGCCACCTCCTCGGCGTGAGACGGTCCTCCGATGCATGCCAGACTGCTTATCGGAACGTCGTAGACGTTGTGGAAAAACTCAGAGCAAGCAAGGTTGTCATCGGCTACAAGACCCTTTATGGCTGTGATTATGAACTTGTCGCGCAGGCGGGTTTTGAGTTTCTTGAGATGATTCTTCAAATATGGTGACGGTATGACGAACACAAGAGTGTCGTAGGCTTCGACAATCTTATTCAGGTCGCTGGAAAAGAAAATGTTGTCTACATTGAACCTGACACTTGTAAGATAGTTGGGGTTGTGCCCCATCCTGCGGAAGTTCTCGATGCTGTCGTCGCGCCGGATGTACCATCCTATGTGATCGGTCTTGCCTATCACAATCTTGGCTATGGCTGTAGCCCAGCTTCCGCCTCCGATTATTGCTATTTTGCCGCAATCGAACATTTTGTTGGAATCGTAATTTTCATATTCCCGGCGGTATCATATCCTCCGGATGATGCCGGCGTGATGTTCTGGCGTATATGCCATGTCTCACGCCGGCAGTTGTATGAATGTCATGCGTTTGCCGCGTCAATCCACTTCTGGAAGTCGTCCACTTTCGGATTTTCGTAGCCTAACTTGTATTTCTTGTTCACACCGCACACATCCATCTGGAGCTTTTGCGCCTTTACTTCCCTGATGTCTGATGTGAGGTTGTAGCCTGCCTTGTTGAACACGGGAATCCATTCCTCAGGAACACCGAGCGCAGTCCATTCGGCAACACTGCTTCTCGGTATGGCTTTTTCAGGGCGCATCTGCGGGAAGAACAGCACTTCCTGGATGGTGGTCTTTCCGGTCATAAGCATCACGAGACGGTCTATTCCTATGCCTATTCCGCTTGTCGGCGGCATGCCGTACTGGAGTGCGCGGAGGAAGTCCTGGTCTATTATCATCGCCTCATCGTCGCCTTTGTCGGCAAGTCGCATCTGTTCCTTGAACCGCTCCTCCTGATCGATGGGGTCGTTAAGCTCGGAATATGCGTTGGCAAGTTCTTTTCCGTTGACCATAAGCTCGAAACGCTCTGTCAGTCCGGGCTTGCTGCGGTGCATCTTTGTCAGCGGTGACATCTCGACAGGATAGTCTATGATGAACGTGGGCTGTATGAATGTGCCTTCACAGAATTCTCCGAATATCTCGTCAATCAGCTTTCCTTTACCCATGGTGTCGTCAATCTCCATGTTGAGCTTCCGGCATACATCGCGTATTTCGTCCTCGTTCATGCCGTTGAGGTCGTAGCCCGTCTTCTCCTTTATGGCGTCGAGGATGGGCAGACGGCGGTATGGAGCCTTGAAGCTTACGATGTTTCCGTCTATCTCACGCTCAGGTTTGCCGTTCACTGCGATGCATATCTTCTCGAGAAGCTGCTCGGTGAAGGACATCATCCAGTTGTAGTCCTTGTACTGGACATACAGTTCCATGCACGTGAACTCAGGGTTGTGGTTGCGGTCCATGCCTTCGTTGCGGAAGTTCTTTCCTATCTCGTACACACCTTCAAAGCCTCCCACAATGAGCCTTTTCAGGTAAAGCTCCGTGGCAATGCGCATGTACATGTCGGTGTTCAATGCGTTGAAGTGTGTGATGAAAGGACGTGCGCTCGCACCTCCGGCAATGGTTTGAAGGGTAGGAGTCTCAACCTCGGTGTACCCTGCTTCGTCAAGAACGTTGCGGAGTGTCCTCAGCACGGTGGCACGTTTGATGAACGTGTCTTTCACACCGTCGTTTACAATGAGGTCCACGTAACGTTGGCGGTAGCGGAGTTCTGGGTCGTCGAACTTGTCGTAAGCCACTCCGTCCTTGTATTTCACGATAGGTAGCGGCTTGAGACTCTTCGACAGAAGCTTTATATTCTGCGCGTGAACGCTTATCTCACCTGTCTGTGTCCTGAAAACAAAACCTTCCACTCCAATGAAATCCCCTATGTCAAGCAACCGTTTGAAAACGTTGTTGTACATGCTTTTGTCTTCTCCCGGACAAATATCGTCTCGGGTGATGTATATCTGTATTCGTCCTTTCGAGTCTTGCAGTTCCGCGAAGCTTGCCTTACCCATGACGCGGCGGCTCATAAGACGCCCCGCAATGGTGACATTGCGCTTTTCGTCCTCATTGAAATTTTCCTTGATGTCGTCTGAAAAAGCATTTACCGGATATTCAGCTGCCGGATATGGGTCAATGCCCATGTCACGCAATTCCTGTAAACATTGTCTTCTGACAATTTCCTGTTCGGACATGTGTATCGCGTATGAGTGTAAATACATATGTTCAACGTAATATGATGCAAATTTAATAAATAAATCCGAAAGGTTATTCATTTTCACATTTTATAATAAACAGTCATGACTTTAATTCTGGCTTCCAGGATGGACATAAATAAAAAAGACAACTATCATAGTTGATAATTGTCTTCCGTATTCTGGTGATCCGCCTGGGTTATGAACCCAGCGAAATACAAATCTTAAAATCAATATCTTAGCATACCACAACCTTTAAGGGGGTACGAATTGGACACTTTTTTGAAAGAACTATTGGCTTCCCTTGTCGGGATGGTGTCTGCCTTTATCTTGGGTTCAAAGATACGACTTT
>OQVI01000775.1_pt1 | contig 22731 bp, 15 predicted proteins | sample 1691651 | NCBI WGS metagenome assembly OQVI01 (sample SAMN03418287, study PRJEB22391) | human gut metagenome | biome: human-gut; feature: organic feature; material: feces | host: Homo sapiens | place: Italy | collected 2013-04
AAACTTCGTTTTTATTTTGCTTCTGCACTCGCCTTTCACTACCTTTGAATAAGATTTCAACAACCGCCAGGCAGCATCACGCGGACTTTACCTTCTGTACAAGCGCTGCGGCGTAAACGACTCTATCACAAAATATGCCGAGATGTGGAATGCCGCCACTGATTCGGCTTACGCCAACATGTCAACACGCCATCTGCAACAGATGAAGGCTATGTACGACTACAGCCGTTACCAGCTCGAGTCGGCAACGGCAAAGGAGGATGCTGCCAACGCCCGCCTGCTCAACGTCGTGGTTATTATTTCGTCGGCGGTTGTACTTTTAGCAATACTGTTTGGCGGAAGAACATATATATTAAGGAAGAGAAGGCTGCGCCTTGCCGAGGTAGCCAGGTACGAGCGCAACATCGACGAGCTGAAAAAAGTACAACGCGAATATGAAATACTGACGGAAAACCGCGAGGCAAGAATAAGCAGCCTGCTTGAGGAAAAATCAAAGGAGATAGAACGCCTGCAACGCGAGAAGGCGGAGTATGAGAAGAAAAACAATACAGTCGGACAGACACGTTTCCACGACGCCCCAATAATAAAGGTGCTGGCCGACCATGCACGCAGAAGCCACAAGTGCATGACGGTGGCTGAATGCGCAGAACTTGTAAAGCTATTCTCCGGCTACACGCCGCTAAGCCAATGGCAAAGCCGGTTGAACGACAGCGAATACCATGTCTGCCTGCTCGTACGCGCCGGCTTCTCACCTGCCGACATAGGCATACTTATGCAACAGTCGCCGTCAAACATATCGAACATACGCAAGCGCTTTTACCAGAAGATGACGGGAATGGACGGCTCGCCAAAAGATTTTGACAAGTATATAAAGTCTTTATAATCAAGACTTTACTATATTAATCAGCCCGTGTTTGTGAATTTTTTTCACAAACACGGGCTGATGTTTTTTAACCCTTTGTGAAATTTTTGTGAAAAATCTTTTCGTTAAATATTTGTGTATTTCACTTGAAATCTGTTACTTTGTAACTAGTTGGAACAATAGAAATCTGGTTTGCATGTAAAAAATATTTCATCAATCCGCCAGAGAATGATAATGACTGAAACACAAAAATAAACCTTGTTAATTATATATGCAATGAAACATCTTATAATATTAACAACATTCATTGTAACAACCGGACTTGATGCGGCTGCACAGACACCAGCGACAGATATTAAGGCTGCAACAGACAGCGCGGCGATAGCCGACAGCCTTATAGCCAGGGCCGACACTCTGAACGGCGTGGTTGTTACCGCAAAGGAGATAGTGCGCTATGACGACCACCTGCTGCTCTACCCCAACAAGAACCAGCGCCAGCATGCGGCCAACGGATTCGACGTAATGAAAAACATGATGTTGCCGGGAGTCAACGTAGACACAAGAAGCGGAAGAATATCGGCATTAGGACAGCAGGCGACAATATACGTAAACGGACTGCCGGCCGACGCAACGGACATACGCATGCTGAGACCGAAAGACATAGAGCGCATAGAATATTACGACGCACCGAAAGGGAAATACGCAAAAGACCGACTGGCCGTGAACTTTGTAGCCAAGGAATATACATATGGCGGCTACGTTATGGCAAACGCATCACAGATAATAGGATTCAGTCACGGCAACTACAACGCCTCTACCACGCTGAGCCGCGGCAAGATGACTTACTCGGTATTCGCCGGCGCAGGATACACCGACTTGGACGAAATAAGGACCAAAGGCACTGAACACTTCAAACTGCCGGCAGGAGACGTAACAAGGGTATCGTCAGCAAATACGAAATATAGGAGAAACAACGAGTATGGACAATTCCGCATAAGGTACAGGACGGAAAAAACAAACATAACGTCATACGTAGGACTGAACCGTTCGGCAACTCCAAGCAACACCAAGCACGGCACTATAACCGCAAACGGCATGACGAGCGAAAGCATCGCCCGCACGAGACAAAGCAGCCTCTCGCCAATGGCGGGAATAAGCGTAGAGCACTCGTGGAACAACAACCAAATGCTGACATTCACCGCAGGCGGCTCTTATTCGCACAACAAATACGGCAGAAGCTACGCCGAACAAGGATTCACCACGCTGACAAACTCAAAAGAAGACGCGGCAAACTTCGGCCTGAGCGCAAACTACACACGATACGGCGACAAATGGTCGGCCACGGCGTATGCGTCATTCAACGGGAAGCTTTACGACTCGGAATACTCCGGCACTTACACCGCAGGGCAACGACTATGGCAAAGCAACGCCAGCACTTTCGTGTCTTACCGCCGTTTTCTTACCCAAAGGCTCGATCTTACGGCTTTTGCCGGAGTGAACCGGCAGACATACGACCTGAGCGGAACCAAGCGGAACACGCAGCTGTCGCCAACGGCCGGCTTCAACCTGCAATGCCGCACAAAGCACGGTATGATGGCATGGTTTACGTCTTACACGAAACCGACATACGACGCAAACCAAATAAACGACACGAGGATAGACGTTAACCGATACTTGGCAATACAAGGCTCGCCGAGATTGAACAATCCTTGGAGCCTTTTCTCAAGCTTGTACTACAACGGACAGTTCGGGCGGTTGGGCGTTTCACTGTCAACACAACATACATTCACACGCAACTACAGGGCCGCGACATTCTATCTTGAAGGCAACAAAGTGATAAAAAGCTATACGTCGAAAGGCAACATGTACATAGGTTATGCATCGGCATCAGCCAGTTACTCGCTTACAGACCATGTTAAGGCTACAGGTTCGGTGGCCTTCACACACGTGAACGTACATGCGAGCCTTAACAAGCACGACAACAACGTTACTGGCTCGCTCGGCCTCAACTGCTACCTCAAGGACTTCTCGATACAGCCTTACGTCCGCTTTTACTCACGGATGCTGTATCCGGGATTGATGCAGAGTTACGCGACGCCGCTGAACTACGGCCTGAAGACATCTTACAGCCATAAGAACCTTTACATGGCGTTTGACGCAATAATACCTTTCAACAAGGCGAAACAACGCAATTGGCTCGACACGCCGGTGTACTCGTCGGACGAGGAGACATGCAGCAGGGGGAACTATCGTTATTGTGAAATATCAGTAACATATTCATTCGACTTCGGCCGCCGCGTAGAACGTGTTAACAAGCAGGAATACAAGGCCGACAGCTCGTTGATGAAAGTTTGATTACCGTACAATAAATATGGTAAAAATTTTTCAACAAAAAACTTATTTGAATATATGCATAATCTCATTATATTCGTATTATCTTAAACAAGAACAGCAAGCTTATGGACGGGAAAAACACATTGGAACTTAAGTCAAAAAAGACTATGCATACGATCATAGCCATTGTGCTCGCCATGCTTGCCTCCCATCAGATGCCGACGCAAGCATCCATGGCCGACAGCATTGCTGTAACAGACAGCACGGCGATAGCCGACAGCCTGATAGCAAGGGCCGACACGCTGAACGGCGTGGTTGTTACCGCAAAGGAGATAGTGCGCTATGACGACCACCTGCTGCTCTACCCCAACAAGAACCAGCGCCAGCACGCCGCCAACGGCTTCGACGTGGTGAAGAACATGATGCTGCCGGGCGTTACGGTCGACCGCGACAACGGAAGCATATCGGCAATGGGAGCAACGGCTGCGCTGTACGTGAACGGACTGCCCGCCGACGTGAACGACATAAAGATGCTGCGCCCGAAGGACATAATACGTATAGAATACTTCGACGCTCCGAGGGGAAAGTACTCCGGCTACCAGCTTGTGGTAAACTTCATTGCCAAGAAGTACAAGTATGGAGGATACGTTATGATGAACGGGTCGCAGACCATTGGCTACAACAGCGGCAACTATAACGCATCGGCCACGCTCAACCACGACAAAATGACCTACACGGCGTTTGTCGGCAGAGGATTTTCGGGGCCTGTAACTTCGGAGTCGTCCAGCACGGCTTACTACAACCTGCCTTCGGGTCAGATTCAGCGTTCAAGCGAAACCGAGGCAAAATCGAAGAGCAACAGCCAGTACGGCCAGTTGCGCCTGCGTTACCAGAACAAGCAGACCAGCCTGACTTCATACTTCGGCCTGGCACGCAGCGCTTCGCCCGGCAGCGAATCGTGGGGAAAAATATATGAGGGTGACGAGGCGAAGGAGAGTTCCAACTTCAGCAAGTCCAGCGGACTGTCGCCGTCGGTCAGCTTCAACGGCGAACATTCGTGGCACAACAGCAACCGCCTGACGTTCAGCCTGTCGGGTTCTTACTCGCACAACAAATACGACCGCAGCTATACGGAGAGCGGATTCAGCACACTGACGAACTCAAAGGAAGACGCCGTAGGCCTGAACGGCAACATAAACTATGCTTATTTCAAGAATAAATGGTCACTGTCATCCTATACATCGTTCAGAGGAAACCTTTACAACTCTGAATATTCAGGCACATACGACACCAGACAGCACATGTGGCAACACGACTTGGTGTCGTTCTTATGGATAAGCTACTATTTCAACAGGCGGCTAAGCATCAGCGGCGCAGGCGGTTTCCACTGGCAGTACACCGACCTGCGCGGTGCAAAAGTGTTTTCAGAGTTCTTCCCGCGCGCCCAGTTCTACCTGCAATACCGCACAAGGCGCGGCATGCTTATGTGGAAGTCGTACCTCGGTAGCGCCACTTATTCGCCCAACGTAATCAACGACACGAGGATAGACGTAAATCCGTACATGGTGAAAATAGGTACGCCCGACCTGAAAAGGGCTTACGGCTTCGGGTCGACCATATATTACAGCGGCCAGCTTGGCAAGCTGAAACTGATGCTGTCGACCAGCCATAGTTATAACTACAACTACCTGATAAACGACTATTATCTTGAAAACGACAACAAGATAGTGCAGAGTTACGCCTGGGGCGGACGCATTTATTCCGGCTCGGCGTATGCCGCGGCCACTTACTCGTTTACAGACAAATTCGAGATGACCGGCAGCGTGAACTACCAGCATACAAGTGTCAGCTCAAACATTAGCAAACATTACAACGGCGTAACAGGCTCAGCCGGACTGAAATGGTATATAAAAAACTTCTCACTGACGCCTTATATCAGTTTCTACTCGAAGAGTCTGAACTACATGGCATTGTCTTACAGCAGTTACCCGACATCTTACGGTCTTCAGGCAACATACAGCCGCAAGAACCTTTACGTGGCGTTGAACTGCCTGATGCCTTTCGACAAGCTGAGAAGCAAGAACTATCTGGAGACGCCATTGTATGGGTATGATACGACATCGTACAGCCGCAGCAACAGCCAATACCTGACGATTACGGTAAGCTATTCATTCGACTTCGGTCGCCGTGTCGAGCGTGTGGAAAGGGAGAAGAGCAGCGCAAGCAGCTCGCTGATGACAATGTAAGTCTATAATCACTGAAAAACGGCCACGCAGATGTGGATAAACTCTCTTCAAAAAAATACGGGATTCGTAGCAGAATCCCGTATTTTTTAATTTCATAAAATAATCAGATGGTCGTTACTTTATGATTTTTGTTGTTTTAACGCTACCGTCGGTCATTGTGTCAACCTTGATAACCACACCTGCATAAGCGTCGCTTACACGCGAACCCTGAAGGCTGTAATATGCTGTCTTTACAACATTGCCGCTGTCAGTAACCACGCCGGTTATGCCGGTAGACGTCGTACTTACAGCTGGGCCGAAACCACCATGCTGGTTGGCTGTACGTACGGTATAGTTATTTACAGATGATTCGTCGCCTTCAACAGCAAAGGTCAGCGTATTGGCTGAAGTCATGGCAACAAACTGTCCGTTATAGAACACTGCGTATGCAACTGCACCGTCAACTGCATCCCAAGTCAGAGTTGTGCCTTCGGCATTGAGCTTGCTGATTTGCTTCTGGGCTGCATACTCGTCAGGTGTCCAGTTCTTGAACACGTTGTCGATATTATACTCTGCTGCCTCTTCGGCCGAAAGTATTGTCTCATAAGTGTTCTGCTTGCTGTCTTTGGTAAATGTAAGTACCAATGACTCTGGAGATATAACCTTGCCGGTCTCGTCCATTGTGTTATACTCGACGAATTTATCTGCAGGCACGTTCATACCGCCCGTTGTCCAACGGGTTTCGTTCAAACGCTCAGGCTGGAGCAGTGTTGTGTTGATGTATGCACAACGAGGACTGTCGTTCCATGCACGACCATAATTAAACTTCTCTGCCTTGCTGTCGATTGTACATCCGCTAAACACATAGCCCCAGATGTTACCGCCGTTAACGTCGGTGGAAGGAGCTGTAAGCGTACATTCGCCACTGCCGTCGGCATTGCGAGGTTCAACAGTAAGCGTACATTCGTTGAAGAATACGTCGCCACCACCGCAGATGAAGTCAACAGTTCCGTGGATGTCAGAATTCTCGAAATAGAACTGGGAATTGTTGTTTGAGTAATATGTATCCTGGTAAGACAGCATTCTTACATTCTTGCATATCGTGCGCTTACCCTTGTCCTGTATTACCACTGCACGACCGGCAAAGCCTGGCTGGTAATAATCGTATGCGTTCTTGAGTGTAAGATCCTGGAAATACGTATTGCTTCCGGTTACAAGGAATGTGGCAGATACGCCGATGCCTTCCTCAGGAGCCTCGTTTACAATGATAGTATTATCCATGCTCTGACCGATAATGGAAATGTTGTCGCCTGATATCGGAGTAAGAACTTCACTGCCAAGATCGTAAGTGCCATCAGGCAAGAATATGAATGTGCGCTCGTTAGCAGAAGCATGAGAGTTTGCAATGTCGAGCACGGTAAGCAGATTGCCACCATCGCCCTGCCTTACTACATAATATCCCTGTTCGTTTTTCTCAACAGGAGAGCCTTCAACATTGGCAATGACAAGTTTGTGCAGGTAAACCTCGTTGCTTGCCGTTAATGTAATCGTACCAGCACCGCCTGTGTACTCCATCATAACAGTCTTACCGTCTACTGAGCTGTAGCCGCTGGCCGTAGCCACCTCTATCCCGTTTGCATCAGTAAGTGTTAATACGGCGTCACTCTTGCTGTAACGGCAAAGCGTAGCTATGATGTAAGCATGGCCGCCTACAAGCAAGTCTATCTTGCCGTTAGACTCAAGCGTCCATCCGTGGGTGGTATCATGGAACTTAGCTTTCTCTGCATTGAAAGCCTCGTGGTCTTCGTCATAGAAGAATTCGTCGGTAAGATTGAAAGTATAACGCGACGTACCGTTTGCAGTTTCGATATCAGTTGCTACGGCATACAAAGTCATGTCTGAAGTAACAACATAGTCGGTTGTGTACTTCTCACCGCCCTTGGCCTCAACAAACCAGCCGCGCATCGCCTTACCTTCAGCCACGGTCACACCGTCGTAACCTCTAAGCGTACCTATCGTGGCATCCTTTTCTACCTGTTGTGTAGCGTCAAGTACCGTAACACCGTCGGTATCAACATAAGTCAGCGTATAATAAGGCTTGTGAACGAAAACAGCATTATACGTAATTACATCACCATTGGCCGCAACCTTGATTGTAGCCACAACAGAGCCATCTTCCTGTACTGCATAAGTAATGTCACCTTCGAGTTCTCCGTTATCACAAACCACGTCTGTTATAGGATTGGCTTCCGACGGGAATTCCACCACATTAGACAATTCAATAGTAGCCTGCTGCACGCCGTCGGCTACTTCTTCAAAAATATCAACAGCATTATAAGTAGTGCCATTGAACGAGAATGAACCGAGTGACGGAGTAAGCGACATGTCCACATTGCCGTAAATATCAAGACGGAACATATAAGCATTCTGGGCGTCGGCAAGATTTGTGAATTTAAGCTGGCAATTCGTACGGTTCACATTTGCAGAAACCTCGCACCAGCCTGAAGGCGACGCTGTAGTCGTAGTAAGTTGTACCCAGTCGGCATCACCATCGCCCTTGGCCCACAGCGACCAACCACGGTTGCCGCCGGTTGCACCATGTACGAAAGTAACCTTTGTAACTGAAGCAAGAGGAGAAGTATAAATATAAGCGCCACCATTCTTGGCAGCACGCAATGTACCGTCAACCTGATTCTTGTCAAACTTGTTCCAGTCAATGCCGATAGCATCCGGATCTGGAGCAACATCCGTATTATAAACTGTAAAAGAAAGGTTTTCATGGCTATACTTTGTAGTAGCCGTATGTGCTACGGTCTCAGCCGGTCCTGCTGTTAGGGCGTTCCACTCAGAAAAACTTGTTGAGTAGATCTCTTTAGCCTGTATCGATGAAACAAAAGTAACGGCTATTTTATACAAATAGCAACTGCCTGTTGCGACAATATCCACATAACCGGCTTCGACTTCGGCAGAAGTAGCCTTATGTTCGGTTACGTTGGTCACATCGCCGGTTTCTCCTCCAATAGTAAAATATCCATAATTTGGATATGGAGTAACCGACACAACATCCCTAGCCGACTTTACAGGCACACGGATAACCGTACCAGCATTAACCTGAACATCCGAGCTCCTGTTCTTAACATCAAATTTTCCATTTGTAGCATCAACATAAAGGTTGACACCATCAACATCGGATGCGACCTCTCCGGCATTGCCATTAAAAATGACATCAGCCAACGAAGAAGGAATCCTGTTCTGGAAATCCCACGTAGCCGTAACATCCTGCGCCCTTGCAACACACGCCACAAGAACCATGAGGCACATTATACCCCACCTTAACATTAATCTTCCCATCATTATTATTTTTTAGTAAGTTAAATTGTTTTTAGTAAATAGTTTTCACCTGACAAAGATAAACAAAAAATTTCATATATGAAATAAACACATGAAAATAGAACAGTTTTGATAAAAACTATAATCCACAATGCCATAAGACAGCATAAAAAAAAACAACTTGAACCAAAGGATTATTTCTATCATCAAAGATTGTAAAAGCCATTATTAACACTGTTTAAATACAACAAGTAACCATATTTTTTGAATTTTTACTATAAAAATAGCTATTTATTCAATGGAAAAATGTCTCTTTGCAATGTTTTCTAAAAAACAAATTATTTAATTATTAATTTCAAAAACATTTAAGTATGAAAAAAATTTTTACTTTGATAGCCTCTGTAATCGTGGCTATGAGTGTTAATGCCCAGGAGCAAAAAGTTTGGAACTTCTCAGATTGGGAAGAAACTACATTCAATGCTGTAACAACCATCGACGGATTGACGGTTATGGCAAACGAAGAAAGCACTGTCGTTATCGACGGCAACAACAAAACCATTGAAGGCGCAAACAACACTTACAAGTGCACAAAGCGTCTGAAACTGGGCGGAACTGGTAGTGCAGAAGCACGCAACCTTAATTTTGAAGTAACTGGACCTTGTACGATAAACGTAGGATTGATTTCATCAAGCAGCAGCGCAGACCGTACATTAAACGTTGCAACCGGAACATTTGACAATGTAGTAGCAAACCTCCAAGCAGTAGGCTCACCTGCCCAGGAGCAGACTTACAAGTATGAAAGCAACGAACCTACAACTGTTTATCTCTACAGCCCCTCATCTGGTGTAAACATCTACTACATCGAGGTTACCTACACTTCAACAAACATCAACAACGCCATTGTTGAACAGGGCAACGAAAACGCCCCCGTATACAATCTCGCAGGACAACGCGTTAACAAGGACAGCAAGGGCGTATTAATCCAGAACGGCAAGAAATTCATCAATAAATAATAAAAAAAGATTGACTATTAAAAACTCCGCAGACAGTCTGCGGAGTTTTTTTATTATATCAAATACAGCGTTCCAAAACCGAACATCATCACTTCCATCTTTCAAGTATAAAACAAAAGCCAGGTTCAGCTAGTTTGTTATTCAACTACATGAACCCGGTTTTTTATCTTAAACGTCCTTGCTTAATCTTAAATTATTCCCATTCTATTGTCGAAGGTGGTTTTGACGAAATATCATAGCAAACTCGGTTGACGCCTTTCACCTTGTTTATTATCTCATTGGAAACCTTCGCCATAAAGTCGTATGGCAGATGCGCCCAGTCTGCGGTCATGGCGTCAGTACTTGTAACGGCACGCAGGGCCACTGGATGCTCGTAAGTACGTTCGTCACCCATTACGCCTACGCTGCGTATTGTGGAAAGAAGCACCGTGCCGGCCTGCCATACCTTGTCATAAAGCGACTCACCGTCCTCGCAAACATAGTTGTGCATGTTCTCGATATAAATATCGTCTGCGTCCTGGAGTATGCGAACCTTCTCACGTGTAATGTCGCCAAGAATACGTACCGCCAGCCCCGGACCCGGGAACGGATGACGCTTGATAAGACGTTCGGGCATGCCAAGCTGGTAACCTACACGGCGAACTTCGTCCTTGAACAACCACTTCAGCGGCTCGCAGAGTTGCAGATGCATTTCCTTAGGTAGTCCGCCAACGTTGTGATGGCTCTTTATAACCATGCCGGTTATACTGAGACTCTCTATGCGGTCAGGGTAAATCGTACCTTGTGCAAGCCACTTGGCATCAGTTATCTTCTTTGCCTCCGCGTTGAACACCTCAACGAAGTCGCGGCCTATGATCTTACGCTTCTGCTCCGGGTCGGTAACACCTTCAAGGTCCTTGAAGAACTTGTCGCTTGCGTCAACACCTATCACGTTAAGTCCAAGTCCCTTGTAAGCATCCATAACTTTGGCAAACTCGTTCTTGCGCAACATTCCGTGGTCAACGAAGATACACGTAAGGTTGCTGCCGATTGCACGGTTCAGCAATGTCGCACAAACCGAAGAGTCTACACCACCGCTCAAACCGAGTATTACGCGGTCGTCGCCCAACTGTTCTTTCAACTCCTTTACAGTAGTTTCAACAAACGATGCCGGGCTCCACTCCTGCTTGCTGCCGCAAATGTCTACAACGAAATTTGACAGCAGCTGCTTGCCTTGTTCAGTATGGAACACTTCAGGATGGAACTGCACAGCCCACAACGGATTGGTGTCACTTGCATAAGCAGCGAACTGAACGTCTGCCGTTGAAGCAATGGCATGGCAATCTGAAGGAATCGCCGTAATCGTATCGCCGTGGCTCATCCATACCTGTGAGTTTTCCTTAAATCCCTTGAACAAAGGATTTTGCGCATCAAACGATTTCAGATGGGCACGTCCATACTCACGCGTGTCGGTCTTTTCCACCTTTCCGCCGTTCGAGGCTGCAATAAACTGGGCACCGTAACAAATGCCGAGGACTGGGTATTTGCCTATAAGCCTGCTCAAATCAACCTTGAAAGCTTCCGGATCATGAACAGAATAAGGTGAACCGCTCAAGATAACGCCTATTACGTCGGCATCGTCTTGCGGAAATTTGTTGTAAGGCAAAATCTCGCAAAATGTGTCAAGCTCTCGCACCCGTCGGCCGATAAGCTGCGTTGTCTGCGAACCGAAATCGAGAATGATAATTTTTTGCATTGCGTTATATTTAGAATTTATTTAGATCTGAAGAATTATAAAAACGTTCGGCTTCAGCCAGTGTGTCAAGTTTTCCTACGTCAAGCAAACGCAAGTCCTGCTTCACACAAGCCTTGATAACAGCCTTGTCGCATATTTTCAGATAAAAGTCAATTATGCCGAATTTGTCAGGGAATGCGTCCATCAGCGGAAACAGACGAGGAGAAAACACGTGTATGCCTGAGAAAGCAAACATCTTGCATGAACTTACATCAAGTCCTACGTACGGACTCTTAACCTCGCCGGTCTCTATGTTGGTCCAACCAACAAGACGCATATCATCATCAAAGAGCAGGTAACGCTTTGTCTTGCGCTCGCTTACAAGCAATGTGGCGTCACAATCTCCATGCCGTCCGTACAACCAGCGCAAATCCACATTGCTCAAAATATCCACATTGTGAATAAGTATCGGGGCGTCAGGAGCAAACAGTGGCGCGGCCTTCTTTATTCCGCCACCTGTGTCAAGGAGTTCCGCCGACTCGTCACTTATACTTATATCCAGGCCAAAGTTGCCATTATCCGCCAGGAAATCCACCACTTGCGACGCAAAATGATGCACGTTGACAACTATCCTGCCAACGCCCGCCCCTTTAAGTTTTTCTACCACCTGTTCAATAAGAGGTTTCCCCCCTACCCTAACAAGGGCTTTGGGCATTGTATCGGTAATCGGCTTCAGGCGCGTACCCAGGCCTGCGGCAAAAATCATTGCTTGCATCATATTACTTTTCCTTTGCCTCCAATACCGTACTTATGTTTTGTTCACGGTGGACGATACGTACCTCCACACCGAATTTCTCGTTCAGATGTTCTCCCAAATGCTGTGCCGCGTAAACGCTGCGATGCTGTCCGCCCGTACACCCGAAACAGAACATCAGGCTGGTAAACCCTCGCTGAATGTAACGGCGCACATGGACGTCTGCCAACTTATACACATTTTCGAGAAATTCCAGTATCTCGCCGTCGTCTTCAAGGAAACGTATTACAGGCTCGTCCAGACCGGTCAGCTTCTTGTAAGGCTCGTAACGGCCGGGATTATGCGTACCCCTACAATCGAATACATATCCTCCACCGTTGCCGCTTTCGTCCTTAGGCATTCCCTTATGATAAGAAAAACTATAAACCCGGACTACAAGCGGACCTTTGTTGTCGTATTTGGAGAACGTTGCCGGACCGTCCGACGGATGGGCAGCATATACATTACTGTCTGAAATCTTATAACCGTCGGCACGCGTCAACGCCGGTTCTTCTATTCGGGCGAACTGCGGTAGTTCGGTCAGCCGGTGCAGCACGTCAATAAGATAAGGATACGGGAAGACGTTCAGTTTCAACAGTTCACGCAAATTCTGGATAGCGGGAGGTATGCTGTCAAGAAAATGCTTCTTGCGTTCAAAATATCCACGGAATCCGTATGCGCCAAGCACCTGGAGCGTCCGGAACAGCACGAAAAGGCTGAGACGCTCTACAAAGTGGCGTACTGATGGAACTTCGGTATAATGCTTCAGCGAGTCATAATATTCCGAAACGAGTTCGCGCCTTAGCTTGTATGAATACTTTGCCGACGCCTGCCAGAGGAAGGAAGCAAGGTCATAATAATAAGGCCCCTTGCGGCCACCCTGGTAATCTATGAAATAGGGACGACCCTGTGCGTCGAGCATAATATTGCGTGCCTGGAAGTCACGATACATGAAGCAGTCCGCTTTCTCGGCAACAAGGTCTTTGGCAAACAGCCTGAAATTAGCCTCGAGCTTCAACTCGTGAAAATCAAGCTCGGCCGGCTTCAGGAAACAATACTTGAAATAATTCAGGTCAAACAGCACGCTGTCCTCGTCGAACTCCGGCTGCGGGTAACAATTAGTCCAATCCAAGCCGCGCGCTCCGCGTATCTGTATGTTCGGCAGTTCGCGTATCGTGTTGACGAGCAACTGCCTCTCGCGCTGGTTGTATCGTCCGCCTGACTCGCGGCCGCCGCTTAACGCGCTGAAAAGCGACACCCGCCCGAGGTCTTCCTGAATATACCTCAACTCGTCGTCGGCAACAGCCAATATGCGCGGTACCGGCAGCTGGCGCTGCCTGAAATGTTTAGACAGGTAAATGAAAGCATGATCTTCGTCACGACTCGTACCTATGACGCCGATGACCGAACCGCCGTCAACGCCGATGATACGGAAATACTGGCGGTTACTGCCGGCCGCATCAAGGCGTTCAACGCCTGAAGGCTCGGAGCCGCTCCATCCCTTATATAAATCCAAAAGTTTCTGCATACGTCACATCAAAATGTCATCATCTTCGTCGCCCCGTTTCTTCCGCTCGTATTCGGCAAGCGCACGGTCAAGAAGTATAAGCAACAACATTATGCCGAGAGACATCAACCATGACTTGGTTATATAAAGCAACCCGGCAGAAACGACAATATACAGCACCCATTGCCCTTTCTTTATCTTATATTTATTGACATCCATAAATTAACAGTATTGTATCAACGCCAACGGAACACGATTACGTAACTTGCAGGCAAAAATAACGCAAACGAAGACGACACCGACCCGATTTGCCTTACTGCAACCTTATTTGCTGCAAAGGTAAACAAATTCAAGGATAAAATGAAATAAAGCTGATTGTTTTTGCCTTTGTGGTACAAACAAAAAAAATCGCATGTCCTCACGACAAGCGATTTTCAAAAAACAAACTACTTAAAAACTAATCTACTAAAACAAATCAAAAAAATATCTACTTTAGGATCTATCTACAAACATATCGTTTTTACGATTTGCAAAATTATGATTTTTATCCATGCATCCAAAATTTTTCATGAAAAAAAATCATATAATCTGCAATAAAAACATCAAAAAAGGCGGTTGATTGACAACCGCCCTTTCTTTTGATATCTGTGGTTTGCAAATTACATCATTCCACCCATTCCCGGGTTAGCCATCGGCATTGCAGGTTTTTCCTCGGGTTTGTCAACAATCAGGCATTCAGTTGTCAGGAACATGCCTGCTATTGAGGCTGCATTCTCAAGGGCAACGCGGGCTACCTTGGCCGGGTCGATTACTCCAGCCTTGCGCATGTCCTCATAAGTGTCGGTACGTGCGTTGTAACCGAAGTCACCTTCACCCTCGCGAACCTTCTGCACTACTACTGCGCCTTCGCCGCCTGCGTTGGCAACAATCTGACGGAGAGGCTCCTCGATTGCACGCTCAACGATGTTGATACCAGTCTGCTCGTCAGCGTTGTCGCCCTTCAAGCCTTTCAGATTCTCAAGAGCGCGGATGTATGTTGTACCACCGCCGGCAACTACACCTTCCTCGATGGCTGCACGTGTAGCGCAAAGAGCGTCGTCTACGCGGTCTTTCTTCTCCTTCATCTCAACCTCGCTGTTGGCACCTACATAGAGAACAGCCACGCCGCCTGAAATCTTGGCAAGACGCTCCTGCAGTTTCTCCTTGTCGTAAGAGCTTGTTGTATTGGCAATTTCGTTCTTGATCTGAGCTACACGGTCAGCAATGCACTGCTTGTCGCCGGCACCGTTTACGATTGTTGTATTGTCCTTTGTAACAGTTACCTTGTCACAAGTTCCGAGCATTTCGAGAGTAGCCTGCTCAAGTTTCAAGCCCTTCTCCTCGCTGATAACAACACCACCTGTCAGGATAGCGATGTCCTCAAGCATTGCCTTACGACGGTCGCCGAAGCCAGGAGCCTTGACAGCGCAGATCTTCAATCCGCCACGCAGACGGTTTACAACGAGTGTTGTAAGAGCCTCTGAATCAACATCCTCTGCTATTACGAGCAACGGGCGTCCGCTCTCTGCAGCAGGCTGGAGGATAGGCAGGAAGTCCTTGATGTTGCTTATCTTCTTGTCATAGATAAGGATGTAAGGATTCTCCATTACGCACTCCATCTTGTCAGCATCAGTTACGAAGTAGCCGCTCAGATAACCGCGGTCGAACTGCATACCCTCGACAACGTTGATGTGGGTGTCGCGACTCTTGCTCTCCTCTATTGTGATGACACCGTCCTTGCTTACCTTGCGCATTGCGTCGGCAATCAGCTTACCTATTTCAGGGTCGTTGTTAGCGCTGACAGTAGCTACCTGCTCTATCTTGTCGTAGTTGTCATCAACCTTCTCGGCGTTGGCCTTGATATATTCTACAACAGCTGCAACGGCCTTGTCGATACCACGCTTCAGGTCCATAGGATTGGCACCTGCAGTAACGTTCTTCAAGCCTACGTTGACAATGCTCTGTGCAAGGATGGTTGCAGTAGTTGTTCCGTCGCCTGCATCGTCGCCGGTCTTGCTTGCAACGCTCTTGACGAGCTGTGCACCAGTGTTCTCGAAGTGGTCGGCAAGCTCAATCTCCTTTGCCACGGTAACACCGTCCTTGGTTATCTGGGGAGCACCGAACTTCTTCTCGATTATAACGTTGCGGCCTTTAGGACCGAGTGTAACCTTAACTGCATTTGCCAACTGGTCAACGCCCTTCTTCAGCAAGTCGCGGGCGTCCATATTGAATTTAATGTCTTTAGCCATGATGTTTTATTTTTTGTGGTCGAAGGAGTTACAGCCATTAAGCAGCCTAACCGCGGCTAACGCCACACCCCTTCAGGCCTTTTGTGTTTAATTTAATATGAATGATTATTTCTCGATAACTGCGAGCACGTCGCTCTGGCGCATCATAAGATACTTCTCGCCTTCAAACTCGAGTTCAGTACCAGAGTACTTGCCGTAAAGAACTTCGTCGCCGGCTTTCAGTACCATCTCCTCGTCTTTTGTGCCCTTGCCCGTAGCAACAACCTTGCCATGCAATGGTTTCTCTTTTGCAGTATCAGGAATAATGATACCACCTATTTTCTCTTCTGCCGGTGCAGGAAGTACCAGCACTCTGTCTGCTAATGGTTTAATGTTCATAATTTTATGTTTTAATGTTTTATACTATTCTTGTTTCGTGCGTATTATACAACGCATCCGCCAACAATACAGCGAAAAGCGTGCCAAACGAGAAACTGACATTTTTGACATGACACGACTGACAAAATTGTCAGCCTTACAATAAAAAGCAATGTATTGGACAACAACGGATGACAAACAGCGTCTTTTCTTTTTCACTCCAAATCCTGCATTATGCTATCTTTTTGATTTTCCTTGACGCTCCACAGCGGCCACGTCCTGATTTTTCCGACACTAAGACGCATATGGGCGATTCTGAAGCGTGCAAGCGTAAGCGGCTGGCATCATGCTTATTACATGCTAAGATACGTAAAGTGTGCAATCAGTAAAGGCGCATTAAGGCTATAAAATACCGTAAAACTGCAACAAAAAGCCGTATTACGACCTGCAAACAAGCATTTTCCGACAGCTAAAAGGCCATGTTTCGTAATGCAAAAGGCCACCTTTCATGTCGTAAAACACCGTAATTCATCACCAAACACGCCGTTTACTGCGACGGAAGCAACCGTCTGACGACAATTGTTTTCCTATTTCACGAAAAAACACTGACACTTCCGTTCTGACATATTGGTATGCAGTCCGTCAATTCAGCTGTCATTTTGAATCGCCAGTTTTACACTTTAACAAATAACGTTATGTCCTTGTCAGCCAAACCATATTACGCAAATTATAGTGCATAAAGACCTTCGGTGCTGCAAACGACACCACAATACTGCGGCATTAATCACGCATATCAATTATAATTATGTGATGAAACAGAGAGGATACTTCATAACATTAATACAAAAACACATATTGTATTTTATTTTTCCAACGATATTTTGTAAGTTTGCAGAATAATAAGAATTTTTCTGTATTTATTTCAAACCGGCATGAATGAATAAATCACCATGGAACAGATAATAAGACATTTTACTGACGACGACCTTTATAAATTTACCATGTGCTGCGCCGTGATTGACAATTTTCCGCGCGCACAAGTAAAATACACATTCACCGACAGGGACGACACGGTATATCCGGAAGGTTTCGCCACAGAACTTGAGAAGCAGATTGCCGCACTTGAGGATGTGGTGATAACCGAAGACGAGATTGACTTCATGCGCCGCAGGTGCTATTACCTGCCTGAATGGTTTTTCAATTATCTAAAAGGATTCCGCTTCAACCGCCATTGGGCAAAGGCATGGCAGGACGACGAAGGACACCTGCACGTCGAGTTTGAAGGCAGCTGGGCCGACACGATATTCCTTGAGGTGAAAGTGCTTGCCATAATCTCTGACCTGTTCTATGAAATGACGGGGCAGGACAAGCTGTTTGATTACGACTCATATTACACCAAAACATACAACAAAGCAGAGCGTCTGCTGCAGGCCGGCTGCGTGTTCAGCGACTTCGGCACGCGCCGCCGGGCGTCGTTCAAGGCAGAGGACGTGGTCGTAAGGGCGATGAAAGACTGCTACAACAGCCGCGAATGGCCGGGCAAGTTTGTAGGCACGAGCAACGTCTATCTTGCAATGAAGCACGACGTGGTGCCCGTTGGCACGATGGCTCACGAGTTTGTATGCGCCATAGGCGGCATGTACGGCCCGCAGATGGCCAACAACATTGCGATGAACTCGTGGCGAAACACGTTCCGCGGTGCGCTCGGCACTTATCTTTACGACAGTTTCGGATGGAACATCTTTAACCTGAACTTCTCTGAAGACTTCGCAAACCTGTTCAAAGGACTGCGCATAGACAGCGGCGACAACCGCGAACAGCTTATGAGAATAGTTGAAAAATACCGCTCATTCGGCATCGACCCCAAGTCAAAACAGGTGATATTCAGCAACGCCCTGGACACCGACGCGGCAATAGAGATACAGCAGTTTGCTAAAGACTACTGCCAACCTTCATTCGGCATAGGCACCCACTTCACAAATGATTTCGAGGGAGTGAAGCCGATGAACATCGTAATAAAGCTAGTCGCGGCAAAGATAACCGAAGCATGGACATTCTATAACGACACGTGCAAGCTGAGCGAAGACGAAGGCAAGCATGTAGGCAAGCCTGAAGTGGTAAAGCGGTTTATGCAGGCGCTGAACATGATTTGATATTCAACGGCACCGCATTTCAATCAACAGACATCAGAATATAATTAATAAAACAGCTAATCCGCCGGTTGCAGACACATTGGCAACCTGCGGATTAGCTGTTTATACGAACACGCAAACAACGTAAGTCGTTTATATCAGGCCAATAAGTTCATTACACAAAGGCCGCATAATCAGTAAAGAAACAGAATAATCAAGCATTGACGACATTAAGATACGGATAAGGTATCTCGATATTCTCTGCGTCGAAACGCTCTTTCACGCTTTTAAGCAAATCGCATTTCATCGAATAAGCAGTGGCGGCACTTGACGCCCAAGCCCAGGCACGCAGCGTGATGGCAGAGTCGCCAAGATTGATTACGCGGATAATAACCTCCGGCAAGCCTTTCTTCTTATCCTCCTCGGTGCGGTGGTCGATAAGCAACGGATGCTTCATAATCTCGTCGCGCATCACTTCAATGGCTCTGTCAAGGTTTACGGTATAGGCCACACCTACTTCTACGAAGGCGCATGTAGAGGTGTCTCCGTATGACGAATTGATGATCGTACTCGAGTTTATCTTGTTGTTCGGAATAAGAATCATGCGGTTTTCGGCATCACGTATTACGGTGTGGCGCAGCGTTATTTCGATAACGGTACCTTTCACCGTGCTGTCAATCTCGACAAAATCGCCGAGCTTGAAGGGCTGGGAGAATATTATAAACAGTCCGCCGATAATGTTAGACAGCGCGTCCTGTGATGCCAAACCTACGGCGGCCGCCATTATTCCCGCACTGGCAAGGATGGAGTTGCTGACCTTCTCCATGCCCGGAATCAGGGACAGGAAAGCCGCTATACCTATTATATATATGGCCGTAACAATAATACGGCGCATGAAACTGACCTTTGTCTCGTCGAGGGCAATCTTACGCTGTTTGTGCAAAGAGCGGAAAAACAAATATTTAGTGACACCAGTCAGCACACGCACCACAAGATAAATAATGGCACCCTTAATTACAAATGTCAGCAACCAGCGAACTGATATGCCGAAAAACTCCATGTCAAGTATTCCTTCCATTCCCAATATTTTTATAACATTAATATTGCAAAAGTATACAAAATATTCCATAACATAATATTAGGGCAACAAAAATTTAAGTTTTCAGATAAATGTAAGCCCTTGGATTTTCAGAAAAAATTAAGTTACTTTGCATCCGGATAAATATGATATGAAGACAAGGCCTATGACACAGGGAAGGAAAAGGCAGAGAAAAGAGCCTGAAGAAGGCGACCTTTTCGCCGAAGAATGGAACGTTAAGGACAAAGAAATCGCTGACGGCCAAACGCAATACGACCTTGACGACTTATTTGCCAGGCTCTCAAAATCGCAGTTCAGGAGCAGATTCAAACTGGGCATTGACGACATGGAATATATCGAGCGAAAGGGACTTGCCACAATACGCCGGCACGCGGGAGACTTCGTACGCAAAAGGCTGGCTCCGGCGTTAACACCCAACGACGGCAGGCAGACCCCAATGCGCGGGCATCCTGTATTCACCGCACAACATGCAACAGGATGTTGCTGCCGTGGCTGCATGGAGAAATGGCACGGCATAAAGAAAGGCCATGAACTGACGGATGACGAACAGGAGTACGCCGTAAACGTAATAATGGAATGGATAAAACGCCAAATAGGACAGACGGCACATTACACGAATATGAAGTAAAAAACGGGAAATAAAAGCCAAGAAAACGAAAGGCGGCATTTTACCCTGCAAAAGACAACCTTTTGCAATGTAAAATGCCGTCTCTTGCATGACAAGAGACGGCATTTTACCAATTATCAGGTTATCATGTTTTAAGTTTCTGATAACCAACACAATAGAGAATGGCCATACTTTATCGAGCCATAGGCGGCTAAAGCATTGCCAAAAATATTAATCCTTGCGCATGTTGTCTGAAAGATTTATAGCCTCCAACAGTTTTATGGCGTCAACATACTGGGCTATACCTTCAGCCACCTTCTTGGCGTCACGCATGGCAAGAACGACAGTTGACGGACGGTTTACCACGTCGCCACCTGCAAACACGCCCTTGCGGCTCGTCATTCCACACGGTTTTTCACGAGTAAGTACATATCCGCTCTCGTCGACATCAATACCCTTTGTCGTCGAAACTATGCGGCTCGCAGGCACAGAGCCTATCGCCATGAGCACCTTGTCGGCCTTCTCCGTGCGGCGCTGTCCGTCATGCTCAATTACTACACCGCTAAGCGTGCCGTTATAATCAAGAATCTCAACCAGATTAGACTCCCAATTAAACTTCACTCCTTCAGATACAGCTTCTTCATACTCTGAACGCAACGCGCTCATCTCATTGATCGTATGGTGATAGATTATCTCAACATCGCGCGCACCCATGCGTATCGCAGTACGTGCGGCATCCATTGCCGTATTGCCGCAGCCTAATACGAACACACGGTCGCCTTCCTGTACGGGTACATCATCACGATCAATACTGCCTTCGTTATAAAGACTTACCTTGCGCAGGAAATAGACAGCCTGCCTTACTCCCCTCAAATTGCGTCCGGGAATGTCCGGCTTCCTCGGTTTTACAGTACCTGTTCCCATGAATATGGCATCAAAGCCCTGTTCGAACAGTTGGTCGATATTCAAATCGGTACCTATCGTCGTATTGCAATGGAACACAACACCGAGTTCCTCAATCTTCTTTATCTCGCGCCTGACAACCTCTTTGGGCAAGCGGTATTCAGGTATTCCGAACATAAGCACGCCTCCGGGTTCAGGCTCCATCTCGAATATCTCAATGTTGAAACCCTGGCGGGCCAGGTCGCCGGCGATGGTCAATCCGGCTGGTCCGGAACCTATCACGGCAACTTTACCACGCGTTTTTGGTTGGAGTTTCTCCCTTATCAAACCCATATTACCGTCAAAGTCGGCAATGAAGCGCTCAAGTTTGCCCACATGAATGCCTTCACCTTTCTTGGCAAGTACACAATGCCCTTCACACTGTTTTTCGTGGGGGCACACGCGGCCGCACACTGCAGGCAAGTTGCTCTTGTCGTTTATGATTTTCATGGCATTACCAAGATTACCCATGGACAATTCGTGTATCCAGTCTGGAATATCATGGCTTATAGGGCATCCTTTCTTACATTGCGGAACCTTGCAATGCAGACATCTTTTTGCTTCGTTTATGGCTTCTAACATCATGTAGCCCTCATTCACCTCGTGAAAAAGTTCTTTTTGTTCTTCCATGTTTTTGTAGTTTGATTTGTTTTGACTGCAAAGATAGCGCAAATCAAGTGCAATGCAAAATAAAAACGCGAGAAACGACCTTTAATTTAAGGCAACAGTAAAAACGCAGGTATTAAATATGTATAAATATCAGCAAAACAGCTTAAAACAAATTCTCCGGATGCGTAAACGACACCATGGGCGGTATAATGGTAAATGTATCCACACTGTAAATCTTTTTTTATAAAATTCTTTTGTCGGAAATTTATTTTTATTAATTTTGCACGTGAATCAGCAACTGTGTAACACAACATCTTATAGAACACACGATTCCCTCGGAACGGAGCTTGGGGCATATTGTCCACGATAATTGATAAAAAGGCAATGACGTTTTATCACCCGGCGTCTGAAACAAACAAAGGGATGGGAGATTAGACTAAGAAAGACTAAAGACTAAAAGTATGATATCTGCATTTGACCGAACATTAAAACTAGGCTTATTATTGTCAGTTTTAGACTGGCTGACGTTTAACGTCGTATTCTTAATTGTACATTACTTCGAATTCCTCCCATTTAACAATTTGGGGAGCGACTTCTTAATGCATGTGTTCATCGCAAACATTGCATACATAATCGCATTGCAGTTTGTTTCGATAAGCCTGCACCACAGGCAGTCACAACCGGCAAGGGTGCTCAGCAACACGTCCCGCACGTCAGTCATGTTCATCATCATTTACACGTCGTTCCTTGGAATATTTACGGACGTGGAAATACCCAACATAAAAGAGGCGCTGATAATGACAATAATGATATTTATTGCCACCAGCATCGAGCGTCTGTTCCTGCGTACGCGGATAATAAAAAGGAGAATAAGCGGACATGACGCCGTAAATACAATTATAGTAGGAACAGGCGAAAT
>OQVI01000786.1_pt1 | contig 22586 bp, 15 predicted proteins | sample 1691651 | NCBI WGS metagenome assembly OQVI01 (sample SAMN03418287, study PRJEB22391) | human gut metagenome | biome: human-gut; feature: organic feature; material: feces | host: Homo sapiens | place: Italy | collected 2013-04
CTATCACAACACGTCGTTAAGTCTTCGGATGAATGAGTGCGCGTTTTATGAGAAAAGCGGCATACGCATGGAAGAAATCAGCGGCTCTGTCTCACTCGATTCAGCCCGGATTAACATGCCCGATTTCCGATTGCGTACAAGCGAGTCATCAGTGCGTGCTCGGGCTGATGTCGCATTCAATGCCTTTTCAGACAAATCCACGGGAAAACTCAATGTACTGTTCGATGCATCGCTCGGCAAACAGGACCTGTCCCGCTTCATGGCTTCAATGCCGTCAGGCTTTATGCGTAGATGGCCTAACTATCCGCTTTCCGTGAAAGCTTCTGTGACTGGAAACATGAGGCGGGCAAGCCTTGACGGTATTGTTATAAAACTGCCCTCGGCTTTCGATATAAGCTGTAACGGGCGACTTATGGATTTGAGCGATGTCAAGAAGTTAGGAGCTGACCTTCATCTGAAAGCCAAAACCTATAATATGGATTTCATCGCTTCTCTTGCCGGCAGTCCTGCTCTGCGTATTCCAAAGGGCATATCCGTTGACGGGAAACTCATTGCCAGAGGAACGAAGTATGATGTGGATGTCACTGCTGCAGAAGGCGGAGGAAAATTAAATTTGTCCGCATTCATGAATACAGACGGAATGTCCTATAAGGCAAAGGCTGAGGCTGAAAGGCTTGACATAAGCCATTTCATGCCGTCTCTTGAATTCAAGCCATTCTCCGGCAGTATCGTCATGTCCGGAAAAGGAACCGATTTCCGCTCATCACATACGCGACTCAATGTCAATGCCATTGTGTCCGACTTCGTCTATTCTGTTTATAATCTATCCGGTATAACATTCAACGCAGTTATCGACAAAGGCAAGGCGCGCGCCACTCTCGACAGCCACAACCAGTTGCTTGACGGCAGTGTGGCACTCAATGCGGCGATGAGCCATAAGAGTATGCGAGGCAATTTGTCGTGTGATATAAAGAATATTGATTTTTATCGGCTTCGGGTGTTCGATGTGCCTGCGGAGATGTCTCTTAAAGCAGATATGGATTTTGCCAGCAACTATAAGAAAAACCACAGTGTAAGCGGAAGCATACGCGATATTGCCTTGACAGACAGTTCGCGTGTATATACACCGGAAGATGTCCTGATAGATGCGTTCACACGCGCTGACTCAACGTCGGCAGTAGTGAGAAGCGGTGACTTCGACATGATGGTCAGAGCCTCCGGAGGATATGAGAAAATAATGCGCAGTGGTCAGAAGCTGATGGCTGAGGTAGCCAGGCAGCTGAAGGAACGCTATATAGACCAAGCCCGTCTGCGTGAGAATTTCCCGCACATGAGATTCCATTTCTGTGCCGGACGTGACAACTTCTTCAGCCGCTCACTCAAAAAGTTCGGTTTCGACATGAAGCATGCTCAGATAGATATGCGCTCATCCATGTCAGACGGAATTAACGGAAACATCGCCATCGATTCGCTTGTTGTCTCAGGTGTGCGGCTTGACACCATAAGACTGGTAGTGAATTCCGATACCTTGCGTACAGATTTCAACGGTCAGGTGCGTAACGGTCCCGGAAACCCGCAATACGTGTTCAATACCCTTTTCCGGGGAGCCTTCTATGAGCGCGGCATCTATTTGGGAGTGCGCATGTATGACGACAAGGAACGAGTGGGAGTGTCCTTGGGTGTAGACGCCGCTATGGCGGATAACGGCATCCGCGTACGCTTTGGAAGCAGAGGCACTCCGATACTCGGATTCAAGCCTTTCGAGATAAACAAGGACAACTATCTGTTCTTCGGAGACGACAGGCGCATTTCCGCAAATCTTCGGCTTAGAGCTGATGACGGTATGGGAATCCGTGTTTTCACGAACGACAGTACAGAGGCTCTTCAGGACATAACTGTCGGTCTGGTCAAGTTCAATCTTGATGAAGTGCTTTCCGTGATACCGTATGTCCCCAAGATGTCAGGAATACTGAACGGCGATTTCCATCTTGTGAGCACGGCTGATGAGAAAAACATCTCGTCGTCCGTATCCATAGAGAACTTCGTTTATGAAGGCAACCGCATCGGCAACTTATCAAGCGACTTTGCCTACATGCCGAAAGAGGACGGCAGCCATTACGTAGACGGTTTCCTCTCATGTAATGATGAGGAGATAGCTACCCTTAAAGGCAGCTACAATTCGGCGGATGACGGTTATCTCAATGCCGATCTTACATTGAGTCGCACACCGCTCCGGATAATCAACGGTTTCATGCCAGACCACACTTTCGGACTTAGAGGATATGCCGGAGGAGACCTGTCAATAAAAGGGGCGTTGTCTTCACCTGTAGTGAACGGAGAGGTCAGGTTCGACTCTGCTTATGTTGTCAGCATCCCTTATGGTGTCCGGCTCCGGTTTGACGAGACCCCTGTACCGATAACAAACAGCAATCTTGTTTTCGATGACTATAAAATGTATGCCCGGAACAACAGTCCTCTGACTCTTACGGGATATTTTGATTTCGCTGATATGGACAATATGTATCTCGATCTCGGTGTACGTGCCACGAACTATCAGCTCGTCAACGCAAAGGAAAACAGACGCTCGGAGGTTTACGGCAAGGCGTATGTCAACTTCTACGCCATGATGAGAGGTTCTCTCGAGAGCATGCAGATCAGGGGCAAGCTTGATGTGCTCGGCTCGACAGATATGACATACATCCTGCGCGACTCACCGTTGACCACCGACAATCAGCTTGACGGACTCGTCAAGTTTGTCAATCTCAACGACTCCACGGAAGACATTGTCACTCGGCCGCCGCTTACAGGCATAGACATGGATCTCACAATGAGCATCGATGAGGGCGCACACATCATGTGCGCGCTTAACGAGAGCCACTCAAACTATGTCGACCTTATTGGCGGAGGAGACCTGCGTATGCAGTATAACGCTGTAGACAACCTGCGGCTTACGGGAAGATACACCTTGAGCAACGGTGAGATGAAATATTCGCTTCCGGTGATTCCTCTGAAGACGTTTGTCATACAGGATGGCAGTTACATAGAGTTTATGGGCGATCCGATGAACCCGAAACTCAACATCACGGCTACGGAGCAGACCAAGACTAATGTCTCTACTGACGGAGGTGCGGGACGCAGTGTACTGTTCAATTGTGGAGTGGTCATCACAAAGACGCTTAACGATATGGGACTGAAATTCATCATTGATGCGCCGGAGGATATGACAATACACAATCAGCTCCAGACCATGTCTGAGGAGAACAGGGGAAAGCTTGCCGTCACCATGCTTACAACCGGCATGTATCTTGCCGACGGCAACACAAGCTCATTCTCCATGAACAGTGCGTTGAGCGCATTCCTCAACAGTCAGATAAACTCCATATCGGGAAATGCCTTGCGTACGCTCGACCTCAGTTTCGGTATGGACAACACCACGCTCAGCAGCGGACAGGTGCAGACGGACTATTCGTTCAAGTTCTCCAAACGGTTCTGGAACAACCGGCTCAATATCGTCATTGGAGGAAAGGTCTCTACAGGAGCCGAAGTGGAGAATCAGAACAATACGTTCTTCGACAACGTGACATTCGAATACCGTCTCAGCCAGAATTCCAACAAGTATCTCAAGCTGTTCTATGAGCGCGACAGCTATGACTGGCTTGAGGGTTATGTCGGCAAATACGGCGGAGGTTTCATGTGGAGACGCAAGTTGCAGCGTCTCACAGACATATTCAGATTCAAGAGCAAGGACAATTCTGACAAAAATATGCCAAAAGATTCTGTTACAGTAAGCAAAGATGAAAACAACAGATAGATTCTCATTATGCGTCGTTCTTATAATATCGGGAATGCTGATGTCGTGTTCAAGCACGAAGAACATTCCTGAGGACGACCAGCTGTTTGTCGGTCTGACGAAGATAGAATACAAGGACTACGAGAAGAACGACCATTTTCTTGCCGTGCAGGAAGAGGTGGAGGCTGCGCTCGCCACGGCTCCCAACGGAGCGTTGTTCGGAAGTTCTTACCACCGCTCTCCGTTTCCTTACGGGCTGTGGATATGGAATGCGTTCTCCAAGTCGCGCTCTGTCTTCTCGAAGTGGATGACCAAGTCGTTCGGTAAGCCTCCCGTGCTGATGAGCCGGGTCAATCCGGAGCTTCGCGCCAAGGTGGCGAATGAGCTTCTCCGTTCCAACGGCTATTTCGACTCAAACGTGGAATATGATGTCATCACTCAGAAAAACCCGAAGAAGGCAAAGATAGGCTATACTGTCAGTCTGGGCAATCTCTACAGGATAGATTCGCTGAGATATGTCAATTTCCCGCCGCGAGCCGACTCTCTTATACGCTCATCACTCGGCGAGACACTCATACATCCGGGCGACCCTTTCAAAGTCTCGGTGCTTGATGCCGAGCGTACACGTCTGAGCAACGTGTTCCGCAATAACGGATATTATTATTACCAGCCCGGCTATGCGTCCTATCTTGCCGACACCGTCTCGGTGGCTGATACGGTTCAGCTGCGCCTGCAGTTTGCCGACAGCGTGCCCGACGGAGTGCGCCGCAAGTGGTATATAGGAAAGGTCAACCTCGAGTTGCGGAAAGATTTCATGGAGACGCTCAGCGATTCGCTTGTGCACAGATACTTCACAGTGCGGTTCAACGGGCGCAAACCGCCTCTCCGCACGCGTGTCATATTGCGCGACCTGAAGCTGCGTCCGCGCAGACTTTACAGCCACGACGATTATCTGCAGTCTGCAAGTAAGATAACCGGAACCGGGCTTTTCAGTTTTGTAGATTTCAAGTTCACACCCCGTGACACCACATTGAGTTGTGATACGCTCGACATGACCCTCAGTTGTGTGTTCGACAAACCTTACGATTTCTACGTCGAGGCAAACATGGTCGGCAAGACGAGCGGCAAACTCGGACCGGGAGCCGTCATAGGTATAAGCCGTCGCAACGCCTTCCGAGGGGGAGAGAAACTCGACATCAACATCAACGGCTCATATGAGTGGCAGACCGGACACAACGCTGACGGCAGCAGTTCGGAGATGAATTCATATGAGTATGGCGCAAACGTGTCATTAGAGCTTCCGCGTCTCGTCCTTCCTTTCTGGCGTCGTGTGCGGTGGTACAACACTCCTACCACAATCTTAAAGGCATCGTCGAGCGTCATCAACCGCTCCGGATATTTCAAAAGACATATTGTTTCGGGCGAGCTCACATACAATTTCCAGCGCACTGCCACGTCTGTCCATCAGTTCAGTCCGCTCATCCTGCAATATGAATACATGACACACATGACCGAGGCGTTCGGAGATGTCATGAACGAGAACCCGTATCTGCTCGTGACAATGGCTGACCAGTTTGTGCCTAAGATGCGTTACTCATACACTTATTCCAGTCCTGCCACCTACCGCAACCCCATTTACTGGCAGGTGGTGGTAAGCGAGGCGTCCAATCTGCTTTCACTCGGTTATCTGGCTGCGGGGAAAAAATGGAACAGCAAGTACAAGCAGATGTTCAAGAATCCTTATGCGCAGTTCTTCAAGATAGAGACCGACTTCAGCAAGACATGGGCAGTGGGCGACCACAGTCAGCTTGTGGGGCACGTCAGTACCGGACTCATATGGTCGTACGGCAATTCTGAAAGCGCGCCTTACAGTGAGCAGTTCTATGTGGGAGGAGCCAACAGCATAAGGGCTTTCAATGTGCGCAGCATCGGACCCGGTGCTTATCACACTGACAGCGAGCGTACGTCGTATATGGATCAGACCGGAGACTTTAAGCTGCAAGCCAACCTCGAGTACCGTTTCCGCCTGTTCGGCAATCTCTACGGAGCCACGTTCCTCGATGCGGGCAACGTGTGGGCATTGCGTGACGACGGCTACCGCACAAATTCCTTGTTCAAGGTGAAGAACCTGCTGAAGGAAACCGCGCTGGGAACAGGCGTAGGACTGCGCTACGACCTTGAGTTCTTCGTGCTGCGCCTTGACTGGGGCGTGGGTCTTCACGTGCCGTACAAGAGCGGTTTCTACAACATATCGTCGTTCCGCGACGGACAGAGCCTGCATTTTGCCATAGGCTATCCGTTCTGAAAACATGCATGGGGAGAGGCGGCGTATGTGCGGAGCGATGCATCGGCTAATGTGTGTCAGGAGCAAAAAACTGCTCCGCGCTTTTCGTTTTCTCATTCTTATTTGTTACTTTTGCAACCAGAATTATTAACAATATAAACAATAACATATTATGAAGCCTACATTATTACTTCTTGCAGCTGGTATGGGCAGCCGCTACGGTGGATTGAAACAGTTGGACGGTTTAGGACCTAATGGCGAGACAATAATGGATTATTCCATATACGACGCCATCAAAGCCGGATTCGGCAAAATCGTGTTTGTTATCCGAAAGGATTTCGAGCAGGATTTCCGCGATAAGATTCTTTCCAAGTATGAGGGTCACATCCCGGCAGAACTGTGCTTCCAGTCGCTTGAGGATCTGCCAGAGGGATTCTCTGTTCCCGAGGGTCGTGTCAAGCCGTGGGGCACAAACCATGCCGTGCTCATGGCAAAAGACATTATCAAGGAACCGTTCTGCGTAATCAACTGCGACGATTTCTACAATCGCGACGCATTCCAGGTGATAGGCAAGTTCCTCTCCGAGCTGCCTGAAGGTTCGCAGAACAAGTATGCGATGGTGGGCTTCCGCGTAGGCAACACACTGTCTGAGAACGGTACGGTGGCACGCGGCATCTGCTCCAAGGACGCCGACGAGAACCTCACCACTGTTGTGGAGCGCACCGAGATAATGCGCGTGAACGGTCCTGTGTGCTATAAGGACGAGCAGGGAGAGTGGGTAGCTGTTGAGGACAACACGCCTGTGTCGATGAACATGTGGGGATTCACTCCCGACTATTTCGAGCACAGTGAGGCTTATTTCAAGGAGTTCCTCTCCGATCCGAAAAACATGGAGAACCTCAAGGCTGAGTTCTTCATCCCGTTGATGGTGAACAAGCTTATCAATGAGAAAACCGCTACGGTGAAAGTGCTCGATACGACCAGCAAGTGGTTTGGCGTGACATATGCAGCCGACCGTCAGTCTGTTGTAGACAAGATACAGTCTCTTATCGACGAAGGCGTTTATCCGTCAAAACTCTTCTAATCCGACATTTGCGTTCTGCGGCATTAGCTTATGACTGCAGAATGGTTCGTAAAATAATATGTACGGCGCATTGCCTCAGGCGATGCGCCGTATTCGTTCACCACGGTATGTGCCTTGTCGCCCCGTAACGGCATATAGACTTCATCAGTGTCTGGCGGTGATGTCAGCGCGGGGCGGTTTCCTCCATGATGCGTTATTCTTTTGTCATGCCATACGCTCTTCCCGTCTCTTTTGTCGTTCCGTGCCTTTCCGATGCAAAAATCCATAAGTGTCACAATCAGCTGCAATCGGAATTTCAGAACAATATTTCCTGATTCTTTGTTTGTGCACATTTCTCTGATAATCAGACAATTATTGTTTTGTGTCGGCATATGGTGCATATGACGTTGCGAAAGAGGCTCTTTCACGGTGCGGAAAAGCCTCTTTCGTGGTCTCAAACGGGCTCTTCCGCAGTGCGGAACAGGCTTTCCTGCAAGAGCGGAAAAACCGTACAGTCTTGCCATACCGTTTTCATTTTATTGTCATCGTGCCGGTTAAGCTTTCCGGCGACATCCGTGGCATGTCACCAGTACGCCTTTTCCTGCTTGACTGGGAGCGTTCTCCGCAGTGAGTCATGAGTGTGCCGGTATGGTATGCCATGCGTTTGTGCAGTTTCATGTCTGCCTGTATCGCAGGCAGGCGTCATGCTTTTCTCAGTCGTATGACAAACGGAAAACGTCCAGAGCTGATTGTGTTTTGCTCCGGACGTATCGGTTGAAAGTTTAAAAACAGGTATTTCAGTTTACTATGAACTTCTTCGCGGCTCTCAGCTGATGGCGCATGTTGCTTAGCAGCTGCTGGCTTTCCTGCAATATGTTCAGATATACGAGCGACACCTTGAAGTCGCTGTCGTCGCTCTGCTGTATGCGGTTGATGTGCCGCTTGCGCACGGTCGACAGCAGGTCTTTGCATGCGTCGGCGTTGGCGAGCACCTCGCGGTAGTTCTCATACTGCCCTGTCGAGATGATGTTCTCGGTCTGCCGCATCAGTTCGTTTATCTTCTCGCGTATGGGTCTGAACTCGTTCACGAATATCTCAGGTATCGGGTTGAAGCTGTTGTCCACGTGTTCCTTTATCGGTTCGAGCATTCTCCGCAGACAGTATATGTACTGTTCTGATGAGTTTATGCCGAGATGGAACCATGTGTTGCGTTCTATTGCTATGTCGCTTGGCACTCTCCGCAGCGCGAGCAGCTCCTGACGGCGGTATTTCTTCAGCTCCTCTTTCTCGTTTCTCAGTTCGCGCTGTACGTGGCGCAGCACGCTCGGCTTCTCGTTTTCAAGACCGTCGATTATCTTGTTGAACTGTTCTATGGTGAAACGTGCCACGAAGCTCTGCGTCTTGCTTACGTGCTTGTTGAGCAGGTCCCATACTATTTCCGGGTCGCGTGTGCGCATCATCAGTCGGAACATGTTGCTCTTGCCGCTCTCTTTCTCCTTCTTCTTATACTGGCGGTTGCTGCGTATGAGGAGATAAACCACGAGTATCATGAACGCCACCTGTATCACTATGCCTCCGTAGAACATCAGCAGGCACACTATGGCACATGCCGCGAAGGCTGCTCCTGCCGTTATGAACCATCCTCCGATGACGCTCAGCACTCCTGTCACGCGGAACACGGCGCTCTCGCGGCTCCATGCGCGGTCGGCAAGGCTTGAACCCATTGCCACCATGAATGTGACGTATGTCGTTGACAGAGGCAGTTTGTAGTTGGTGCCTATGGTGATGAGCATGGAAGCGAGCACCAGATTCACTGCGGCGCGTACGATGTCGAATGCAGCGCCTTCGCTCAGTTCAGCCTCGTTCTTGTTGAAACGGCTGTCTATCCATTGCTTCAGTCTCTGCGGAATGTAACGCTTTATCACTGAGTCGGCGTCCTGTGTGGCGCGTACTATGCTGCGTGCTGCGCGGCTCGAACCGAACATCTCGTCGCCCTCATCCTGACGTGAGAGGTCCACGCTGGTCTTTATCACGTTGTGGGCTTTCTTCGATGTCGCCATCGCTATTATCATTATCACACCCGCAGCTATGAGATATATGGGCGGAGTCTTTGCGCTTTCCATGAGCGATGTCATGAGGAAGGAGTCGGCTGACGCGCCGTTGGCGTTTGCGATGAAGTCGTTGTATGAGTCGAGTCCGGCAAGCGGCACTCCTATGAAGTTCACAAGGTCGTTGCCGGCGAATGCCATTGCGAGCGCGAACGTGCCCATGAGAACCACAAACTTGAATACGTTTACACGCATCAGATGGAGCACTTCCATGATGAGCGTAGAGCCTATGAATGTGTAGACGAGCAGCATCTGGGTGTTTGCCGTTATCCATTCGCGTATGCTTGCCTCAATGTAAGGCGACTTGCCGAGTCCCTGCAGGAAGATGAAGTAGGCGAGCGCGGTGAACGCTATGCCTCCGAATATGGCTATGGTGTAGCGGCTGTGCTTCTTATAATTGAACGTGAAGATGATTCGCGAAATCCATTGCACCACGATACCGAAGAAAAACGCTATCGCGACACTCACGAATATGGCGATGATTACGCTAAGAGCCTTGTCTGTGTTGAGCAGGTCTCCGTAGCCCAGCGAGCCGTCGCCTATCATCTTTATGGTGGCAAGCACAAACGTTCCGCCCAACAGCTCGAACACGAGCGACACGGTGGTGGAGGTAGGCATGCCCAGAGTGTTGAACATGTCGAGGATTATCACGTCCGTCACCATCACCGCAAGGAATATGGTCATCACCTCGTTGAACGATAGGTTGTTCGGACTCATGATGCCGTGACGCGCCACATCCATCATCCCCGACGACATGACAGCTCCTACTGCCACACCAAGCGACGCGATGACAAGCACCGTGCGGAATTTCGCAACCTTTGCTCCGACGGCACTGTTGAGGAAGTTCACGGCATCATTGCTGACGCCCACAAACAGGTCGAATACTGCCAGACACAGCAGAAAGACAACAATACATAGATAAACTGTTTCCATACAAATTTATAAAATTGTCACATATGTTTTTTCAGTCCGCAAATTTATAGCCGTCATATTACAGTGTTTTTAAACACATGTTACAATTGTGTTACAAACACGCCTTTCCTTTCACACTCTCTGACGCACCGTCAGACGAGCCGGAACACATGCGCTGCTTTTGCGGTTACGTCATATTTTTATTTAATGTTTGTGCTGTTTTTTCAGATAATTATTATTAATTTTGTGGCGGAATAATATGTTTTGAGCCATGGGACGGCAGATAGCCTGAGATAGTTATAGGAGCATGGCTTCATATGAAATGTTGATACACAATTGCAAGAAATGAGTAACGGACAATTGACTCATGTGCTCACAATGACGGTTGACAGACTTTCGGCACCGGAATCGCTGAAAGGCATATGTCATCATCATCGCGACGGAAGTCCTCTTCCTTCCGGTAAGGTGCTTGAAGAAATAATATCACTGGCGCGGGCAATACTGTTTCCCGGTTATTACGGTAATTCATCATTCGACTCAAAAACCATTCGTTATCATATAGGTGTGAACGTCGAGAAGCTGCACAGACTGCTTTCCGACCAGATAGAGGCAGGACTTTGCTTCAGCGACTGTTGCAGCGAGGATGCTCCTGACGACAATACGGGGCTTTCGGAAAGGGCGGAAGAACTGTCGGCGGAACTCATCTCGCGTCTTCCTGAAATAAGAAGTGTACTCTCGACTGACGTCACTGCGGCATACTACGGTGACCCGGCGGCGGAGAACTGCGGCGAGGTCATCTCGTGCTATCCCATCATCAAGACTCTTGTGAACTATCGTCTGGCTCACGAGCTCTATCTGCTCGGGGTGCCGCTCATACCAAGGATTATCACCGAGATGGCTCATTCGGAGACCGGAATAGACATCCATCCCGCAGCATCCATTGGCAAATACTTCACAATAGACCATGGCACGGGAGTGGTGATAGGCGCGACATGCGTCATCGGAAACAATGTCAAGATATACCAAGGAGTGACGCTCGGCGCCAAGAGCTTCCCGCTCGACAGTATGGGAAACCCTATAAAGGGCATACCGCGCCATCCTATAATAGAGAACAACGTGGTGATTTATGCCAATGCCACAATCCTGGGACGTGTCACGATAGGCGAGGGCTGCGTGGTGGGAGCCAATGAATGGGTGACGGAAGACATGAAGCCCAACACTAAGATAGCAAGAACGCATGGGCATGATGTGTAGCCGCAAGCATGTGAAATACACGGTGACACATCGCGGACAATAAGAAATGACTGAATATAACACAAAAAACAGATATGAACGAATTTGAACTCATAGCCAAGACATTTATGGGACTTGAGCCTGTTCTTGCAAAAGAACTGATACAGATGGGAGCCAACAATGTCAAGACAGGACGCCGCATGGTTTCGTTTACGGGCGACAAGGAAATGATGTACCGTGCGAATTTCCAGTTGCACACTGCCATACGGATTCTTAAACCCATAAGCCACTTCAAGGCACGTTCGGCAGATGACGTATATAATGAGGTGAAAAAAATAGACTGGAGCGGGATTATAGAAAAAGGAAAGACCTTTTCTGTCGATTCGGTAGTCTATTCGGAGGAGTTCAGAAACTCCAGATTCGTGACCTATAAGGTTAAGGATGCCATTGTAGACCAGTTCCGGGAGAACACCGGAACAAGACCGAATATTTCGGTGAGCAATCCGGATATACGCCTTAACATACATATTGCCGAGGACAACGCCACGCTCTCGCTCGACTCAAGCGGAGAATCCCTGCACCGCAGAGGCTACAGGCAGGAGTCTGTCGAGGCTCCTCTCAACGAGGTGCTTGCTGCCGGAATGATACTCATGACGGGCTGGCACGGTGAGTGCGATTTCATCGATCCGATGTGCGGATCGGGCACCCTGCTTGTTGAGGCTGCGCTTATCGCCCACAACATGAGCCCGGGCATATTCCGCAAGGAGTTTGCTTTTGAGAAGTGGAGCGACTTTGACAAGGAGCTGTTCGACAACATCTACAACGACGATTCGCAGGAACGGGAGTTCAAACATCACATCTACGGATACGACATCGACGTGAAGGCGGTAAACACAGCGCGTCTTAACGTGAGGGCGGCAGGCCTTACGGGCGACATAACTGTGGAAGAAGCCGACTTCGCTGATTTCAAAAAGCCGGCAAACAAGAGCATCATCGTCACCAATCCGCCTTATGGAGAGCGCATCTCCACGCCCAATCTGCTTGCCACATACAGGATGATAGGCGAGCGGCTGAAGCATGAGTTCACCGACAATGAGGCGTGGGTGCTGAGCTATCGTGAGGAATGCTTCGACCAGATTGGTCTGAAACCGTCGATAAAGATTCCTGTCTATAACGGCTCTTTGGAGTGTGAGTTCAGGAAGTACACCATGTTCGGCGGCAGGATGAAGGAGTTCAGGTCAGAGGGCGGAGTGGTCAAGACCGATGAGGAAAAGAGACAGATGGCTGAGAAACACCGTTTCAAGAAAAACCGCGAGTTCAAGAAGCGCATCGATGAGGAGGAGGAGAACGAAGCCGCAGACATCCGTTCGTTCAAGTTCTATTCCATAGAGCGGATGAAGAACACGCCTGAACGCCGCAACGTCGGAAGAAACCGGGATGCCTCGGACGACTCTGACAGAAAACCGTCGCGCCGTGATTTCAGGAAGACGGAGCGCGGGGGAAAGCATTTCGGACGCGGAGGCAAGCGCGAGGAACGTGATTTTGGTAAATTCATAAAAAGGAGACCGGCAGATGAGGATTAAGTTTTCAACTTTATTATTGGTTATTTTCAGCATGTATTTTGGCAATGCGGGCGCACAGCTGAAGCAGTTTTCACTGGAGGATCTTAACTTTGGCGGCAACAACTATTACAATATGTCGCCGAAGAACAGGTACACAGCGTGGTGGGGAGAGACTCTTGTCCATAACGACTACGACAAGTGCAGTGCCGTCAATCCTAAGAATGCCGGCGAGAAACAGCTGTTCACGCTCGACGATATAAATAATGTGATAGAAAAGGAAGGACTCGGCAAGGACGGCAAGATACACAGTCTTTACAGCGCGCAGTTCCCTTATGCTGACAAGAACATAGTGATGCTCACCAACGGACACATGAGAGTGTTGGTTGACTGGAAGAAGAAGGAGGTGGCGGCATCCTATGTCAGCGGTCAGGGAATGCAGGCGGAAGAATGGAACGCAGTGTCCCGGACGCTCGCTTATGTCAAGGACGACAATCTGTTTGTTGTGGGCAAGGACGGCAAGACAGTGCAGCTTACGACCGACGGGTCGAGAGATATTGTGTACGGACAGAGTGTCCACCGCAACGAGTTCGGCATAAATAAAGGTCTGTTCTGGAGCAACGACGGACAGAGTCTGGCTTTCTACCGCATGGACCAGTCCATGGTGACAGACTATCCTCTTGTGAATATAGACACGCGCATAGCGACATTGGAGCCTGAGAAATATCCTATGGCTGGAGAGACAAGCCATGAGGTCACTGTAGGTGTCTACAGTCTGAAGACCGGAAAGACGGTTTATCTGAATGTGGGCGACCCGAAAGACAGATACTTCACAAACATCTCGTGGACTCCGGACGGCAGACAGATATATCTGATAGAAGTCAACCGCGACCAGACCGACGCAAGTCTCGACGCCTATGACGCACAGACAGGCAACAAGGTGAAGACATTATATCATGAGCATCATGACAAATACGTACACCCGGTCAATCCTGTCGCTTTCCTGCCATGGGACAGCAGCAAGTTCATTCTTCAGAGCGAGCGCGACGGATACAACCATCTTTACCTGTTGAGTACGCAGGGCGGCGAGCCGAAACAGCTTACAAGCGGCAAGTGGGTGGTGCTCGCACTGATGGGATTTGACGTGAAGAACAAGTCTGCCATAATCCTTTCTACGGAGTGCAGTCCCATTCAGAACAACATCTATTCGGTCAATGTGGCGACCGGAAAGCGCAGACTGCTTGATAACGGCAAGGGTTGTCATGCCAACAGCGGTGACGGTCACAAGCTCGCTTTGTCTCCTAAAGGCAGTCTGACAATAGATAATTACACCGAGCCTGTCGTTCCGCGCAACATTGATATAATAGATACGAAGTCGGCAAAAAGAGTGAGCTACTTCGTTGCGGACGACCCTTGGAAGGGATATGCCGTGCCGCAGTTCACATCAGGAACGATAAAGGCAGCCGACGGAAACACCGATCTTTATTACCGTATGGTGAAACCTCACGACTTCGACCCGTCCAGGAAATATCCCGCAGTGGTCTATGTCTATGGCGGACCTGGCGTAAGAAACGTAGAAGCCCGTTGGCATTTCTGGAGCCGCGGATGGGAAACCTACATGGCGCAAAAGGGTTACATCGTGTTCATTCTTGACAACCGTGGCTCGTCAGACCGCGGCCGTGACTTCGAGCAGGCGACATTCAGACATCTCGGTGTCGAGGAAATGAAAGACCAGATTTGCGGTGTCGGCTATCTCAAGACACTTCCTTACGTCGATGCCGACCGCCTCGGCGTGCACGGATGGAGCTTCGGCGGATTCATGACCACATCTCTTATGACCACCTATCCGGATGTTTTCAAGGTGGGCGTGGCAGGCGGTCCGGTCATCGACTGGAAGTATTATGAGGTGATGTACGGTGAACGCTACATGGACACTCCGCAGACCAACCCCGACGGTTACAAGGAAAGCAGTCTGCTTTATAAGGCAAAGAACCTTAAAGGAAAACTGCAGATCATCACCGGAATGAACGATCCTGTGGTCGTTCCGCAGAACTGCCTGTCTTTCCTTCAGGCTTGCATAGCAGCCGGAACACAGCCCGACTTCTTCGTATATCCGGGTGAACCGCACAACATGCGAGGACGTCAGAGTGTTCATCTGCATGAGAGAATAACCCAATATTTTGAGGATTACCTCAAATAAACGTGATAATGCGGCAGCCGGATGTCCTCTGTCTGCCGTTATGTGTTGTATTGACAAAACGTAAACAAATAGAGATAGCTTATGAATATTCTTTTGCTTGGAAGTGGAGGACGCGAGCATGCCCTTGCATGGAAAATCGCCCAGAGTGAGAAAGTGGACAGACTGTTTATCGCTCCCGGTAATGCCGGCACCGCCGGATGTGGAGAGAATGTTGACATAAAGGCAGACGACTTTGAGGCGTTGAAGGAATTTGCTGTCGCAAACAGCATCGGAATGGTTGTCGTCGGACCGGAAGACCCGTTGGTGAAAGGCATATATGATGATTTCAAGAACGACCCGCGCACATTCTCCATTCCCGTCATCGGACCGTCAAAGGCAGGTGCCGTGCTCGAGGGATCGAAGGATTTTGCCAAGGGTTTTATGCAGAGGCACGGCATACCGACCGCAAAATACCGCACGTTTACGGGTGAGACACTTGAGGAAGGACTCGCTTTTCTGGAAACGTTGAAAGCCCCTTATGTGCTGAAGGCTGACGGACTGTGCGCCGGAAAGGGCGTTCTCATCTTGCCGACACTTGATGAAGCCAGAAAGGAACTGAAGGAAATGCTCGCCGGTATGTTCGGAAACGCTTCCGCAAGGGTAGTCATCGAGGAGTATCTCAGCGGCATAGAGTGCTCGGTCTTTGTACTTACAGACGGAAGGAACTACAAGATATTGCCGGAGGCAAAAGACTATAAGCGCATCGGAGAACACGACACCGGACTCAACACCGGTGGCATGGGAAGCGTGTCGCCCGTTCCTTTCGCCACTCCGGAATGGATGTCGAAGGTGGAGAACCGCATCATCCGTCCTACTGTAGACGGACTTGCCGAGGAAGGAATAGACTATAAGGGATTCATCTTCTTCGGTCTCATAAACGTTGACGGCGACCCTATGGTGATAGAATATAACTGCCGCATGGGCGACCCGGAGACAGAAAGCGTCATGCTGAGGCTGAAGAGCGACATTGTCGACCTGTTTGAAGGAGTGGCTGACGGCAGCCTCGACAAGAAGACAATTGAGTTTGACGAGCGTGCCGCAGTGTGTGTGATGCTTGTCAGCGGCGGCTATCCGCAGAAATATGAGAAGGGTTATGTCATTGAGGGTCTGGACAAGGTGAAGGACTCGGTGCTGTTCCATGCGGGTACACAGCTGAAAGACGGCAACGTCGTTACGAGCGGAGGACGTGTCATCGCAGTATGCTCTTACGGTCAGAACCGTGAGGAGGCGTTGGCGAAATCGTTTGAAGGGGCGCGTCTCGTCAATTTTACGGACAAATATTTCAGAAGAGACATCGGGCAGGATCTGTAAGCCCGGTGTCGCTTAACGCATGCCTGTGGCATAACAGGATAACAAACTCATAATATCATTTTGGCAAAAAAGAGAATACAGAACATAGTGGCTGAAAGCCGTTTCGCACTGCCTGTCACAGCGGTATATGCCTTACTGATGAGCATGGCGTGCGGACTGGCTGAGCGGAATCTTTGGATTCAGTTCGCAGTGTTGGCGGTGTCTTCCTACCTCATGGTTGAGCTGAACAACTCCAACGCCATCATCCGCGTATACAGCCGTATGGTCTCATGCTCGTACATCGTGCTTTTCCTGATGTCCGGACTTCTTGTGTCTCCTGTATCGTCGGTTCTGACACAGTTGTGTTTCGTCGTGTTCTACATGTTCTTTTTTCATGCCTACCAGAACAAAAGTTCCATGGGGCTTGTGTTCTATGCCTTTCTTATGATAGGACTGGCAAGCACAATGTCTGTCCATGTGTTCTTTCTGGTCCCTCTGATGTGGATTCTGCTGTTCACAAATGTTCTTGCAGGCAACATACGCACATTCTTCGCATCAGTCATCGGACTGCTTTTCCCTTATTGGTTTCTTGCCAGTTATCACATATACACCGGAAATCCGGAGGCTCTTGCCGCCCATTTCAGCAAGCTGGCAGAATTCGGAAAGCTGTTCGACCATACCGTGCTGACTGACGGCAGAATAATGGTTCTTGCCATGCTTGCCCTGTTTATGGTCGTCGGTATCGTGCATTTCCACAGAAACAGCTATAAGGACAAGATACGCACCCGCATGATTTATGAGATATTTTCCATTACAGGCATATACGTGATGGCGCTGCTGGCGCTTCAGCCGAATCTTTACTCTGAGCTTACAGGCATCATGGTTGTCAACACCGCGCCCCTGATTGCCCATTACATCGTGTTCACTAACACCCGACTGACAAACGTCTCGTTTTTTGTCATAGTCCTTTCGGTATTATTAATGACAATTTATGGTATATGGATGCCTTCATAGACTTCTTGATTAATTGGGGATATTGGGGCATGCTCATATCCGCCTTTCTTGCCGGAAGCATACTGCCCTTCAGCAGTGAGGCGGTCATGGTGGGACTGCTGGCAGCCGGATTGCAGCCCGGACCGCTTGTCGTTTACGGGACGATAGGCAATGTCGCCGGTTCCATAATGAATTACGGCATCGGCCGTCTGGGCAAGCTTTACTGGATAGAGCACTATCTGCATGTGAGCAAGGAGAGCCTGTCGCGCGCCGAGCGTTTCATGGCGGGACGCGGGGCATGGGTCGGTTTCTTCGCCTTCATACCCGTGTTTGGCGACGCCATAACCATAATGCTCGGACTGATGAGGGCCAACGTGCTCATTTCAGTAATAAGCATATCCGTCGGCAAGATGCTCAGATACGTGTTTCTCGCGTACGGAGTCGAACTAATATTCTGATGATGAAAAAATATAACATCCTTTTTTTGTTGGCAATACTGTCTGTGGCGGTCTCGTGCAGCGACCGTCGCGGACCTGACGCAGGCAAGCGTGTGATTACGGTAACTATAGAACCGTTGAGATATTTCACCGAACGCATAGCCGGAGACAGGTTTGATGTGGCGACCATGGTGCCTGAAGGAGGCAACCCGGAGACATACGAGCCTTCAGCCAGACAGATGGTGAACCTCTCGCGAAGTGTGCTGTATGTGAAGGTGGGGAGCATAGGTTTCGAGCGTACCTGGATGAAAAAGCTCGAGCAGAACGCACCCCACGCCATCGTAGTGGATTCTTCCGACGGCATATCATTGGTGAAGACAGAAAACGGAATAGCCGATCCGCACACATGGATGAGCACCGCCAATGCGCGCATAATTGCCGGAAACATATACAGGGCACTTGTGAGGATAGACAAGAAAGACAGCATCTATTTCAAGAAAAACCTCGATAGTCTTGTCGACTCTATCAATCGTGTGGACGCGGAGGTGAGGCGTCTGACGGAGAAAGCGTCGCACCGTACTTTCCTCATCTATCATCCCGTGCTCACGTATTACGCCCGCGACTTCGGACTTACGCAGATTCCGCTGGAGGAGGAGAACCGCGAGCCGAGCGCGCGACAGATGCAGAGTGTGATAAACAGGGCAAGGAACGGGCGTGCCAAGGTGTTTTTTGTGCAGAAGGAGTTCGCAAACGGAAATATAACAAGTGTTGCCGAAAGTACCGGGACGGTGATGACGGAGATTGATCCGCTCGGATATGACTGGCAGAAGGAAATGGTAAAGGTAGCAAGATGTCTGAGATGAGAGAACGGTCTGTCATAGAGACTGACGGCATGTCGGTGGGATATGACGGCAAGGTGGTGCTGCGCGATGTCAGCATAAGCGTGAAGGAGCGCGACTTCCTCGGCATTGTCGGTCCCAACGGATGCGGAAAGACAAGTCTGATAAAGGTGTTGCTCGGTCTGATGAGTCCGATGTCGGGGTCTGTGCGCTACATGCGCGACGGCAACACGGTGAAAAGCCTGTCGATGGGTTATCTGCCCCAATACACCAGTCTGGACAGGAAGTTCCCCGTCTCCGTGCACGACGTGGTGCTGTCAGGACTGAAACCCTCGCTGCGTCCGTATGCCTCATACGCCGGACGGCAGCAGGAGAGGGTGCGTGAGGTGCTGCACACGCTGGAGATAGACCATCTTCAGCACCGTCATATAGGTGAGCTGAGCGGAGGACAGCTGCAAAGGGTGCTCCTCGCACGCGCAATCGTGTCCGGTCCTGAAGTGCTTGTGCTTGACGAGCCTAACACTTATATAGACCGGCATTTCCAGACCCAGCTTTACACGATGCTGTCGCGTATCAACGAAAGCTGTGCTGTCGTCATTGTAAGTCACGATATCGACTCGGTGTTGAATAACTCGAAGCATGTCGCCATTGTCAACCGCTCGGTGCGCCTGTGCCCGGCTGCTGATGTGACGGAGGAGGATATAGCCGGGAGCATGCGCTGTTAGCCGTTGCCGCACCGCAACTCACTGAGCGTGATTCCTGCGTTGACAGCAGAGGCATGTGTGTCAACGGATGCATAAGAAAAGGCACGGACATTGTTCCGGAACCGTTGCCGGAAGACATTCGGAAGCCGTCCGCCACTTTTGTATGTGCCGTTTTTTGTTTTTACGGGAGCCGTCAGCAGCGTCAGAACCGCGTTGCATGAACAGGCATCCGTACATGGCGCGAAGTAAAAAATCTTGACATTATTTATCTGCAAAATAGAAACGTTGAGGCGGGCAACTCTGTGATGTCCGCACGTTTTCCCGCGTTCTTGTTCCGGCTTACCCCGCATCCTATCCCGCAACTTACATCACAGTCTCCCCGTTTCCGCCTTTTCGCATCCTCGTTTTCTCATTTTCAGACATATCCCAGAGCCTTCTCCGGTTACGGAAAAGCCCGTCTCATGTCCCCATAAAGCCTCTTCCGTCTGCCCGAAAAGCCTTTCCTGCATTGCGGAAAAGCCCGTTCCGCGTGCGGATGAAGACAGACCGCGAACGCCAAAAGCGTAATGTTCTGATATCCAACACTTTCTGTTTTACACCGAAAAACTCCATATTCGCAGACAGACTGCGTCCCGCTGCGTTCCACGCGAATCTCAGCGACTTCACGTTGGTCCAATCCCCGTATTCCATCCACCCTTTCTCCCCATCTCACCTTCCCACTCTCTCCCCATCCCACCTTCTCTCTTTCTCCCCCTCCCACCTTCCCATATATTTCATAACGGCATGCCGTGTTCATTAAATTATATTAATGCACATATATTAAAGTTTCTTTATCATATAAAAATGTTATCTTTGCATTCATAATTCAAAATTTATGAGGGTATGCCGACAGGCATATCGTATCATGAATAGCTTCAAAGCCGTACAACTTGAAAGCATTTCATGTGTCCAGTCTCGTTTTTTCATGTGATTTAAAGAATGTATAACACATATCTAAATTATAAATGAAAAATTATAGGTTAGTGAACAATACGCTCGGATGGCTGACTTTTTTGATTGCAGCTTTTGTGTATTTTTCCACAATTGAGCCGACAGCCAGCTTCTGGGACTGTCCGGAATTTATCACTACAGGTTACAAATTAGAGGTCGGTCACCCGCCTGGAGCACCGTTTTTCATGCTGACTGCAAACCTGTTCTCGCAGTTTGCGAGCGACCCGTCACAGGTTGCGAGAATGGTAAACACGATGAGCGCGCTCCTGAGTGCTACGACCATACTGTTCCTTTTCTGGACTATAACGCATCTCACCCGCAAGCTCATACTTAAAGACTGGAGCCAGCTGACAACTGCAAAGCTTGTAGCCATTCAGGCATCAGGACTTGTAGGCGCGCTCATCTATACATTCAGCGACACTTTCTGGTTCTCCGCGGTGGAGGGCGAGGTGTACGCTTACTCTTCCGCTTTCACCGCTGTGGTGTTCTGGCTTATACTCAAGTGGGAAGACCATGCGGACGAGCCGCACAGCGACCGCTGGCTTGTGCTCATAGCATACATGACAGGACTTTCCATCGGTGTGCACCTTCTCAATCTGCTCTGCATACCCGCCATTGTGTTGGTTTACTGCTACCGCCGTTTCCCGGACATCGAACTCAAAGGCTCGCTTGTTGCGCTCGTCATCTCGTTTGTCATCGTTGCGGCTGTTCTTTACGGCGTTGTCCCGGGCATTGTGACTGTTGGCGGATGGTTCGAACTTCTTTTTGTCAATGTGCTCGGATGTCCGTTCAATACCGGAGAGATAATCTATATATTGCTGCTCGTGGCAACTGTCATCTGGGCAATTTATGAGACGTATGTCGGAAGAAACCTCAGAAGGCAGAACATAGCGTTCGTCCTGTCCGTAGGCATGCTCGGCATACCTTTCTACGGGTACGGATGGTCGGCTGCAGTGATAGGGGCTGTGGTGCTTGCAGTGCTTTACTACGTGCTGGGACGTACGCGGAAAGTGGAGAAGAAACTCGTGCCTTATGTCACGGCACGTGCGAAGAACACCGTATTGCTGTGCCTGCTGATGCTGATGATAGGCTATTCAAGCTATGCCGTGATAGTGATACGCTCTTCAGCCAACCCTCCGATGGACCAGAACTCTCCTGAGGACATCTTCACGCTGGGCAGCTATCTCAGCCGCGACCAGTATGGCGACAGTCCGCTGTTGTACGGTCAGGCATACACGTCAAAGTTCGAGTACGACATAAAGGGAGGCATGTGCGAGGTGCGTACGAAAGAGGGCGCGCCCATATGGCAGCGTAAGGAGAAGGTGGACAGTACGGAGAAGGACTCCTACTTCGTGGTGGCTCACAAGAACAAGCTCGTATATGCGCAGAACATGTTGTTCCCGCGTATGCACAGTTCGGACCATGCGGCGGCGTATGAGAGCTGGATGGGCGGCGTGGACGGTACGGAAGTGCCTTACGACATGTGCGGAGAACCGGTTACGGTGAAGATTCCGTCGCAGTGGGACAACATACGTTTCTTCCTTTCATACCAGTGCAACTTCATGTACTGGAGGTATTTCATGTGGAACTTCGCCGGCCGTCAGAACGACATACAGGGTAACGGCGAGCCCGAGCACGGCAACTGGATAACCGGCTTCCCGTTCATAGACAATCTGATGCTCGGCGACCAGAGCAAGCTGCCGGACGAGCTCCAGAACAACAAAGGACATAACGTGTTCTATTGCATGCCGCTCCTGCTTGGTCTGCTCGGTCTGTTCTGGCAGGCGTGGAGAGGACGTCGCGGAATACGGCAGTTCTGGGTTGTCTTCTTCCTGTTCTTCATGACAGGACTCGCGATAGTCATTTATCTTAACCAGACACCGCAGCAGCCCCGTGAGCGCGACTATGCATATGCCGGTTCTTTCTATGCGTTTGCCATCTGGTGTGGCATGGGTGTGGCTGCAATCATTGATTATCTGAAGAAGAAAATCAAAGGTCACGAGCTCGTCATCGCCTCCATCGCCGGTGTGGTGTGCCTGTTTGTCCCCATACAGATGGCAAGCCAGACTTGGGACGACCACGACCGCAGCGGACGATATACATGCCGTGACTTCGGACAGAACTATCTGATGACGCTTCAGGACA
>OQVI01000789.1_pt1 | contig 22561 bp, 20 predicted proteins | sample 1691651 | NCBI WGS metagenome assembly OQVI01 (sample SAMN03418287, study PRJEB22391) | human gut metagenome | biome: human-gut; feature: organic feature; material: feces | host: Homo sapiens | place: Italy | collected 2013-04
TCTGCCTGTACCTGGTGTGATGAAATATTTTTCTTATATCTACGCTGCATTACGCTTGCATACTTCTCAAGCCCGCTTTTCGTCAATCCGATGTTTTCACGTGTTTCATTCATGAACTTCGAAAGCCGCTTAATATCAGCCACGACCTGCTTATCATCAGACTCTAATTTTTTAAGTCGTATATATTCACCCAAAGCCTGCTGATACTGTTTGTCGTTTTCTAACCTTGATAACAGCTTCTTCACATGTTTTCTTATCTGATTACTGATATGTGCCAGGATACGAAAACGCTTTTCCATGATATATGCTGTGTTTTTATCCATTTCCAGCTTAAGTCTTAAAGTATGCATGCGTCATACCTCCTTTCTATTTCTTACATATCTAAATATCTTCGCATAAAATATGCGAATATATAAAAGTCGCATACGATGTTTTTATTTATATCGTTATTCATTTAACGCCAATTCATCTCATGACTGAAGTCACAAGCATTCTTGGCTTAAATTGTAAATTTTTACCACCCCAAACATGCATATTGTATTATCTATTGATATTATACCTATCAATTGATAATATGTCAACCCCAAAAAGCGGCCCTCTTATTTCAGAGAGCCGTCAACATCATCCCGCAACCCCAACAATCGCCAGTGCAAACAATGCTGCAATCGCAGCCAACCATACAAACCAGATTGGCAGCTTTGCTTTCAGCGGTTCCACCTTCACTGCATGTGGAATCCACAGTGCCATCCAGATGAAGATACTGTCAATCAGTCTCAATACATTTCCGCTTGCCGGGTTTCCCATCATATACCTTACCCAGACATATCCAACAAGCAGTACATAAATAAGATTTGCAATACTGTACCACTGCTCCACTTCCATATTTACGTCGATAATCTCAACATTTCTGTCACCTTGTTTGTCAGAGCCTGAAATTTTGTCCTTGTTTACACCAGATTTTTCTGTTGCGTCATCTATATTATTTTTCATATTTTTTTACCTCTCTTTATCTATATTATACTACAAATATGCCGGATTTCTGTAAAAAGAAAAAACAGCGCAAATACGCTGTTTTAATACCCTGCCCGCTGAAGGATGTTAATGTATTTTCGCGTCAGATTTTCATTTCCGTCCATCATTGCTTTCAGGACATCTGCTGCAGCAGTGTTCATCTTTTTCAGCGCAGGATACCCCATCCGACGAAGAAACAATATTCTTTGTTTCGTAGTCGGGTGGGGAGGAATGCGCGGTTTTGTATTCCTCCTGCTTCCTCCTTTTAATTAAATGCTGATTTAAAATAACCGCCAGCATATCTGTACACTTTAACTTTTTTAATAGATGCAGATTTCTTATCAGTGAGTAGCATCACCCGTGTTCCATTACAGTGACATCCTGCAGTCTCGCGTTTTCTGTTTTCGTATATGACTATATCGTGAGGCTGAATTTTATAATGCTGTTTCCTAACAGTTCTTTTTCCAGCGGTTACTTTTTGTAATCGATACTGGCGCAGATTTTCGGAATCTTTCTTGTGGTTGCGGTTGATTCGTCCGTTAGACAACTCCTGTCCTGTTTTCTTTGAGCCATCGCGGCTGTCAATATACTTCGCATCATAAAACTTCTCAAGACATCTATTATTTCTTCGTTTTTTCTTGCAAAGAACCGCTTTGATACGATGGTTTGGATGAAACTGTCCCATGACAAAAGCATCGTTAACATGTGATTTATCAATATCCAGTTCTCGGCGCCGTTCTTTTGTTGCTGCTCCGTATGTAATATAAATATCAATATCTGAAAATAGGGCTTTAGCTTCACTGTAAAGCTGCCATCGTATCGTAGTCATAAAAGTAGCGCCTTTAAATGATGAAAGCTTTGGTTTCCAGTTATATAATTTCCCTCCTGGTTTATGATTCTTCGGTGTATGACATTTATCACATACTGTAGCCAGATTTGACATACTGTTAGTTCCGCCCTGGCTTCTATATTTAATATGATGAACATGGAGTATCGCTCCATCTTTTATTGTTCTGCCGCAGCATTGACATTTATAACCATCACGGGCAAAAACTGCTTCGCGAAGCGTCGCGATGCCGTAACGTTCGCCATGCTGATAATCTGCGCCCTGAGGCAAAGGCTTGCCTTCCTCCTTAGCTTTTAATACCTGAGTATCAAAATTTCCCATTTCCAGTGTAATATCTGTAATTGGCATTACATTATTAATACGTGAAATTGCCTGAATATGTATCTTTTTCTTATGCTCTAATGATGGAGCAATCCATCCCTGGTCTCGTTTTCTATTGTTGAAACGGGCCTGACGGTATCTTTTTCTGCTCCGCCTCTGTCTTCGATACATACGGCATGCATCATGTCTGCCTCTTTCGTCTGTTAATGTGTCAATCTGTTCTGCCAGATATTCGTGCTTCTCTGACTTTACAGATATTCCAATATGTATATATCCGGTATCCATACAAAGCTCTATTGGCTGGATATCTCCAGTTTTCCTTTCAGTAAGCTGTATGGTAAACGGATGATAACTATGTTTTATTGCTTTGCCTGATTTGAGCAACTTACGTGCTCTGTATTCACTTGTTGGCATCAATCTTTCGCCTGTCTTACTAATGACTGCAACTGACATAAGCTGCCCTCCTTTATTCTTATATTTTCCCGGCAATCCGGGATGGCTTACGCCTTCTGTATCAGCTGCCTCCAAACATCCGAAGATATTTAAAAGCAGCCCATACAGGTTCTCTATCCTTTTGGCTCCGGCAAGCCGGCGCCTAGTCAGAATCGGTTGTCCTCATCGCCAATGTTATCCGATAGTTTAGCGTATGCTGCACTTCTCCTACCCTAAGAGATGTTTAACAGCATACCGCAGAGCGTGAGACTTGAGGAGCATCCCACGGTGCCTATTTTACCGGTAACGTAGTAGTTAAAGATTTACCTGACCTGGTTTGGCCGGTTTCTTTACTACCAAGGCTAATCAATAAGGCTTTACAGCCAACAGCCTTCCGTAAACTGTAACGGGACTAAACAAAAGTGGAAATAAGAAAACTTATTCTTTTGCAAGCCCCGTCCGAGGTTTACCTCTGGCGAGGGTTATTGACTTTTTTGAATTTCCTTTGCTATATTGAATTTTGCCACAACATACTGCGCATGGTATTTTGAGTAGTCAGTATAATAATCGTTTGCGCCTGTATATCCGGTTGCCTGGTTTAGTATTTCTTTTCCAAGTTCTTTATTATCCAGCCATAAGTTATTTTCTTTTGCAATGGCCAGTATTTTCATTTCTTCTTCAAGGTTCTTTTTTGTGTTTTCTGTAGTGGTTTTTATATAATCTTCCAGACTGTCATATCCCTGTTTTTTAACGTAGTCTTCAAAAGCATCGTCTTCCATACTGTTTACTCCGGCAAGATTCATTATCTTTACGAATTCCTGTTGAACATCATAAGTCAATACATCTTCCGGGTAAGATTTCACAACGGCTTCATTGCACAGCTCTTCCACTTCATTTTCACCAATATCATTAAGTGAAAGGTATTCCAGGTAGTTTTTTATGAACTTCTTATACTCAGATACTGTATCTGCACCATTAGATAAGGAAGAAACAACTTCATCTGTCAGTTCAATATCATAAACTCCATTGATTTTGATATTGTACTCAAACACTTTTCCAGCATATGCTTCATCGCCGTAGTCGTCAGGAAACTCATATTCCGTTTCAATCTCATCTCCTGCTTTTGCTCCATCCAGCAACGCGTCAATCTTATCAGGAAATGTATTATGCCCGACCGTCCTTGTTTCGTCTGTAACTGACACAAATGGCTTTAAATTTCCCTTCTCAGTCATCGTGTAATCAAGGTTAACAAGGTCACCATCTTCAGCCATGTCTTTTTCTGTGTATTTTTTTTCTTTCTTTAATACTTCATAAATAAAATCCATGACCTTTTCATCTGTAACCTGATTTTCGTCTGACAGCTTTATTTTTGAAATATCACACTTGCTTACATCCACGTACTTCAGCGGGTCGTATTCCGGCCTTGCAGTATCAGTTACTTTCTCTGCCCGGTAATCACACATTAATGTGTCAAGCCTTTTCAGATAATATGTCATGTCTGAAGTTGAAGCATCTATCCTGCCGGATATTTTTTCTTCTAAGCTGACCCCTACAGATGTGGAATCTGCGATTTTATCAAGAACATCATATCCAGACCCGTGGCTTGCCGATAATACAGATACAGCAGCTGCCATAACCCATATTCCTGCTATCGCAATCGCTCCTGCTTTTGGCAAGTCGGTTTTGTTTTTCATTTTTTTTGCCTCCTTTTTTATTCTCTATTTCAATATGCTGAAAAATTTTCATATTTAACGTTTTTGCGAAAAATATTTTTTTTGTTTCAGATTTGTTTTTTTTGCGGTTTTTTTTATTATATTTTTTCTCTTTTTTCTTTGTTGAAGAGCGTGGAAAATAAGCATAATATTAATGTATAAAGAAACATAGAACGGAGGGGCTTTATGAAAGACACATTATATATCATTGTTCCTGCATATAACGAGCAGGCAAATATTTTAAACGTGATAAACCAGTGGTATCCTGTCATCAGCGCACACAGCGAAAACGGGACTTCAAGACTTGTCATTATTGACGACGGGAGCAAAGATAACACATATTCCATCGCATTAAAAGCGGCAAAAACAAGACCACTGCTTCTTCCAATTACAAAAGAGAATTCCGGTCACGGCGGAACCGTATTATACGGGTACAAATTTGCACTTGAACATGGCGCAGATTTTGTATTCCAGACAGACTCCGACGGCCAGACACTGCCATCTGATTTTGAGAAATTCTGGTGGAAACGAAATGATTACGATATGGTTATTGGCTGGAGAAAGGGAAGGCAGGACGGTGCTTCACGAGTTTTTGTTACCAAAACACTGAAGCTTGTCATCAAGTTGTGTTTTGGCGTCACCTTAACAGATGCGAACACACCGTTCAGGATTATGAAATCTGAAACACTCTCTAAGTACATCGGGCTTATCCCTGACGGATTCAACCTTTCAAACATCTTATTGTCTGTCATTTATGCGAAGAAAGGCTGCAGCATCAAGTACCTGCCAATTACTTTCCGGCCGCGCCAAGGCGGTGTAAATTCCATTAATCTTCCGAAGATTTTCAAGATTGGGAAGCAGGCTGTCAAGGATTTTAAAAGAATTAATAAAGCTTTAAACGAAGAGGATAATAAAAAATGATTCGGTGATAACTCAGGCTTAATGCCTTCGTTACCAGATTAAGAATGAATTTACGTTCACCTTCACCAGACACGGGCGGGAGCCTCCCGCCCGACGATAAAGCAATCGCATGCATCGGCATTATAAAAATGCCGGTGCATTTCTTTTGTTTTGTTGGATTTTTCATATTGTATATATATCAGAAAGACAAAAGAAGGTGAGAAATATAAAACTAAAAATTTCAAAGGATGACCTTACAGGATTCCGGCAATTAACAAAAGAAGAGAAACGGAATTTTTACAGATATATAAGGAGGCAGACAAAGCCATACCGCATATGGAAATTGCTTTTTACTTTGTATGTTGTAGCCATATTTGTTATGAAATTTATCACCATACGTGAATCCGCGTCTTCAACAGCACCTCCAATGCCGGATGAAATAATAGATACTTTAAATGTGGCATCTTACCAAATGTTAAAACTAATACCAGTCTTGTTAATCATTGGAATTATTTTAAAGTTAATCGCAAAAAATTCTGATACCTTTTTGTATACATCCAAGACATTTCGCATTCTTTCATGCAAAGTCTACGCCATAGAACGAAGTCCGGAATATATCTTCCGTCCATACGAAGCATTTATTATTACAGAAACACAGTCATGCGAAGATGGTGTTTTGGTAAGTCATCGCCTTCAGCGAGAATGGATGGTTGACCAGAATATGGATTTCATATTGTTGAAAATTTGCAATCATGAAGATGACGACTACAATACAGAGTATCAGTTATACCCAGAATATGCGATAAAAAATGCAGGCAAAAATTAGCCTGCATTTTTTCATGCCAGCACCGCCAGCACGTCTTTCCATTTTTCTTTGTATAGAATATGCTTCTCAAGCCCTTCAGACACATTCACACTGAAGCTTCCATCATCTTTTTGTATTACAAGAATACTTTTATTCCGGTATTCCAGCCTCAGATTACCGCCTGATGTTACCATTGCTGCGCATCGCATATTCCGAACAATGTCAACTGTTTCATCAGCAGCGCGTGTCCACCACTTATCTTCCACCGTCAGTTTCCTTGTCGCAGTCACAAGGTCTTTTACATAGTTATGTGCTTTTCCCTGCTGGACTTCATCAACATAAAGTCCCTTCTCACCTTCTCCAATCACAAAGTTTTTACTCTGTCCCTTAATATAAAGAAGTCCATTTTCAATATCAGGCTTTATCCTGAACACCGGGCCGCACATGTAATTCCACAGTTTCTCTTCTTCACATTTTTTGATAAACAGGTTTAATTCTGACAGGTTTGCCACTGGCACACTCCATTCCTGTCCTGACTCAACCAAATACTCCTCACCTTCAGCATCAAGCTCATTCACACACGTATCCTGAATGACAAAAATTGTAAAACTCCCATTTCCACTATCCGCTGCTTCATATGTTCCATACAATCCCTGGATGGATAATGAATTCTCTTTTATGTCTAATCTGTAACTCATATACTTCTCTCCTTTTTATTTTTTTGACGATACATTTCGTTTTTTTTGTATATCTAATATGCAAAATATTTTCTCCTCCGAAAAACCTAATTTTTTGTTCTATTTTTAAATTATTTTGCATATTAATTTTGAAAAATTTTATTTATTACGAACAGGAGAGAAAAAGAAATGAAAAACGAGGAATTTTATGGAGAGCATCTTCTCCATATGGAAAACACCAAAGGTAAAGCAGTTATCCTGGCAAAATTTGCAGCAGAATTTTCAGGGGCAAAATCTGCCAGGGTTATCTCAAGGATTAAGACGCCTGAGAGCATGACAACGAAAATACAGTCAGATGGTCTGCCAGTAAATTGTGAATCAGCATTATCTGTTGAATCCGATGCAATCGGTGTCAGGATAATTGTAGATTCTATTTCAGACGTCTACGCTATTTTTGATAACATCAAAAATATTAAGGCACTTGACGATAAGACTGGATGCAGAATCCTTAATGTAAAGGACTTTATCCGAAACCCAAAGCCTTCCGGATACAGAAGTCTTCATGTTATCGTCGGAATCACTTCCGGAGACCATGATTTTCCAGAAATGAAAGCTGAAATCCAAATCAGGACGTCAATTATGGACTGCTGGGCATCTCTGGAACATCTGGCAGAGTACAAACAGGTTATCGACCTGACACCAGACGTGCTTGACCTGCTTGAGACATATCGTCAGGCTGCAGACCGTGAGATTGCATTACTTGGTGCCTAAGACATTGCGGTAGCGATGTCTTTTTTTTATTGCAAAAAAAGAGACCGACGCATTTCGGCGGTGGTCTCTAAATGGCTTAGACTGCTTTTAGATTATCAGATTCTTTTTTCACTTCTTTTTTTAATTTTTCAAAAACATGTTTTGACAGTTTAGTAGATTGAAGAATTTTATCATCGTCGACTCCAAGAGTAATTAGACTTCTAGCAATTTCATATGCTCTTGTCTCAGCACCTTCATTTTTAATTTCCTCAAATACATTACTCATAATTTTCACCCCTTCTTTATCTTCTTTAAAGAATTTTACACGTTTTGCAAGCTTTCTATTTTTGATATCCTTAGCATCCGTACAGTAAAAATCATGCATTAATCTTCCCAAAACTGTATTATTTTGAATTTTTGAGTTTACATATATGATATGCGCTTCATCTCCAAAAGATTTCTTTGTTTCTTTTACAATACGGTCAACATGATATAGTGCCTTATTTGCACCAAAAATATCACCTTCCGTAATGAAGATAACATATGTTTCGGCTAAATTTTTGTAATCCTCACCGGCATCTGTAATATTTGCGTCTAACAGGCTGCTATTATATCGTGCACGTTTTGGAATGGCTCCATGGTTATTTCTTTGTATCTCAATATTGTACATTTTACCATCTTTATCTTCAGCTAAAACATCAAGTCGCACAGAACGACCTTGCAGATTTTTAATATCATACTGTACGTTTACAGAGCTTACCTTTAAATCATTCTTTTTGATAATTGCTTTTAGTAGAATTTCAACGCACTCTTTATCTTCAAAGACTTTCGTCATGAAATTATCATCTATAAGGCGTAGGTTTTTAATTCGCTCCATATCCTGGACGTGTTTTTCTGTAATGGTCTTACTTTTCACATTTTTCCTCTTTTCTAAGAAGTTTATGCGTTCTTTATAATTATATTGTACTACAAAGAACATATGTTTACAAGCAACAAAAAATACTTCAGAAGGAGTATCACCAATACTCCTTCACCATCTGGCGGCCCTCCCTCCGTTTCTGCTTATTGGTCTTGCCATAAAATACGGTTGGCCTTCCAACCGGCGGGCGGCTATGCTGAACCTTAGAAATTCCCATCTGAATTTCTAATTTTTCCAGTTCTTTTTTGCTTAATCTTTTTGCCATATCAATTTCCTCCCTTTGTTTATTATTGTATATTTAATATGCCGAAAACTGTTAAAAAAGAAAATAGCCAGCACACATGCCGGCTAAAAAATGTTGTTTAACTAAGTTTTTCTCCAACTTCTTTGAGGGTCTCCTTGCATAATCTGAAGGTATAATTGTCCATCAGATTGAAGAAAAACAGTTGCTCCTTATCTGTGAAAATAATTTGTTCAGGTTGCCCGTTATTCAGCACAAGCTCGCCAGAGATATCACCCGTCTTTGGGAAATACTTTACGGCAAATCTTATCGTATTTCCCCAAAATTTTGTAGCCTCTTCTCCAAATAGGACTGACAATTCGGTCACATCCATCTTCTTCAACGGGCCACCATCAACGCAGATTTTGACAAAGTCTGTTGTCATGAACAAACCTCCACAGCAAAAAAGTTTTTCATTCATTAGATTTCTCATTTTTCTCTTCCTTTCTTTATTTATTTTGCATAAAATATGTCAAAACTTTGCTTAAACAGAAAAAACACCCAAGACATTTTGCAAAGCCTCAGGTGCTCAAACTTATTTTTCTTATTTTTTTCAATATTTTCTCACGGCTTACAATTTCCACAAGGCCCATATCCTTCAATAATTAATTCTTCCCGGCTGCCTGTAAACTCCTTTTTGTTTTTTGCTTTCATTTTTGCAACACTGTCACACCCCGGCTTATGGAATTTTCCGGTATTTGTGTTGATGATATATTCCGCCTGCTCTGCTTGCATACTATCTGCTGTTTCAGTGCCAGAATCTGCAATTTCATCAATATCACCTGTCACTGCATTTCCGGCATCAACCCAGCTGTCACCAGTTTTATAATCAATCCCAACTCCAGGCTGTACATTGTAACAATACACGTTGAACTTCACGCCAGCGCCATCATCTTCCACCGATTCGGCTTCCATCTGCACGCCAGAGGCAACAAGGTTGTCACTATCAAAGATTGGCGTCACTCGATACAGAACATGGTTCCCAGTTTCTTTTACATAATCAGCCACTTCATTCTCAAATGGAAGCATGCCCTCAACGTTCAGGTATCTCGTTCCGGTTATCAGATTTTTGACATTCGCGTTTTCTCCTGCAAGCTGAAACCCAATCAGATGACATCGATTGTACAGATATCGGTCCTTAATGATATCCGGATATTTGACGGTATGCCACCCGGAAGGTTTCACCATTCCGATATCTCCACGCTTTTCCGTCGGCATTAATTCCTGGCAGATATTCGCATAAGCCACTCCGCATCGCCCAAGGTTATCAAGTTCGCTGTAATCCTCAAACGCCTTAGTTGTAAGGTCGTCATCATCAAATTCTGGCTCATTGTCATTCAAAACCGTATACGGGCTTCCAGTATAGTCTGGAATCTGGCTTAAATCTGCCGCATGGACGTTAAAATCCGGCAGCCATGACGATGCTGCACCACCTCCGCATGCTGCAATCGCTGAAATGATTGCTCCAATTATTGCTCTCTTGATTCTTCTTTTCGTTCTTTTGAAAAACATTTTTGCATCTCCTTTTTTTAATTTTGCAAACAATATGCTGAATATTTTTGGGCTGCGGTATTTTTTGCGAAAAAAGCAAGCCCTGGAAAATCCAGGGCTTGTATCCTACGCTGCCGTATTTCTTTTTGGAGCTGCTGTTCTCAGCCTTGAAGAAAACAGTGTGTAAACAGCGTCATTTTTAATATCGTCAGACATTTTATTGAACATGTCAAATGCCTTTAATTTGTATATAATAGCTGGGTCTTTCTGGCCATATCCGACGAGTGAAATGTTCTGTCTTAAAATCTCCAGGTCGTTGATATGCTGCATCCACTTTGAGTCAATGCATCGCAGGATAATCTGTCTTTCAAATTCACGGAATACTTCAATATCCGGCCATTCGCGTTCTCTTTCATAATAACGGTTTTTTGCTGCCTCAATATACTCTTCGGCCAGTTTCTTTTTGTTCATTCCTTTTTTTGTATTTTTAGGGCAATACTCAGGAGCCTTAATTCCGAAAATCAAAACGGAGATTTCTTTCCTGATTTCCTGATATTGTTCATCTGTAACATATTTGTCAGGTGCATATTTGTCAATAATCATGTCAATGGAGTCTGCAATCATGCTAAGCATGGTGTTTCTTGTGTCTGCTTTTTCAAGGATTGCATCACGTTCTGCATAAATCAGCTCACGCTGCTCATTGTTTACCTTGTCGTATTTCAGGACGCTCTTACGTGTTCCGAAATTGTTATCTTCAATAACGTTTTGTGCTTTCTTTACAAACTTATTGACAGTCCTATTTTCAATACTGTCTTCACTCTTCATTCCTGTCATTGTCAGGATATTTTTCATTCTGTCTGAGCCATAAAGTCTTAAGACATCGTCGTCAAGAGACAGGTAGAATACTGATTCACCAGGGTCACCCTGTCTTCCGGACCGGCCCTTCAGCTGGTTGTCAATTCGTCTTGATTCATGCCGCTGTGTTCCAATCACTTTAAGACCGCCAACTGCTCTCGCATCGTCATCAAGTTTAATATCTGTACCGCGTCCGGCCATATTTGTAGCAATAGTGATTGCTCCATGCTGACCTGCTTTTGCGACAATTTCTGCCTCCTGCTCGTGGAATTTTGCATTCAGGACTGTATGCTCAAGACCGGCTTCGTTTAACATTTTATCCAGCGTTTCGGAATCCCTGATAGTTGATGTACCGACAAGCACCGGCTGTCCGGAGATATGTGCTTTCTGGATTTCTTTCAGCACTGCTTTAAATTTTGCTTCTTTTGTCAGATACATATGGTCAACTTTATCCTGTCGCTGCACCGGTTTATTGGTTGGAATCCTTACCACATCCATATGGTAAATATCTTTAAACTCTTTTCGTTCTGTATATGCAGTTCCGGTCATACCGCACTTCTTATCATATTTATTAAAGAAATTCTGGTAAGTTACGGTCGCATATGTACATGTTTCTTCCTGAACCTTGCACCCTTCTTTTGCCTCAATCGCCTGATGTAAACCATCAGAATAACGTCGTCCCGGCATGATTCTTCCTGTGAAAGAATCAACAATCATTACTTCACCGTTTTTAACAACATAATCTTTATCTTTTTTCATAAGATTATGGGCTTTCAATGCCGCAATGATGTTATGCATCAGCTCTGTATGGCTCTTGTCTGCCAGGTTGTCAATCCCAAAGAACTTTTCGCATTTTTCAATCCCATGCAGTGTCAAGGTAACAGTATGATGTTCCTCATCAACCGTATAATCTCCGGTCTCTTCCGGCCGCTCGCCAGACAGCAGGTCAACTTTTGATAATTCCTGTAGTTCTCCTTTTTCAAGTGTTTTTACAAGTTCATTACATGCTGTATAAAGCTTTGTAGATTTTCCGCTCACACCGGAAATAATCAATGGCGTTCTTGCTTCATCAATCAGAACGGAATCCACCTCATCAATGATACAGTAATGGAACACGCGCTGCACTTTGTCTTCCAGGCGCTGGGCCATGTTATCCCTCAGATAATCAAAACCAAGCTCTGTGTTTGTAATGTATGTGATATCTTTTGCATATTCTTTTTTCTTTTCTTCCTGCGATGTAGATTTTAAGATACATCCAACGGAAAGCCCCATAAACTTATGGATTCGGCCAATATCCTCCGCGTCACGTTTTGCGAGATAATCGTTAACAGTTACCACATGGACGCCTTTTTCTTCAAGTGCGTTAAGATATGCTGGGAGTGCTGCAACAAGAGTATTATGTGTTACAACATAGTTTCCACATAAAAACAGATGTTCATCGTTATCAACTGTAAAGCATACCATTTCTGTTTCTTCTTCTTTTTTAACAATATCTTTAATGGCAATTCTGTCATAATGCTTTCTCTTTTTTTTCGCTTTTTCTGCCATTAATGCCCTTTCCAGTTTAAAAGGATAGCGGAAGAAATTTTTCTTCATATCATTATCGATGTTCACATTGATTGTGTACTGGTCAGATTTTGCCGTTCTGACTCCTGCTTTTCTTGACAGCCACCATGAACAGCTCATGCCAAGAGAATAAATTACTTCACAAATATCATCACGCAATCTTGCAGATGTGGTTGAATATGTAAGATGGAAGCGGTCTTTATCTTCAATACATCCATCTGTATCAAATAATCCCTGAAGTAATGCCCAGCGCTGCTCAATGGATGCTGTTTTGTAGATATCTGGGATGTATTTATCTCCGCATTTAGTTTGTGTTAGTAGAGAATCATATTCATCAGGATAAGTTTTGCTTAAAAATCTTGAATCATCTTCTTTATAAAAATACCATGTATGTGCATTTTTTCTCTTCCGTGTTCTGCATCCGATAATTTTGGCAATTTCATTTGGAACAAATTCATTTCCGCTAGACAAACTAAGGGCATGCTGTGGGTCTTTACATCCGTTTCCAAGAAAAGCCCCGAGTACATATGGGTTTAACGGTAAGTCTGCTTCCTGATATTCTACAGCGGCATTCATTGGAAGTCTAAATCTATATGCCTTTCCCTCTCTTAACCCTTTATTAAGCATATCTACAGTATTTAAAGTTTTTAATCCTTTTTTTCCTGCTTGATATACACTCCATAAATGTTCATCAGCCACCTCTACCATACGACCGTCGGAAAGATGAACTTCATAAATCTGTTTTTTCCCCTGTGGATATACTCCCAGTACTTTCGTTGGTTTTCCGTTTCTTCCAAACATTACATCTCCAACCCTAATATCGCCAGCAATTTTCCAACCTTCTGGAGTGGGAATAGGAGTATTTAAAGAGCAACTTTTTCCTTCACCTGTTTTTTGCTCCGCAATCTTCCCCTCATTCAGTGCAATTGCACCCATAATCTGTACTTTATACGGTCTCAATCCAATACTTCTGTATGCAGCCTCGCCAACTGCGGCGTATGCATCCGGCAGAATCTGTTCCAGTGTTTCGCCGTTTGCCAATCTCAATTTAAATTCGTCTGTCTTGCTTTTCAGTTCACTGTCTGAAAGCCGCTGCATATTTTCCATTTTGGCATAAATTTTGTCAGCCATTTTTCTTAATCTTTTGATTTCTGACATTTAATTTTCTCCTTTTCTGCTATATATTTCCATATTTCCTGCCGCAAAATAGCGTGCTTGCGGGTCCGTTTTTTTTATCACTTTTTTTTCGCAAAGTTAATATGCTGGATTTTTGCAGAATCAGACGCTTTTTGGAAAAATTTTTTACAAAAAAAATGAACCAGAGAAATATTCTCTGGCTCAGGCTTTGTTTAAAACGCTTTAACAAGGTATTCAGTTGCGATTTTTCCTTCAGTGCCTTTCTTTTTGAAACGCCATCCTGTCATTCCGAAAATCGGGCCAAGTTTCACATCGCAGCAATAGTCATTGCTCATGAGTGCACATACACGCATGCCGCTCTTGCATACTGCAATAATCTTTTTGTAATAAGCATCTTCCGGTTTCATTGTGATTTTTAACCGTTTTTTGCTTTCTGATTCAATCACGATATCAACAGCGTTATCCTCATGTTTTTTTACAGACACCAGATTTCCACTGGCAATACTGAATTCACCGTCCGGAAGGTTTTTCAAATCACGTGGTTCTTTACCTTCCAGGTTTTTCTTAGTGAACACAAATAAGTTCGGTGACTTCTTTGTACATGTGATTACTTCAACCGGTTCATCATCCAATTGCAGAGTCATGTTTACCTGTCCATTTTCTGGCTCTGATATTGCATGACTGACGCAGTCATCAAATGTAATCTGTCCATCCTTAACTTTTTTTCTGCCCATATTCTTTCTCCTTTCTTTACGCGGCATTTTTCTGTCCACGTTTTTTCAGGTCAGCATACATATCCATCATCTGGAGCATATGTTCAGGGTAAACATCAATGATAGATTCTGCTTTTTTCAGCGCATCGTCTTCTGCATTTTCTGTAATGCCATTCTGGAACTCCATATAGAAATGATATGCATCATGCATGAATGCCCCGTCTGAATTTAAATCAGCACAAACAGCCGCATAAATTGCAGAGCCAAGTTTTTTGGCAAATCTTCCGGAATATTCCTTATTGTATTCAGAGAGAATCTGCATGCCGGACTGTTTAAACCCATCTACATTATCAATAAAGCATGAAAACATCTTCCATGCTGCCTGAAATGCAGCCCCGGCAGCTTTATAGGCAGCTGCCTTTTCTTTATTTTTCATTTTTGATTCCGTTTCTGCCTCTTCAGCCACAGCAAGGACAAGTTTCTCGTGAAATTTGCGGTTGTCATATGCTTCACATATTCTGTGAGCCTCATTTATGCACGCCTGCCATCCCTCATCAGAATCATCTTTGCGGGCTTTATTGAACATTGCCCAGCACTCCCCAAATACTTTGTGTTCTAATTCCTTGTTAATCATAATTAATTTTCCCCTTTCTTTATTTGTTTTAAGTTACAAAAATAATATGCATAATTTCATTCGTTAAAAAATTCGCTGTTTCTGCATATTAAATATATCTAAAAAAGAAAGCAGGTGACATCATGCCAGACAATAAAGACGAATTATTAAAACAGCAGAATGAAGAAATACAAAAATTGAAAAAAGAACTAAAAGCGGCAACCAAGCCGTCTTCCATGCTTTCCGTGTTAAAAAGCACGGTCAGGAGAAATGTACACGATTTTTTCATTCGTGAAGATAAAATCAAAAGTGTACAGGAAGAGAATAAAAAATTAAAAAAAGAGCTGGAAGAAACAAAAGAAGAACGCGACAAGACTTCTGCACAGTTATTTGCCGCAATCAATCTTGGTTCTGATAACCAGGAACAGACGGTGTCTGAAGAAGGAACAACACCGGATGATTGCGACGCACCGGTTTTTCCACAAACCGCAGAAGAGGCAGCCAGGGAATATTTCGGACCGGTTGACCTTGCCGCTCTTGCAAGGCAATTATATCCGGACCAAAGCATGCAGCATCAGAATCCTGAACCAGAAAGTTCAGCGCCTTCAAAAATAAAAGACGCGCCAATCATTCAGGAGCAGCCAGATTCTTCAAAAGAAAAAAGCACTAAACAGGATTTGCCAGACAATCAGCCATCTGAGCTTGAAGATGGACCGAGGGATATAAACGAAGCGCCATCTGAAGACGACCTTCCGGATTTGACTGAGCCACCGGAAGACCTGCCAGACATTTCCGGAGGTTCTGTATGGGATATGGAAGAACCGCCAACAGAACCGCAAGCAGAACCAGAAGCAATACAGGTGGAGCACACAGAAGAGCCAGCAGACGAATCATTAAAAAAATCATTAAAAGAATTTCCAAAAGAACCGCCAAAAAAGACTCAGAAAAAGCCAACAAAAGAGTCTTCTCTGTCACTTACAAAAGCAGAGGAAAAGCCAAAGCAGACATTAAAAAGTCAAGAGAAAAAAATAGAAAAATCAGACAGCGGGCAGAAAACAACCGAAAAACAAGATGCTGCAGAACAGCAAAACCAGCCTGAAAAAATAAAAGAAAAGCAAGCAGAACCACCAAAAACAAAATCGCAAGCAAGGCCAGAACCGCAGCAGAACGAAAATCCTACTGCTACTGTAATAGATAAAAACGGAAAAAGGAAATCAAAAAAAGATAAACGGAAAAACCAACAGCAAAGACAGGAGCCTGAAATAAAACAGGAGCCGCCGAAAATCATACCGATGGAGCAGCCTCCGAAAGAGGTTGAACTTCCTGACGATTTTGGAATCGTTATGGAGCCTGAAGAGCCAGAACCAATTGAGCTTCCTGACCCGAACGAGAACAACAGGAATATTTTTGATGAGATATTTAATTCTGACAGCGACAACTGGGATGACTCAAACATTTAAAATGCCGGCAGGACCACCTGCCGGCAAAAAGAAAAGGAGATACAGATATAAGAAAAATACAAATGATACCGCGAGCTACGCTCGCGTACCAGACGCTGGCGGGGTTTCCCCGCCAGTCGATGGAAGCTGCAGGATTCGAACCTTGCATCTGCACCGGCCGTTCTACAGTGCTGCTCTGCCATGCGCACCAGTTTGAGCTAAGCTTCCTTGTTTCTTATGTCTTAAATTATATTATAAATTTATGAAACTGCAAAATTTTGCGAGTTTTTTGGTGTAGCTCACCAACAAAGCTGACACTGGCAGAAATTTCCAATTCTTTGTTGACAGCTTGCGTTCTGCGCTCGTTACTGTTTTAACTTAAGCAGGAGGCCTTTACAGGCCTCCCGATTTTTTTTCTTTGTTATTTTTTTCTGATTAAAAAGACGATAAATCTAAATTCGTTACTTTTTTACAGTTTGTAAACATCAGCTGCATATACTTAACTTTAGATGTATTAAAATTTGACACATTTAACACCTCAACTTCATAACATCCGGAAAACATATGGTTCATTGCTGAAACATTTGAAGTATTAAAATGTGAAACATCCAATTCTGAAATTTTTTGACAATTATAAAACATTTCACTTAGGTTTGTTGCTTTTTCAGTATTAAAATTAGATACATTCAAAATATTAAGGCTCTTACATCCTGAAAACATGCCGACAAAAGTCGTTACGTTTCCTGTATTCCAATTCGATACATCCAGCGTTGTTAATGAACTGCAACCATAGAATATATATCCCATACTGTTTACGTTCTCTGTATTCCATTTTGATACATCCAAAGATTTTATATTTTTGCAGTCGTTAAACATATCTCCCATATTGTCCACTTTAGATGTATCTATATTTGATACATCTAATTCTGTTAAACTTATACAATCTTGAAATGCAGATGACATATATACGACATTTGATGTATTAAAGCTCTCAATATTCAATGATATTAATGATGTACATCCTCTGAACATTCCTGACATCGCTTCAACAGATTCTGTATTAAACTGCAAAAGATTAAGTTCTGTCAAAGATGAACAGTTTCTGAACATATATTGCATATATCCAACATTTCGCGTATCTACATTATCAAATATAATTGACTTAAGGTTCTGTTTTCCTTCAAACATACTATCTGAGTATTTTTGAAATATTATATTGATTCCTTCAATCTGTGTAGATACATACATAATATTATTATCATTCCATGCAACAATGCCATTATCCCCGTCATCATCAACATCGATAGCAATAGCATCATCTGGCATTTCAATGTCAGTAAATCTAATTTCGTTTATATTGTCTGATATCAATTTATTAAAGTTAGAACCTAATTTTAATATGAATGTCACTGGCCTTGCGTACAAATCAATGTCTTCAGTCAATTGTATACTTGGAATACCGTTTTTCGACACATTTACTTTATTAATACATTCAGGCTCGGTAAACCAAAAAACATTCATTGTTCCTGGAACTTTATACTGACCTGTAATAATATCCATTGCATTATTAAAAACAATTTCGTTTTTTACAGACCCATCTACAAATATCATTCCGTTTCCATGAAATGTCACTGTATAACCATTTATATTTTTTTAGGTTTTTTTGTACTTATTTCTATGTCTGGAATCGGTCTGTCATCATTATTTTTTCTGTCTTTCCATTTTTTTGTAAAAGTTATTGTGCCTTCCTTTTTCGTATTTTTAAAATTATATATCAGGTTATTTTCAGCGGCATTCTGGTTAATGTTTGCTTCTGCATAAACAATATCTGCATATGTTATACCAATAGCACCTGAGAATAAGAGAACAGCTGTCCATATCACTTTTTTTAGTATCTGCATTATCACCACCATCCTTCAATAACTCTCATTTTGTGTATTCCAATTATTAACTAATGCAACATCCAAAATCAGGCTGATACATTTAGTATCAGCCTGAAAATTGCAATTATCTGTCTTCCACATCATGGTCTTTAGTGTCATCTGCGATATCTTCGGGCATTACCGCTTCCACTCTTTCAATATTTTTCACTCTCTCATTTGCTTCCTTTTTTCCTTCCTGCATCAGATAACCGGTAATGTATTCCATGTTGTTTGACAGCTTGAATTTACCGTCATCAGCATCCGGAATGCCAAATTCCTCTTTTACCTGTTGCATTTCATCAGCGTCTCTCACAAAGATAATGTCAGCGTCTTTTGGGTTTTTAACGAACTCGCCATTCGCAATAACATTAGCTTCAACAAGCCGGCTAAGTGACATTGTCTTGGAACCAGCTGCTCTGCCGACATGATTCAGGATACCGTCAAGACCTCTTGACGCAACGTTCTCCTGCGCTTTTTCATTCAGCCAGAGAATCTCGCGGTTATTGATATCAATAACATACATAGATGCCTGTCTGGCGTCCGCATCAAGTATAAATTTATTTACAACTGCTGCTGGCTCAAAGAGTTTTCCCATATCCTTATCGGTGCGTTTCATAACGCCGAAATATGTATGCGGCTGGTTAAAGAACTTCTGTCCGGTATAGCTGTTTACCTGTGGGATTGCATAAGCGACACCATCTGCCTTCAGTTTTTCCAGGTCAAGGTCTACATATTCTGCCGCACCTTCACCATTGATATCGCCACCATCCTGTACGTCACCGGAGTATACAAAACCTTCTCCATGCTTTGCTCCATTCCATCCGCAGAACTGTACGATGTTCATATCCTTATCGCAGAATGCAACTGTCAGGTCAATATCAATACGGCCATCATCCCAGCCATAACTATCCTTTTCTGGCTCCATATTTGTCCATGATGTAAAGAATCTCATCTTATTCCAGTCATCGGCAATCGGCATCTTAGAGCCTGACGTCATACTTCCAACTGCACCGGAATTATCCCGTACGTCAGCAGGAATCTTTACATCTGTAAGGCTGTCACTCATGAACACTTTGCCAATCGGTTCTTTGCCTGCAAACTTTTCAGACATGCCTTTCATTGCAATTTCTGCAGCCTTTTCAATCTGTTCTTTTGTAAATCCTTTTCTGTTCTTATCAGTAGTTCTTACAGTTACACCGGTTTTTCCTTTAAAATAACGCTCTTCCTCATCATGGTCACGCATTTCAATATTTCCGACAGTACCTGTTACAGTTGCGATTCCTGCCTTTGCAGATACCTCACTCATTGCGTCAAGAACAGTCTGCTCTTTACCCTGTTCAATCGCCATGCGGTATAATTTATCAAAACGGCGCATAAATTCTCCCGGCTGCTTTGCGCATTCTTTTACTGCCAGGTCAACATTCTCAGCCTTAATAGCCTCTTCAATACGTCTTGCCGGTCTGTCAAGCTTTTCGCCGCCAAGAATGACGGAGATTGCTCTTTTTACATTATCATATTTTGCAGAACCCCATGTTCTATCGGAGATATGCACGCAGTCAAACAGCGACTTCCATTCTTTATCATGTCCGTGCATGAAATTGGAAAGCTTCTCTCCGTCGCCTTTATCCATTTTTGCCAGCTGGTCCATGACAAAACGTCTTTCTTTTCTTCCCAGGCTTACAAAAGCCTTTTTGTCGTCTCCACGAAGTGCAATTGCAGCATATGGGTCTTTCTTTGCAGTTGTTGTTTCATTCTGTTTCTGTACAGTTTTAAACACAGCATATCTAAGCAGGTCTGCCGGCTGTTTCATGAATCTTGAGGTATACATGGAATTTTCGGTAAGCTCTTCAATCATCATTGCGCAGGCAACCGCATTTTCACGGTTCTTAGTATTCACATTATCAATTAAAGCACTGATTTTCTCCGGGTTTTCTTTCACATATAACATGATAAAGTCACGCTGTGATTTGGAATACGCGATGGCGGATTTTACGGCCATATCAAAAGTCTGGTCAAGGTCTTCTTTGCTTCCTGTCATGAGAACACGTCTCATCGGCTCGCCGATAAATGGGAATGTCTTTTTCTCTTCCATATATTTATCCGGAGTCAGCTCAAGGCCAGACAGGCAATAGATAACCTGGTCGATAAAATATGCAGCATGACTTCTCTCCATACATCCTTCAGGGAAATCCGGATAGAATGGTTTTGGCTGTCTTCCAGCACCAATCACATCTGAAAGCATATCGTAATTATCTTCGTAAAATTCAATAATGTCTTCTTTATCTGCTTTTGCAAGAGCCTTTGTCTGCTCTGTTGTCATCGGGAAACCGATTGATGCAAAGTTAGCAGCAACTGATGCTGCAAGGGCAACATTATCGTTATCTTTCTGTTCCGGGAGGATTACCTTACCATGCATTTCATAGTATTTTTTTAAGATATTTTTATTCATATTTTTTTCTCCTTTTCTAATATATCGCTGCACGAAAAAACAGCCGCTTGCGGCTGCTGGCAGAAAGTCCCTGAAAGGATTGTATTTTTCTGCGAGATATGCTTCGTTTACCGAAGCGGTGCCGCTTGTTTTCATGTTCTGAATTTAATATGCCGAAAAAAATAAAAACGAACGTTATTTTCGAATTTTTTTTTAAAGATTTTTACAAAGAAAAACCGCCTGCATTTTCAGACGGTTCAGCTGATAACTCACCAGCAAAACTGACTAGTTACCAAGCCTCGTAGAGGCTGGCAAGCGAAGCCGTGATACCGCGAGCTATGCTCGCGTGTATCAGACGCGGGCGCTTTCCTCCCGTCGATAAGGCTGAGCACAGAGAATAAATTTGATAACTCGCCGTTCCGTCTCGGCACCAGATTAAATTTGATAACTCGCGCTTTGCGCTCGTTGCCAGCATAAATTAATGCTCATACACCGCCGGTACAACTAGCCAGGCATCTTTCTCCCTGACCTCTTCTGGCACTACAATTCCAAGCTCTGTTTCTATCCAGCCGGCAATCATCCGCCGGTGGCAGAATTTCTTTCCACTGACAATATCTTTTGGTGACTCAAAGCATACAAGCACACAGTCTTGCAATTCCTGATACACCTTTTCTGCGTCCAGATTCTTTAACTGGCCGAAATACTCTTTTCTGTATGTCTCAAAGCATTCTTTGCTGTATCCCATCTCATGCGCCAGATTAATCAGTTTCCAGTCCGGCATCAGTGCAAAATATTTTTCCATATTCTCTGCTCCCCGCAGATTCTGACGGCTGATACTCACATACCTGACTCCAGGCTCCGGCTCGTGTGTTGCCTTCCAAAAATATGTTGTTCTCATTTTTCTTAGTTCTCCTTTTTTATTTTTTTTGCTTTTTCTGCACAAAAAAACTCAATCCTAACGGTTAGGATTGAGTTTTAGCTCTTGTCTTCAGCACCCAAACTCCCCTCTCAGCATCTGCAGCTCCGCTTCCAGTTCTTCTTTCGTTTTAACAACAGTGCAGATACAGATTTTCCTGCCACTGAATATTGCAACATCTTTTTTCCGTCTTATTTTTTCGTAGTTTCTTTTAATTTTAGGTTCCCACTGATACCTGCACCGATTTCCTGAATTATCTTTCCAGCCAGAAGAACCATATCCTCCAAAATCTTCATTTGGCCAGATACTTTTAAATGCCTTATCCTTTGCTTTAATATATGGCTTGTATTCTTCTTCTGATTTCATTCCATATGCAGCACGTGCACGCTGGATATAACGGCAGTCTCTACGCCACGAGTGATTTTTGTGAGATTTCATATTTTTTCGCAGGCTATGCATAATTTCGCATTCGTCCTGCTTCTCCTTTCTTATTGTTTGTTAAATACAATATGTACAATATTGCGAAAAACAAAAAAAAGAGAATAACATTTCTGTTATCCTCCTGGCTCACATTTTCTGTATTAGCTTTTCCCGCCGCTGAATATCGCAACTTCCTTTTTTCTCTTTACTTTTTCAAAGTCTCTTTTTGTTTTTGCTTCCCACTGATGACGGTATCTGTTTCCGGGGTTGTCTTTCCATCCGGAAGAGCCGTAACCTCTAAAATCCTCATCCGGCCAGATACTTCTGTATCCTTTATCCTTTGCTTTTACAAATTCTTTATATTCCTCTTCTACTTCCATAACTGACTCCTCCTTAACTTAAACTTT
>OQVI01000802.1_pt1 | contig 22447 bp, 18 predicted proteins | sample 1691651 | NCBI WGS metagenome assembly OQVI01 (sample SAMN03418287, study PRJEB22391) | human gut metagenome | biome: human-gut; feature: organic feature; material: feces | host: Homo sapiens | place: Italy | collected 2013-04
GTGAATGCAGTCCCATAACCAGACATATCATGGAATCCCAGAAAATACCGGTGATAAGCGCAAGACGTTCGGAAACAAAGGCTGCAATAATGAGCGGTACAAATACCAGCGGTTTTACAAATTCAGGAAAGTATGATGCAAACACAACCACCACCGCTGCTGCCGTATAACTATATAATACTTTTTTGAAATCTGTTTCACGGTTATGGCTGATCAGTCCTTCCGCACGATCGTGTTCTATAAAGAAAAGAAACAATACAAACCATATCATGGCAACACAGACAATCCCTAAAATCTGATCCAGTAAAATCTGTTGTTTTGCACACAGTAAAAGTATGGCTGCAATGGTAACGATAAACATGCAGACCTGATTCCATCCTCTTTTGATTACAAAGCGGTCATTCATCGCTGGCGAGTCTCCTGTCTTCTTTTTGATGCGCTCTTACTGCGGTTTTCATAATCTTCATAAGCCTTCACGATCTTCTGTACAACCGGATGACGGACCACATCTTTGCTGGTCAGTTCACAGATGCCGATCTCATCCACTTTTTTTAATACTTTTAAGGCAACATCAAGACCGGATGCTGTGCCAGGTGTTAAATCCTTCTGGGTTGCATCACCGGTGATCACCGCCTTAGATCCAAAACCGATACGGGTAAGGAACATTTTCATCTGCTCCGGTGTGGTGTTCTGCGCCTCATCTAATATGATAAATGCGTTGTCAAGTGTACGTCCGCGCATGTATGCAAGCGGTGCAACCTCGATCAGCCCCTTTTCCATATTTTTCTGGAAGCTTTCTGCTCCCATGATCTGATATAATGCATCATAAAGCGGTCTTAAATACGGGTCGACCTTACTCTGTAAATCCCCCGGCAAAAATCCTAATTTCTCGCCGGCTTCGATTGCCGGACGTGTCAGGATGATCCTTCCCACTTCTTCATTCTTAAACGCCGTGATCGCCATTGCCATTGCAAGATAAGTTTTACCGGTTCCTGCAGGACCCATGCCAAACACGATCATTTTCTGGCGTATCGCATCCACATATGCTTTCTGTCCAAGTGTCTTTGGTTTGACCGGCTTGCCGTTGATCGTATGGCAGATACAGTCCTTATCGATCTCCACGATTGCGGATTCTTTTTCTTCCTCCGAAAGTGCCAGTGCATAATTGACATTCTGCTCAGTAATGATATTGCCTCTTTTTGATAATTCGATCAGCTGTAAAAATACCTGTTCCGCTTTTTTTAAATTATGTTCCTCTCCAAGGAGCTTCATACTCTCACCGCGTAAAACCACAGTGACGTTTAAGGTGCGTTCAATTTTTTTGATATACGCATCAAACTGACCAAATACATTGGCCACATGATCAGTCGGTATATTTAATGATAGTTCAGTCAGACTCATCCGTCGGTTGCCTCTCTTCGCTCGATTGTTCGATGATTTTTGTCGGCTGATAGGAAACAATGGATTTTAAAGTGCCAATCGTTCCTTTCACCACATATTTTTTCTTCGTTCTCTCTATAATAACATTTTTTTCTGTAATTTGAATACCTTTTTCTTCCAAATCGTCAAGATATTTCTTAAGATTCTCAGAAGCCAGTCGTTTTGCCTCCTTTTCTGTGTACGTCTTTTGTTCATTTTTATAGCCCACACAGGTCTGTCTGACCAGATAAACCGGAAGATAAAAATTATCTGTAAAGTGAAATTGTGACACATCCGACACAACTTCATATGGTTCTTCCACCGGTGAAAAAAAAGGATTTTCGATCAGATAATCCAGAATTCTGACCTGATAAGTTATTTTTTCTGCGCCGGTCGGCACTTTTTTTACATATTCCATCGGTATCTCGTCATGGTAGGAATATGTAACTTTTGCAATGATATCCGCATCTGCAGTGCGGTAAAGATATTGTGCCGTCTCTCCGTCATCATTTAGAATCTCAACATACCCATTGACTAACACATCTCCCTTTTTCACCGGGGTTCCTACAGTCACTACCGGTGTACCACTTCTTGTGATCATTTCTGTGATCAAGCCATCATCGGCAGCAACGATATCGTGCGCTGTCTCCTCTTTCTTTTCCTCATAATTTTCTTCCGGGAGCAGATTTTCCTGGATATCAACCGTCATTTTGGTGCCGTAGATTTTGATGGAAGTCCAGATCACTTCGGGATAACGGCTTCTTAACGTTTCCTCTAAAGCCGCACAGTCAATATTTTTTTTCTTTGTGCCAAAAGAGGCATGTTCTTTCGAAAGAAAGCAGAGTACGACTTCCTCAGACAGATAGGAATTGCCGTTGACTTCAATATTCCAGATAAAACCGGAAAGGTAATAGATCAGCCCTGCAAATAACAGCATGCCCATGGCAAACATTTTCCGTTTGCGGTAATGGTACAATTCAAACGGCATGCCATATCTTTTTTGGATGCGGATATGTGTTCTTGTTTTTTTTAAGATCGGACGTAACTGCTTAAAACCTGCTACACTGATGCAGAATTCGTATCCATCTTCCGTGGATTTCAAATTCCAGATCAGAATATCATGGCTTCCGCATAAATTCAGGAAACGTTCCGGCGCATAACCGCTTAAACGGACATACACGTATCCTTTAAAATACTTAATTACCGAGAGCAGCATCTGTTAATTTTCGTACTGGATCGTGTCTAAAAATCCGGTAATTTTCATTTCCTCATTCGTGTAATAGTCGATTGCAAGCTGTGAGCCGGAAATCAGGATCCTGCAGTTTTTTGTCTGTATTTTGATAAAGGAATCCTCATATTCCAGGATTCCTTTATAATTAGAAATCAGAACCTCATGCCTTCCGGTTGCAGTCACGATCGCTGCGCCGAGCATCAGATCCTTCGGCAGTTCTAAGCTGTTTATTATTTTTTCTTTCTGATTTTTCTTCATATATGATTGTATGAAGGAAAAAAAGATCTTATTCTTTATTCGTAAATATATTCTCTTACGACCGGCAGCATTTCTTTCGGCACGGCAGCAATTTCATAAGCATGCAGTACTTTTTCGGCAGCCGCATCCATTTTTTCACGATCATTTGCATAAATGACTGCCAGTGTGTCACCGGTATCTACAGCATCTCCATTTTTCTTCTTTAAATAAATGCCAACAGAAAGATCGATCACACTGTCCTTCGTTTCACGTCCACCGCCAAGTGTCATACAGGCAATGCCAATATTTTCCGCCAGAATGCGATGCACGAATCCGCCGTACGCTGCTTTTACTTCGACCGAATATTTTGTTTTTGGGAACTTTGAAGTGTCATATACATAAGATGCATCCCCACCCTGCGCTCTCACAAACTCAGCCATTTTATCAAGCGCAGCTCCACTGTCTATGGAATCCTGCATGAGTTTTACCGCCTCTTCGCATGAATCTGCACGTCCTGCAAAGAGTAACATCTGGGCCCCCAGTGCAAAGACTACCTCTTTAAAATCCGAAGGGCCTTCTCCTTTTAAGGTGTCGACCGCCTCGATCACTTCGATGGCATTTCCAACGGCATTTCCAAGCGGCTGGTCCATATCCGTGATGACTGCCGCCGTCTTTTTGCCTGCCATCGTTCCGATCGACACCATCTCTTTTGCAAGTGCGACAGAGTCCTCATATTTTTTCATAAATGCGCCGTTTCCGGTCTTGACGTCGAGCACGATTGCATCACTGCCGGAAGCTAATTTTTTGCTCATAATCGAGCTGGCAATCAGTGACATCTGATCGACGGTAGCCGTGACATCACGCAGTGCGTACAGCTTTTTATCCGCCGGGGCAAGATTGGCCGTCTGCCCTGCCAGTGCAATACCGATCTCACGGACATTTTTAAAAAAGATTTCCTCCGGAAGCGCAGTCGTAAATCCCGGAAAACTCTCAAGTTTGTCAATGGTTCCTCCGGTATGGCCAAGTCCTCTTCCAGACATCTTTGCAACCGGAACTCCAAGAGAAGCAATGATCGGTGTCAGCGCTAACGATGTCTTATCTCCCACACCGCCGGTACTGTGTTTATCTACTTTCACACCCGGAATTGAAGAGAGATCGAGCACATCCCCGCTGTCACGCATGGCAAGTGTCAGATCGACCGTTTCCCGTTTACTCATTCCCTGAAAACAGATCGCCATCGTCATGGCAGACATCTGATAATCCGGAATCGTACCGTCCGTAAAACCATCGATCATAAAACGGATCTCATCTGTGGTCAGTTCCATGCCAAGTTTTTTCTTTTCAATCAGGTCATACATTCTCATGTGCATAATCCTCCCTTGTATCGATATCAACAAAAAATTCCGGCATTAAAACCGGATAAGAGAAAACATCATCCGGGTGGGAACGGATCACTATTTTACCGCCGCACTCCCCGGTCAGTGCAAGCAGTTCCCCGCGATAAGTTTCCGAAAAAAGATTGGGGCTGCGCAGACTGCCGTCACACGCTAAAGCCCCGATCCCTTTTTTGCTGCGAAAAAATGCATCCAGAAAGTCATGGAGTAATTCTGCTTTTACATACGGCTGGTCTGCCTGAAAAAACATATCATAGGAGACAGAATCACCCGTTGCTGTCACGGGATAAGTGACAGCTGTCTCTATGCCTTTTCGAATGCTTGAGGCAATTCCGTCGTTTTGCGTACCTTGATTGCGCACGACGATACAGTCGATTGCAGACAATTCTTTACACAACTGCTCAATTTCATCGTATGCAGTCACAACAATGATCTTACACGGATAACTGCACATATTCTGCAGGCGCACTAATTCTGTCAGACCATGCAGGAACAGCGGTTTTCCATGAAATTCCGTAAGCAGTTTATTGCTGCCGAACCGCCTTGCGTATCCGGCAGCAAGATAGATCAGATTTATCTGTATCGTATCAGATCACCTTCATTCCCTTCAGGATTTTCTCAGGTGTGATCGGCAGTTCATTGATCCAGACACCGGTCGCATTGTAAACTGCATCTGCGATTGCCGGAGCCGGCGTGTTGATGACGATCTCACCGATCGATTTTGCACCGAAAGGACCGGTCGGCTCATAGCTGCTGTCAAATTCCACACGGATGCGGTCGGTATCTAAACGGCTTGGCACTTTATACTGCATGAAAGAGTTAGAAAGATTCTTTCCTCTCTCATCGTACCAGATATCTTCATACAGTGTCATACCGATTCCCTGTAAAAGACCACCCTCAGTCTGTACCCTTGCAAGGTTGGTGTTTACAACCGTTCCACAATCCACACAGGCGGTGTAATCCAATAACTCGATAGCACCTGTTTCCGGGTCTGCTTCGATCTCCGCACACGCCGCCATAAATGGTGGCGGTGATACCGGAGAGCTGTGTGAGTATGTTACTTCCAGTGAGATCTCATTGTTGCACATGGATGCAGTTGCAATATCAAACAGACTCATTTTTGCGCCGTCCGACTCATCGATGACATTTTCTCCGTCAAAAGTGAGTGCCGAGGCATCTTTGTTCATGCGTACTGCTGCAAGCGCGATGATGCGTTCACGCAGCTGTTCACACGCCTTCACTGCTGCCATTCCGGTCAGATAGGTCGTACTGGACGCATAAGAACCGGAATCATATGGGGAAATATCTGTATCAACACCGTACACGGAAATATTATCGATCGGTGTCTCTAACACATCCGCCGCAAACTGGGCAATGATCGTATCGCACCCTGTTCCCATATCGGTACAGCCGACCGTGATATGATAAGTTCCCTCATCACTTAATTTTACCGTGACAGAACCGACGTCACAGTTGGAAATGGAAGATCCCTGCATTGCCATGGCAACGCCGCGTGCACGGATCTTTCCATCCGGCATGACAGTGCGCATGCCTTTTTCTTTCCATCCGATCATATCAGAAGCCTTTAGCAGACATTCCTCTAAGCGGCAGCTATTCGCGGTCTCGCCATAATAAGCTGGCATCACATCGCCCTCATGGATCATATTCTTTTGGCGAAGCACGATCGGATCCATGGAAAGTCTGTCTGCCAATTTATTGACTGTGGACTCCACCGCAAAAATACCCTGTGTGGCACCGTAACCGCGGTAAGCGCCTGCGGACATCCGGTTTGTATAGACTACCTCATACTGAAAACGGAATGCCTCCGTGTGGTACATCGGGATGGATTTGTGGCCGCTTAATCCCACCGTAGTCGGACCATGTTCACCAAACGCCCCTGTATTTGAAAGTGTGTGCAGGTCGATGGCACGGATCGTTCCATCCGACATTGCGCCAAGACGTACACGGACTTCCATCTCGTGGCGCGGTGAGGATGCGATCATGGATTCCTCCCTGGTGTAGATCATTTTTGCAGGTTTTCCGGTCTTCCATGTTACGATCGCCGGATATACTTCCGTGACAACAGTCTGTTTTGCACCGAAACCTCCACCGATACGCGGTTTGATGACACGCACTTTTGCCTTGGAAATATCGAGTGCATTTGCAACGATTCTCCGCACATGGAACGGGATCTGCGTGGAACTGAGCACGATCAGACGGCCATAGGTATCCAGATAGGTACAGGTACGGAAAGTTTCCATCATGCTCTGCTGCATGGCTTTGACATGGTAAGTTTCGTCTAATACGATATCACAGTCCGCAATCACGGCATCCACATCACCCTCTCCGTCCACACCGGACGCACAGAGGTTCCTTTTGTTGTCCGCACCCACCGGGCAGAGTGACTTCCAGTCATCCTCCGGATGTACTAAAACCGGGTTATCCATTGCTGTATGGAAATCTAATACAGCATCTAAAACCTCATAAGTCACTTTGATCCGTTTTAATGCCATATCGACTGCTTTTTCGGTCTCTCCGGCAACGATCGCAACCGGATCGCCGACAAAGCGGACACGATCTTCTAATATATAACGGTCATACGGACTCGGCTCCGGATAAGTCTGTCCTGCCATGGTAAAGCGGCGTTTTGGAACATCTTTGTAGGTCAGTACACAGACAATACCGTCTACTTTTTCTGCAAGGTCTGTGCGGATCTCCTTGATCAGTGCATGCGCATGCGGACTTCTCAGAACTTTTACGACCAGACAGTCCTTTGGCGCCACATCATCCATATAAACCGGTTTTCCGGTCACAAGCGCCATCGCATCTTTTTTCATTACGGGAGCGTTGACAAATTTTCCCGGTTTTCTTAAGTTCGTACTGCTGTTCATGCTTTTCCCTCCATTTTAAACTTCAGGTATTCTTTGACTGCACGAAGCTGGCTCTCATATCCGCTGCATCTGCAGAGATTTCCGGCAAGATATTCCTTCATATCCTCCTCCGTCGGGTTTTCCAACTCATCCTCCATCGCAAGTACATTCATGATAAATCCCGGATTGCAGAAGCCGCACTGCTCGCCGCCCTGTTTTGCGAGATAAGTGCCAAATTCTTTTGCACGATCTTCCACTCCCTCTAAGGTTGTGATATGTGTACCGTCTGCCCTTGCCGCTAACACGGAACAGGAAAGCACCGGTTTGTGGTCAATCCACACGGTACAGAGACCGCAGTTTGAGGTCTCACATCCTCTTTTTACACTGTAACAGCCCTCTGACCGGACAAATTCTAACAGCGGCAGATCTGCTGCTATCTCGCGTGTGATTTCACGCTCATTCAGCCATACATGTATTTTCATCTTATTGTTCGTTCTCCATTTCTGATATTGTCTTTTTATAAGCAAAGACTTTCATACCTTTTTACACCAATGCCTGTCTTTTATTTTTCCAAAGAACAGATTGCTCTGCGGATCAGCACGCCGGCAACATGTTCTCTGTAATCAGCTCCAGCTCTGCGGTTGCTGCCATAAGTAAACTGATCTGCGCACCAGGTTGCAAGTTCCTTTACCAGTGCCTCATCTTTTTCAAATCCTTCCGGAAGCTGCTTTCCAAAACCATCCGGTTCACCGGAACCGAGCGGCAGCTCTACCAATCTGGCATGAACCGGTCTTGCTCCGATACTCACATGCAGACTGCCATCATATTCAGACACTGCACAGGCAACCACCGGAAAATCGGTAGCCGTATTGCGCTGGCTTAAATAGGCAATGCGGATCGGCTTTTTTGCCACATGCAGAGCTACTAAAATATCATTATCATATGGCATATCAATAAATTCTTTTAAGGAAACCATACCTGCATGATAAAGCTCTACCTGGGTATCCATTGCCAGAAATACGGTCAGTACATCGGAAAAACCAAAACGTCCGAAAATACTTCCACCTACGGTTGCACAGTTGCGGAACTGTACACCGACAATATGGCGGACACTTTCACGGATGGCTCCGTCTGTATATGCGGCAAGTCCCGCATGTTTTTCTATCTCACGCAGTGTTGTCATGGCACCGATGACAAACTCTGTATCCGTCTCGGTGATCTGATCCAGCCCAAGCCCTGACAGATCGATTGCCGTCGCAATTCTCCGGTCACCGATCTTCATCCAGACACCGCCTGCGATGATCTTATTATTCTTTTTCTGATTCAGCTCATACGCTTCTTCTAAACTTTCTACCTTGCGGTATTCATTGATCATTAACATTGATTCCTCCTGTGTGTACGCATAAAAGGGTGCTATTTATATTATACTGTACAGAAGTACTGCCGTCAAACGGGAATAAGGGAAAACCAAGGACTTTTCCCGGAAAACCAAGGACTTTTTCTGGAAAACTGTGGTTTCCCGCAAAAAAATGGACATATTACGCAAACTCTCATTTGCAATATGCCCATTCTCTAAATAACTCTTATTCTTTTCTAATAAGTAAACAACTGCGTCCAGTACGGCGTTCTCTGACTATCTGTACGGTAACCGACACCAAGCTTCTTAAAGTTCGGGTTTAAGATATTCGCACGGTGCCCTTCACTGTTCATCCATGCATTCATAACCGCTTCCGGTGTTTTCTGACCCCATGCGATATTTTCCCCGGCTCCGCGATAAGTGATACCAAGATCTGTGATCGCCGTTCCAAAATTTCTTCCATCCGGTCTGGTATGGGAAAATGATTTTTCAATTTCTTTTGAACGTGTCATTGCGGCAGTCGCAACTGTATCATCCCATGTAAGTTCCGTTAAGCCGGCCTTTTTCCGCTCTGTGTTGACCAGTTTTAAAACCTGTTTTGCATAGGAATTTTCCGTTACATCATCTTTCGGCTGTTCACTGTCTGTAGTACTGTTCCCACCTGATTCAGTACCGCCCGGCTGACTTTCTTCCGGCTTTTCTGATGTGTCTGGTTTTTCTGGTGTACCCGGCTTTTCCGATGTGTCTGGTTTCTCTGACGTATCAGGTTTTTCTGATGTATCCGGTGTCTGCTCTTCTTTGTCGTCTTCTGGAATTTCCGGTATGCAGTCTCCCGGTAAAACGATTGCCGGAAAACGATCACATATTTTTTTCAATACATCATTGATAGAACCTGTCTCAACAGAGTTCCACTGATTTGTTGTGCAGTCCTTCTCATAAACTGAGATGTTCACACGGTTAGCGGACGCTGCCTCTACCGGTGCAGATACGCTCATCGCAATTCCAAGTGCCGTTGTAAATGCTAGTATTGTCTGTTTCTTCATGATATTCCTCCATTTGTAATTTTGCATTATGTAACAGTTTAAATATTTCTTATCCATTTCAAATATATTACATAATTGTTACAAGCAGAAGAATATCATAATTTATACTGCCATCCAACCGGTAAAATCTGGAATTTCCGGTATTTTTTACTCCACTCCCATCTTTTTACAGACATCGTTCAGACAACAGCGGTCACAATACGGTTTTGTCCGCGCCGTACATACTTCACGTCCATGATACACAAAACGGTGACACAGATCATTCCCTTCCTCCGGCGGAATGATCTTCCAGAGTGCCATCTCTACTTTTTTGGGTTCTTTGATTCCATCGACAAGACCAATACGGTTTGCAAGGCGGATACAGTGTGTGTCAGTTACGATTGCAGGTTTTCCAAAGACATCTCCCATGATCAGGTTCGCACTCTTTCTTCCCACACCCGGAAGTTTTAAAAGGGAGTCAAAATCTTCCGGCACATTTCCACCGTACTGCTCCCATAAAATCTTCATACATGCACTGATATCCCGTGCCTTGCTTTTTCCAAGTCCGCACGGTCTTACAATTTCTTCAATTTCTTCCACCGGTGCTTCGGCAAGTGCTTTCACATCCGGAAATTTTTCATATAATTTTTCTACAACGATATTTACCCTTGCATCGGTACACTGTGCCGCCAGGCGGACACTGACCAGAAGTTTCCACGCCTGGTCATATTCGAGACTGCATCTGGCATCCGGGTATTCTTTTTTCAGACGCTCGATCACTTCTTTGGCAAGTTCTTTCTTTCTCATGGTTAGCCTCACTTCCTTATTGTCTTATTACAAAATATATTCCCTTAAACACATTTATTTTAAGCGTTATTCTTGTCTGTTTTCAGGTATCACAAGTTTTAGCGCAGGCACCAAGCTTGTGATACCTGATATTCTATCATAAAACCTTACCTGAAACAATGAAAGCAATACTGGCCAAAATTACTTTCTCACTTCCTGCGCTCCATAAATAGATTTATCCCCGTTCACCAGATAAGCAAAAATGCATACGATCAGAAACGGCACCATATCATTTGCTCCAAATACTTCAAGTCCGATCAACACCGGCGCAAGCAGTGTGTTCGTTGCACCTGCAAATACAGCTGCGTATCCGAGTGCCGCACAGTAAACCGGCGAAATGGAAAGAATTCCCCCTAAAACAATTCCAAGCGATGCACCAATGGAAAATAACGGTGTAACCTCCCCACCCTGATATCCGATTGCAAGAGTTAAAATTGTCAGCAGCAGTTTTAAGATCCAGTCATAAGAATAAATCATTCCGCCAGAAAATGCTGCCGAGATCAGATTGGTTCCAAGTCCGCTGTATCTTCCGTTGTAAAGCAGAAACAAAATCAGTGCTAACGGGATGGAAATAACACCTATCCTGAAATATGGATTTTTGATTTTTTCTCCGAAAAACTTTTTTGATTTTGCAAGCAGAAACGAAAACAGCCGTCCGGTCAGTCCAAAAATGATTCCAAGCACAATGAGCCGGACAGCCATACCAGCATCTGATATCTCAAGTGTATCCTTAAGCGGCACATATAATTTTTCCAGCCCCAGTGTATGGGAAGTATAAGCAGCTGTATATGAAGCAATCAGTGCCGGCAGCAGTGCTTCATACTGTATTTTTCCTGCAACGATCACTTCCATGGAAAAAAATACGGCTGTAAGCGGCGTCTGAAACAAACCACCGAACCCCGCCGCCATACCGGTAATCAGCATAACGCGGCTGTCTTTTGGAAGATGAAATCTGCGCCCAAGTACATGTGATAACACTGCACCGATCTGCACGGCGACGCCTTCGCGGCCGGCACTTCCTCCGAATAAATGCGTGATCCAGGTTCCAGACATGACCAGAGGAATTAACAACAACGGAATATCCTCTCTTTTTTTCTGTCCCGTCTCAAATACTAATGTCATCCCCTTTAAGCTTGTCTCGCTGAAATGATAATACAGCCATGTGATCAAAAGACCAGCAAACGGCAGAAACGGTATCAGATACAAATAATGGCCTGTCCGAAAATCAGAAATTGTCAGTAGTCCTCTGCCAAATACTGTATCAATGATTCCAACCAGTACACCGGTTAAAATGGCAAGCAATACATATTTCAGAGATAAAACAATCGTTTGTGATTTGTTTTCCATCCGTTTAATCCTTCGCTGTGCAATTTTTTTGCACAAACATCCTTTCTTTATCTGATTATTTTTCGAAATCACAAAAAAAGCTGATACCCCCGTGCAGTCTACACAGAAGTCATCAGCTAAATTTAGCGGTTTCGAATTAATCGTGGGAGAACCTCATTCCCGTTTCATACTTTTTTTCTGTAAAATATCATATCTTTCGCGCTATGTCAATAAAAAATATTTTACATTACAACTTTATTGTGATACAGTATTGCAGTAATGTTTCATTCATGATATACTTGCAAAAATTTATATGAACAGACAAAGGAGAGTTTTGTTATGACAGGACAGACAATAGGACTGCTTCTCGTCATGATCATTTATCTGATCCTGATGGTTGGCATTGGTGTACTCTATTCCAAAAAGAACAATGATGTTTCTGATTTTTATCTGGGTGGCCGTAAACTCGGGCCGATTGTAACTGCAATGAGTGCGGAAGCATCTGACATGAGCAGCTGGCTTTTGATGGGACTGCCCGGTGTTGCGTATCTTTCCGGTTGTGCTGAGGCCGGCTGGACTGCGATCGGGCTTGCAATCGGTACCTATCTCAACTGGCTGATCGTTGCAAAACGCCTGCGCCGTTATACCCACAAAGCAAACAATTCCATCACGCTGCCGGCTTTTTTCGAAAACAGATACCGTGATAAAAGCCATGCACTGATGGCAATTTCTGCAATTATGATCGTGATTTTCTTTGTGCCGTATACCGCTTCCGGTTTTGCTGCATGTGGTAAATTGTTTTCTACACTGTTTGGTGTTTCCTATCTTCCGGCAATGATTATCAGCGCGATCGTCATTGTTTTGTACACCACTCTTGGTGGATTCCTTGCCGCAAGCATGACGGATCTGATTCAGAGTATCATCATGACAATTGCACTCTTTATCGTTGTAATTTTCGGTATCCACACTGCCGGAGGATTTGATGCCATTATTGCGAACGCAAAATCCATGAACGGATATTTAAGTCTTTTTTCTTCCTATGACCCTGCAGCCGGCGCATCCGTTCCATACAAAAGTCTTACCATTGCATCAACACTTGCATGGGGACTCGGATATTTTGGCATGCCGCATATCCTGCTTCGTTTTATGGGAATCGAGGATGAGAACAAATTAAAAACCTCCAGAAGGATTGCATCCGTATGGGTTGTTATTTCCATGTTTGTTGCCATTTTTATCGGTATTATCGGTTCTGCAATGACCAAAGCCGGTGCCCTTGCGTTATTTGAGAATTCGGCTCAGTCTGAGACACTGATTGTCAGAACAGCTGTCCTTTTAAGTAATCACGGTGTTTTATCCGTTATCATGGCTGGACTTATTCTTGCCGGAATCCTTGCAAGTACCATGTCAACTTCGGATTCACAGCTTTTGGCTGCATCCTCATGTGTTTCACAAAACCTGTTCTGTGATTGCATGGGATTAAAGCTTTCCAAAAAATCTTCCATGCTTATGGCAAGACTTACAGTTGTTGTGATCGCCATTATCGGTGTTTTCCTTGCCAGAAACCCAAACAGTTCTGTATTCCGCATCGTATCTTTCGCCTGGGCAGGATTTGGTGCGACTTTCGGTGCTGTCATGCTGTTTTCATTATTCTGGAAACGTACCAATCGAAATGGTGCACTTGCCGGAATGATTGTCGGTGGCGTTATGGTATTTATATGGAAATATCTGATTGCCCCACTTGGAGGCCTGTTTGGAATTTATGAACTGCTTCCGGCATTTTTATGTTCTGCAGCTGCGATCGTTGTTGTCAGTCTTTTGACTGCACCACCTTCACAGGAGATCGTTGATGAGTTTGAGAGTGTATAACAGATTTTAAAAAAGATTTATTTTATTTCGATCGAATACATCTAAAAAACGGGGATTACATACTATAGTAACATGTAATCCCTGTTTTTTTCATGATAAAACACTAAGGTTTACGCTTTAACCTCTGTTTTTCCCCTGTTTCCAGCATAAATTCATAAACAGGGCCTTACAATCTTCATCTTTCTCCGGGTTTACCGCATACATTCCCATCACAACACCGGTAAAACCTCCTGCAACTTCAGAAGATAAGTATTTTGTACGTGCGCTTCCAAGCAGAATTTCTTTTCCGTCCATCACGCCATAAAAATGATACTGCGCCGGATCAGATACCACTTTTAAGGTAACCTCTGCATCATCCGGCAGTTCTATTTCTTTTACCACCATAATCGCATCCCCTATGCGCAGACGTAAGATCAATGTGCGCTTCTTCTCATCACATAAAACAGCCAGATCATAATGATGTTCCTCGGACAGATAAAATGTGATACCCGCTTCCGGCGAATTCCCGGAAAGTCCGACGGTAAGTTCTGTGTCAAACTCCGACTGGCGGACGCCTAAAAATGTTGGTGTTTCTGCATCATTTAAGGTAAAACGATTGCCCAAAAGTGTCACACTGTTTTTGGCAAATGCATAACATTCCTTGTGGTACTCACGCAGATGGCAAAAATGCTGCGGCTCATTTTTTAATGTCTCAAAAGAAACATCATAACGTCCGTTTATTTCCTGTGCCGTGGCATTTAACGGCATATCCATTACAGATTCCACGGTTCCATTTACACCTGCAGTGAACCATCCATCGTTATCCCAGGTAACCGGAACTAAAAATACCTCACGTCCTAAATGATGGAACGGCATCCAGTCGCTCTGGATCCGGAATCCCAGACATACCATAAAGGTTTCCCCATAAGGTGTGGTGATAAGATCACCATGACCGATCCCCTGTATATGATTTTCATTGCCGCCTAAATTTCGGTTTGTAAGTACCGGATTCTCCGCATACGCCTCAAATGGTCCGTAAGGATCTTTCGATCTTGCATAAGTCACCATATGTCCGTATTCCGTACCACCTTCTGCAACCATCAGATAATACCAATCACCGAAATGATACATGTGCGGGGATTCGATGTATCGTCCGCCGCTGCCCTTCCAGATCGGTCTGCTTTCCGTCAATCGTTTTCCGGTTGCGATATCGATCTCACACTGGAAAATACAGCCTCTTCCATCTGATTCGTCAGTTCCATTGCTGATAAAATAAACTTTATCTCCTTCAAAATACAAAGACGGATCAATACCGCCCTGATCCACAAAAACGGGATCCGACCATTCGCTGTAGATATCGTCTGTATAGACATAAAAATTTTTCTGATAGGTATTGTTGTTGGTAACCATATAGAACCGTCCGTTATGGAAGCGGATCGTCGGTGCGAACACCCCGCCGGAACCGGGAACCTGATATAAATTGACCTGGCTTTTTCTGGTAAGGCAATGGCCGATCGGTTTCCAGTTTAACAGATCATCGCTTTCAAATAATGGAACCCCCGGAAAATATTCAAACGAACTGCAGGCAAGATAATATTTGCCGTTTGCACTGCAGATACTTGGATCCGGGTAAAAACCACGGACAACTGGATTTTGTACTCTCATGTCGCTCTTCTCCTTCTGCAGCATTCCTCAACAGACTGTTTGATTCAAATTTCTGTCTGCCGAACTGCATTATTTATGATACGGTTCGCCATTCATAATCCGGTAACTGCGGTAAACCTGTTCTAACAGGATCACACGCATGAGCTGATGCGGAAATGTCATTTTCGAAAAACTGAGTTTACAGTCAGCACGTTTTAACAGGTTTTCCGACATTCCCAGTGATCCGCCGATCAGAAACACGATCTGACTGATTCCGGAAGTCCCAAGATTTTCAATCTTTTTTGATAACTCCACCGAATCAAATTCCCTGCCGTCGATTGCAAGGGCAAATACATATGCGCCCTCTTTTGCCTCCTTATCCAGACGCATCAGAATTCGCTCGGCTTCTTTTTCCCTGATCTGATTTTCTACGGTATCACTTGCATTTTCGGGCGTCTTTTCGTCGGCAACCTCTATAATATCTAATTTACAGTAACGGCTTAAACGTTTGCTGTACTCTGCGATCGCATCCCTGTAAAACTTTTCTTTGATCTTCCCGACACATAAAATTGTAATTTTCATAGTTCCTCACATTTTAAATAAAAATTATATTGTTTTCGGAATTATGCAGCGAACTGTTAATAGTCATTCTAGCAAATCCGCTTGCATGCATCTACATTATAATTTATACTAAAATTACTTGAAAAACAATAGATGTTCATACATCTGGAAATGAGGAAAACCATGTCACAGGAACCATTTGATTTTAGCAGTACAGCCGAGAGCGATTTCGCACCGTCTCACGCGTATGTATCGAAGAAAACAAAAAAAGAAGACGTCACATCTACCGCCTACACATTCACAATCGTAAGCGTTGCCGGTTTTATTCTTCTGATCTTGTTTGGACTGGATCTGCTTCCTTTTCACAGTGCTTCATACACGAAAACACTGATTCTTATCGTCATGGGAGTTATGTTTGCCATCTTCTTTTTCGTCGGCATAAAATCCTTTATGGAATTAAAAACGCTTTCAAATGCAGCTGATCGTGAAGAAAAGCAGTTTGAAGAGATCTGCCACTGGTTTTTAGATACCTACACAGCAGAAACAATCAATGCTGATGCCGGCATTTCAGACGATTCTGACGAGCAGAATTATTTTCTGCGCTATGAGGTCATGCGCAGTCTGCTCCTTGAAAAATATCCGAAGACAGATGCCTCCCTCTTAGATCACATTATCGAAACGATTTATGATAAAATATTTTTGGCTTAATACTTTTTTCTGTCAGATATATGTGATATAATAGGTAAAATATTTGAATTTATGAGGTGGCTATTGTGAAAATACTTGAAGAGAAGATTCTTTCGGAAGGAATTGCAGTCAATGAAGATATTTTAAAGGTAGACAGTTTTGTAAACCATCAGGTTGATCCTGTTTTAATGCATCAGATCGGTGAAGCATTTGCCGCACACTATAAAGATTGTGGAGTAACGAAGGTCGTAACGATCGAGAGTTCCGGTATCGCTCCTGCTCTTATGACAGCGTTAGCGCTGAATGTTCCAATGATCATTTTAAAGAAACAGCCTTCAAAGGTGTTAAATGATAATCTGTACCAGACAGTAATCACTTCTTTTACCAAAGGGACAAGCTATGAGCTGACATTATCCCAGCAGTTTATCAATGAAAATGACCATGTATTGATCGTGGATGATTTTCTTGCAAACGGCGAAGCTGCAACAGGAGCAATCCGCTTGCTGCGCAAAGCACATGCAACGATCGCCGGAGTCGGTATCCTGATTGAAAAATCATTCCAGCCGGGACGCGGAAAATTAATGGAACAGGGCATTGATGTATACTCTCTCGCCCGCATCAGTAAACTTGGAAAAGATCTGATCGAATTTATTCCTGAAGAAGAATAAATATATGCCTTTGGTGTACATTAAAAGCATGAAAAAAGTCAGTCACATGTTTGTGGCTGACTTTTTTCATGCAATGTTTTCTTAGCTGTTTCCTTACGGATGATATCCCAAATTTACACGATAGATATCACTGACTAAACCTGTCTTGTTATTTACTGCCATGACAGATAATACATAATCCCCTTCCGGAACAACAATCGGTTCTGTATAAACAGCCGATTCTGTTGTTGGATCTGTAGAATCCCATGTATAATAAATCGTGCAATCTTTCTGCTGTGTGATTGTTACAGTGGTCTCCTCAGAGAAAACTCCTCCATCTGGTGAGACAGATGGTAGATCCGGTTTTTGAAACTGAATCTGGTATTCTTCTGTTACGATATCACTGTAGATGCCTTTTTCATTACAACATACAGCATTGATTTCAAAATTTCCAGTATGATTTAACGGAATACCTCCCTGTGGATATGGAATCCCATTTTCTTTATCCGGAACAGTGCCATCCGTCGTATAATAAATGTCATTTCCGGCAATTGAGTAGATCACGACTGTAATATAATCATCATATTGCCCACTAAGCGGAGATATGATCGGTTCACCAACCTCATAATCATCGAATAATGCAAGTATATTCTCATCCGTAACATCTTCTTTTAAAGAAAGAATGCTGTCATAATCCCCCATTTCATCATAAATGGAGATCAGATGCTGATAAGCCTCTTTATTCGTTTTGTCAAGTTGAAGGATTTCCATATATAAAACGAGTGCTGAATCATATTCTTTCTGGCTGGTATAGATCTCTGCCATTGCCTCACGAACTTTGATATCATCCGGCTGCAATGCCAGTGCCGTCTTATAATATCGCAGTGCATTTTCATAATTACGATCCACCAGCTCTTTTTCTGCCATTTCAATCTGATAATCATAGGAATTTGCATTCTTATTATCGATATAAAGTTTTACAGCAATGCCAACAGCCGCACCGGTTATGATAAGACAGCAGCAGACAATAAGTGCCAAATGACTTTTTTTCTTCTTTTTTGTTTTTTTTGGCTCCGGTTCCTTCTCCTGCGGATTTTTTTCACCTTCTCCGTCTTTTAGAAGTGAACGCAGATAATCATCCTCAAGTACGTTGTAATCCGAAACTATCTGTGCTTCGTGGCCACAGACAGAACAGTAAAGGCAGCCTTTTTTTAACTCTGCCCCACACTTCGCACATTTCATGGGATATCCTCGCTTTCGACTTATTAGAATAATCCGGTAATCACACCGTTATCGTCAACATCAATTCCATATGCAGCAGGGTTTTTCGGAAGTCCCGGCATTGTCATGATTGCACCGGTAATGGCAACAACAAATCCGGCTCCGGCTGAAACATAAACTTCTCTCACATTAATGGTAAATCCACTCGGACGGCCAAGTTTTGTCTGGTCGTCAGACAGGGAATACTGTGTTTTCGCCATACATACCGGGAAATCTGACATTCCCATGTCTGCGATACGTTTTAATTCCTTTGCTGCGGCAGATGCATATGTCACACCGTCAGCCCCATAGATTTCTTTTGCAATCGTCTCGATTTTTTCCTCCAGTGACAGATCATCTGCATATAATGGCTTAAAGTGACTCTCTTTTGTTTCTAAAGTCTTTAATACTTTTTCGGCAAGTTCCACTCCACCTTTTCCACCGTTCTCCCACACTTTCGCAAGTGCAAATTCACAGTCTCTCTCACGGCAGAACTGTTCGATATAATCGGTTTCTGCCTTGGTATCGGTTACAAATGAATTTAATGTTACAACAACCGGAACACCATATTTCTGCAGGTTTTCAATATGCTTTTCAAGGTTTACGATACCTTTCTTTAAAGCCTCTAAATTTTCCTCTCCAAGATCGGCTTTTGCAACACCACCATTATATTTTAATGCACGGACAGTTGCAACTAAAACAACGGCATCCGGGTGAAGTCCTGCCATACGGGATTTGATATCGAAAAACTTCTCAGCACCTAAGTCGGCGCCAAAACCAGCCTCTGTGATCACATAATCAGCAAGTTTTAAGGCTGTCTTTGTAGCACGGACACTGTTGCAGCCATGTGCAATATTTGCAAATGGTCCGCCGTGAACGATTGCCGGTGTATGTTCTAAAGTCTGAATGAGATTTGGTTTCAAAGCATCTTTTAACAATGCAGCCATCGCACCGGTTGCTTTGATATCATCAGCGGTAACAGGCTTTCCATCATAAGTATATGCAACAATGATCTTTCCAAGTCTGCGTTTTAAATCATGCATATCGTCTGCAAGACATAAAACAGCCATGATCTCTGATGCAACAGTAATTACAAAATGATCTTCCCTGACCATTCCATCCATTTTTCTGCCAAGTCCAACCACAATATTTCGGAGGACACGGTCATTCATATCCAGACAACGTTTCCAGACAACCTGTCTTGGATCAATGCCAAGTTCATTTCCCTGCTGGATGTGATTATCAAGTAAAGCGGCAAGTAAATTGTTTGCAGAAGTAATTGCATGGAAATCTCCGGTAAAATGAAGGTTCAAATCCTCCATCGGAACAACCTGTGCATAACCGCCTCCTGCAGCGCCGCCTTTAATTCCAAAACACGGTCCAAGGGACGGCTCACGAAGTGCAATTACTGCTTTTTTCCCAAGCTGTCCAAATGCCTCACCAAGTCCGACACTGATCGTGGTCTTTCCCTCTCCTGCCGGAGTCGGATTGATTGCCGTTACAAGGATTAACTTTCCGTCCGGCTCATCTTTTACACGCTCAATCAGTTCATCTGAGAGTTTTGCCTTATATTTACCGTAAAGCTCTAATTCATCCTCTGCAATGCCAAGTTTTTCCGCAACCTCACGGATGTGCAGCATTTTTGCTTCCTGTGCGATCTCAATGTCTGTTTTCATAATGATCCTCCTCGTGTCTTATAAATACTCTTCTTCATATTGTTCAAACTGCTCCTGCGTCATTAAAACGCGGCGCGGTTTTGTACCTTCTTCCGGGCCGACAATGCCGGCCTCCTCGAGCTGATCCATAATTCTTGCTGCCCGGTTAAATCCAACTTTAAAATAACGCTGCAGCATTCCGATCGAGCCTTTTTCTTTCTCGATCAAAAGCTTTGCGGCATCTGCAAAATATGCATCCCTTCCATCTCCGGTTCCTGAATTTGAATCAATGCTTACTGTCATATTTTCTGACTCTGCGTTGTTCATATGTTCTTCCACTGCCGCATTGTAGGAAACCTGTCCATTTTCTTCTTTGATGTAATTGACAACATCCGATACTTCCTTATCTGAAACAAACGCACCCTGTACACGCACCGGTTTTGGAATTCCCTGCGGATAGAAAAGCATATCTCCCTTTCCAAGCAGTTTTTCCGCACCGTTCATATCAAGAATCGTTCGCGAATCAATACCGGATGTTACCGCGAATGCAATACGGCTCGGCATATTTGCCTTGATCAGTCCGGTGATGACATTGACGGAAGGACGCTGTGTTGCAATGATCAGATGAATGCCTGCAGCACGCGCGAGCTGTGCCAGCCGGCAGATTGCGCCTTCAACATCATTCGACGCAACCATCATCAAATCCGCTAACTCATCTACGATAATGACGATCTGCGGCATTTTTTCCGGTTTTGGTTCTCCTTCCACATCCGGAAGGCTGTCGATCTTGGCATTGTATCCCTTTAAGTTACGGACGTGCGCCTCCGCAAACTTATTATAACGGTCAGTCATCTCTGCCACAGCCCAGTTCAGCGCACCTGCCGCTTTTTTCGGATCTGTGACAACCGGGATCAGAAGATGTGGAATACCATTATAAACGCTTAACTCCACAACTTTCGGGTCAACCATGAGCAGTTTGACATCCTTTGGGTCTGCCTTATACAAAATACTCATAATAATCGTATTGATGCAGACGGATTTACCGGACCCCGTCGCACCGGCAATCAGAAGATGCGGCATCTTTTCGATATCAGCCACAGATACTTTACCGCCGATATCTTTTCCGACACAAAAAGAGATCTTTGAAGGATGGTTCTGAAACTCCTCTGATTCCACCAGTTCACGGAACGATACCATGACATTTTCTTTGTTCGGCACTTCGATGCCGATTGCTGCTTTTCCAGGAATCGGAGCTTCGATACGGATATCCGCTGCAGCGAGGTTTAACTTGATATCGTCTGCCAAATTGACGATTTTACTTACCTTTACACCCATTTCCGGCTGCAGTTCATATCTGGTTACTGCCGGTCCACAGCTGATATTCGTGATTGTGACATTGACACCAAAATTTTTTAATGTCTGCTGCAGTTTCATGGCAGTTTCCTGCAACTGTTTTCTGGTATCTCCCTGCTTGTTTTCTGCCTGTTTTAACAGCGTAACCGGCGGGAAGACATATTCTTTCTCCGGCGGTACGATTTCAACATCCATCTCTTCCGGAATATTATCCATATCTTTCGTCTGTACTACTGTTTCATGCTGCACCGGCAGCACATCTTCAGCAGTTTCTTCCGGCAGCGGCTCAGATTCTAAATCTGCCCCAAATAACGGTATAGTATCCGTTTCTTCCTCATATGGAATCTCCTCTGCCCCCTGCTCCATTCCAAATGCCATCGCCGGATCAGGGCGTCCAGGTATAACAAACGGTGCTTCCTCTGCAACTGTCCGTGAAGCTTTCGGTTCTTCCATCTGGATTGGGAACGATACCTGCTCCTCCTCTGCCGCAAACAACTCTGTTTTTGCTGTCAGCGCCTGTCCCATTGCATCTAATGCCTCATCTGAAAATGCAGATGGTGTTGTATTTGATATCGTACTTCCTGCAGTCAGTGTGACATGTTTTTCCTCTTTGATCTCCGGCAAATCGGTCATATCTTCCGGCAGAATCTCACTGATATCCTGGGAACGTTTCTGCGGCGTATCCGGAATCAGCTTTGTATCAATGGCAACGCCCTCAACCTTTCTGTCCATTCTGCGCTGCTGTTCCCGCTGCTCACGCTCTTCTCTTCGCATTTCAACACGTTCTCTGTGACGTTCATTGCTGATTTTGGCAGACTCATACACCCTGCGCCCACCTTTTTGCATGCCACGAAATGCAGATCGCTCCGTGATGAGTACAAGCGAGATAATGAGTACGATCACATCGATCACATATGCCCCGATCACTCCAAATCCGGAGCATAACATATGGGAAAGTCCGCCTCCGATCAGCCCGCCTCCACTTTTCGCATCAAAACTGTACCGATAAGCATCCATTGCACTTTTTGCATCAGTTCCATCGGAAATGAGTTCAAAAAACATACACACAAATGCCACAAACAACCTGACCGCC
>OQVI01000818.1_pt1 | contig 22214 bp, 18 predicted proteins | sample 1691651 | NCBI WGS metagenome assembly OQVI01 (sample SAMN03418287, study PRJEB22391) | human gut metagenome | biome: human-gut; feature: organic feature; material: feces | host: Homo sapiens | place: Italy | collected 2013-04
CCGTGGCCGCGTCCTTCGACGGCGTGCAGTTCGAGGGGCGCGAGCCATGCCGCCGGGTAGCTTCGCATGGTGTGGGCCATGCCGTCTTCGGGTCCCGTGTGGAAAGCGTAACCCTGCTGCGCCGCGAGCGCTTCCGCCGCACCTTCGAGATGGGTGCGATTCATTGTTGACAAGTGTTTGAAAGATTGTTGAAAAACGGTAATAACAATTCGTAAGGAGCTGACAAAGAATTTTGTCCCGTTGTTGATACCCCGTGCACGGTGCACCGTGCGGTGTGAATTGTGATGCAAATATACATCGGCGGATACCCCCTTGTCAAGAGGTCGGGGCACTTTTTCTAAATTTTATGGAAAAACTCCCGATTTTTGATTACCTTTGCCTTATCGAAACCAACAGTTTTATACCTTATGGATGATGGTCATAGTTCCACGTATAGCGGCTGTGTCGTATCTCAATACGATACCGTTCATCTATGGTATCGGGCACGAAGGTAACCTGCGTGCCGAACTGCTGTTGTCTCCCCCCGCCGTCTGCGCAAAGAATTTCGCCGAACACAAGGCCGACATCGCCTTGGTACCTGCCGCCGCCGTGCCGTCGCTCGCCGACGCCGAGATCGTCACCGAATACTGCATCGGCGCCGCCGGTCCCGTGCGGACGGGCGTCCTGCTGCGCGGCGAGCCGATCGAAACGGTGCGCCGGGTCTTCCTCGACGCCCATTCGCTGACCTCGGTGCAGCTGGCCGGCTATCTGTTGGCCAAACACTGGAAGGTCTCTCCCGAATACTATACGATGGAGGATTACGCGCAGCTGGACCATGCCCTGCCGGGCGACGCGTTCCTGCTGATCGGCGACAAGGTTTTCGACTACGAGGGCCGCTTCGCCTATTCGTACGATCTGGCCGCCGAGTGGAAAAAAGCCACGCGCCTGCCCTTCGCCTTCGCCGTCTGGATCGCCCGCAAGGGTGTCGATCCCGATCTGACCGAAGGGTTGCAGCATGCGCTGACTTTCGGCATCGAACACACGTACGAGGCCGTCCTCGAATACGGCTTCGACCGCAAACCGTACGATGCGTACGGCTACCTCACGCAGAATATCGACTATATTTTCGACAATCAGAAGCATAAAGCGCTGCAAAAGTTCTGGAACTCCGGCATCAAGGTGTCTCCGAGGGCCAATCCCGGCTGAAGAGCTTAGCGGACGGTCGTCCGCCTCTCTGCCGAACAGGATTATGAACTTTAAGAAGGAGAGCGTTTTATGATTACGATTTACCTCAAGCAATACAACAAGATTATCCGCAATGCCGACACGAAGCTCTTCGACGAGCTGGGTTACGACGACATTTTGTGGATCGACATGCTTCTGCCCACGATCAAGGAGCAGAAGGCCGTCGAGAACTTCATGGAGATCAGCCTTCAGACCAAACAGCAGGTCGAGGAGATCGAATCGACTTCGAAATACTCCGAAGACGAGAATGCCATCATCTCCAACTCCAATTTCTTCGTGCCGACGGGCGACACGTTCATCGTGGAACCCGTGTCGTTCATCATTTCGAACGAGGGTGTGCTGGTTTCGGTGCGCAGTGCCGAATTCCGGACTTTCCGCGAGACGGAGAAGCGCCTGCAGATGAACTACCGCAACTATTCGACGGGTTATCACCTTTTCATTTCGCTCTTGGAGGTGCGCATCGACTTCGACGCCGACCTCGTGGAGCTGATCGCCAAGCAGGTCGCGGCGCTCTCGAAGGACATCAACTCCGAAGATTCGATCGACAAGGCCGTGCTGCACCGCATCAGCGCCCTGCAGGAGAGCACCATGTCGCTGCGCGAAAATATCTTCGACCGCCAGCGCGTGCTGTCGGGCATCCTGCGCTCCGAACGTTTCCCGAACGACATCTATCCGCGCTTGCAGCTGATGATCAAGGACGTGAACTCGCTGATCAACCATGCCGACTTCAGCTTCCAGCGTCTGGACTATATTCAGGACGCCGCGCTGGGTCTGATCAACATCGAGCAGAACGAGATCGTCAAGATCTTCTCCGTGGCGGCGGTGATCTTCATGCCCGCGACGCTTATCGCGTCGATCTACGGCATGAACTTCAAATTCATGCCCGAACTGGACTGGACCCTGACGCTCTCCAACGGCTGGAACATTCCGCTGGGCTATATCTTCGCCATCGGCCTGATGATCTTCTGTTCTGCGCTGACCATCTGGTACTTCAAGTACAAGAAGTGGCTCTGAAGACACGCCCGCAGAGCGGGCGTGCTCCTGCCTTTCCCGTTACTCCACCAGCCGCACGAAACAGGCGTCGCTTACGTCGCCGGCGCCCCAGTCCGATACCAGAAATGCGTTGTTGTTGAAACTGTTGAAGTCGAACGTGGAGACGTTTATATCCCACGCCGAAGTTCCTGAAGCCGACTGTTTATTGAGCCAGTAGATCGCTCCGAAATTGGTGTAAACGGTGTAGAGCATCGGGCGGTAATGAATGTCCGACGAGGTGTAGAGCGCACCTCGGTTGGCATAGCGCAGCACGCCGCGTTTGCCGCCCTCCTGCGTGCAGTTCTTACGCCGGCCGTATCCGGCGACTCCGGTTGGAAAGAAGAGGTTCGCACCCTCTCCGCCTGAATTCGTACTCCCTTTGGGGTTGTAGACGAAACATCCGCGCATGCCTTTGTTCTTGTTGCTGGCGTTGTAATAGGCGTAGCTGTAAATGTCTTTCACGTCGAAAGAGGTTTCGGTGGATTCGTCGTCGTAAAGTACGCCGTATGCGAACTGGCAGTTGAGTTGCAGGGCGTGGAAATCCTCGTATTCGGCTACATGGCAGTTGGGATTGCCGTTGATGGTCTGTTTGCGGTCGCTGAATCCTGCCGAAGCGCGGGGTTTGTTCGTGATCTGCGTTTTTCCCGCGACCTCTGTCCATGTCCCCTTTTTTTCGACTCCAAGGGAGCCAGATCGAACTCGGTCGTCGCATGGTCCTTGAAATTGTCGAACACGTTGTTGGTCGCGTCGATGGGCTGGTCGAAATTGCCGAAGCGGAACAGCGACCCCTCCTCGCACGGCGACTTCGCTTCCGTGTCGTTGTAGCAAAGATTGAAACAGTGCCATTTGGCATCGCCCGCGATTTGGGCGGGAGCGTAGCCCTGACGGACGAAGATCCGGTGGTAGCAGGAGTAATTGTGGTAACGTATCAGAATGATCCCGTACCTGCATTGATCCGCGCCGATGGTGCCGTCCGGCTGGTAGGAGAACCGGATTTCGGACCCGGTGGCTCCTTTGGCCCGGCCTCCGAGCACGCCGTTGATCCTGATCCAGTCGCTGCCGGTCTCGATTTCAGCCTCCCACGGCCCCTCCGATTCGAACGGAAGGTATTGTGTGGCGGCCTCGTTCTTACGGTGTGTGAGCACCACGTTGAACGGTGTGCCGTTGTCGTGACGGCGGTAAATGCCTTTGGGATTGATGATGCGGCGGACTTGGAATATCGTCACGGTGTCCACCGTAGGTTCGGGATGCCCCTCCAGCTGGACGGTCAGTTTCACCTTCGCCGAGCGTCTGTATGAAAAATAGGGGTTGTTGCCCGAAAATCCGGTCGTACTCACCAGTTGCAATGCCCGCGTGTAGCACGGAATCTGCAAGACGGTCCTCTCTTTCGCCTCGTCGATCGTGACGATGTAGTCGCCGTTGTTCCCTCCGTCGATCGTGCCGCTTTTCGAAAGCTCGTACTCCCGGTATCCGCGGGGCGCCTGCCCTTTCTCTTGGGGAAGCAGCAGCGCTTCGCCGTACGCCTCCAGACTTTCTCCCGACAGGGCCGTTCCGAAGTCTTTCTGGAGCCAGTAGAAGTAGTTGTAGCCGCACCAAAAAGATTTGTCGCGTCCGATCCAGTTGATATGGGTCGCTGCCAGCGACAGAAATCCGTTCCACGGGCCGTCCTTGATCTTCGGATTATCGGGGTCTGCGGTAGTGACATTGCCCGCGGTCGGGTTTCCGCTCAGGGAGTAAACTTCGTCGGGGTAGTATTCGAACTCGTCGCCGGCTTGGTACGGGCCCCAGTTGTTCTCCACGATCTCGGCTTTCAGATTTCCGACGGGTTTGCCTTTGATCTTCACCGGAAGCATCATCGAGTGGTCGTACAGATAGGAGATGTAATAGGGATTGGGGACGTAAATGCCGGGGTCCTCATTATAGTCGATATGCCAGTTCACGTCGTTCGCGCTGCCTTGGAAACGCATCGTGAGCTTGTAGTGGAAATTGCGTTCCGCATTGTAGTCGTCGTCGGCATTCTTGCCGAGCATGAACCGGTAGAATATCGCGCCCTTTCCGGGGTTCTCCGCGGTGTTCGAGATGTAGAAACCCTCCACTTCGATATAGGTGCCGCAGGGCTTGCCGTCGCGGTATCCCGGATCGCCGGGGTCGTTGCCGTCCGGGAAGGATATGTGCTGGTTGTCGCCCGACACGTCCTGCCATTTGAGCTTGCCCTTTCCCTGCATGTTTTCGTAGAAGAAGAGCGACCGGGCGTCGTTGGCGTGCAGCTGCTCCTTGGATTGGGCGGTTCCTCCCAAGGGGTTGGAGCCTTTTGTCTGGCGCGGCCACTGGTTGAAATCGGTTCCCTGACCGTATTCGATCGTGTCGCCCGCGAACCATACGTCGTTGTCGGGGTCCTTGATGCGCTGTTCGTCGTTTGCGTCCAGCAGCGTGCAGGACCGGGGTATGTTGTGTATGCGCGCAGACTTGATGTAAATGTAGACGTTGTCGTAGAGATTCTTCGTGTCGAACGATATCGTGACCTTCGATGCCAGCCGGCGCAGCCATGCGTGGATCGTCGGCTTGGCCGAATTGATCGTCAGCAGCGGCGCTTCGCCCCGGACCGCCCCGGATTCCGGTTTGTTGGCCGTGAAGTAGCCGGACATCTGATCGTTGTTCCGCGTCAGTTCGGGGTCGGTCTCCCATGCCGGGGCGATTCGTCTGAAATCCTCCTCCAGAGCGATTTTTTCGGCATATCGGGTGTTTGCCGCGAGGTCGCCCATGTTGGCCACGGCGTAGATCCGGTAACGTCCGTAGGGTATGTTGTACGTGAATTCGGCCCGCTGCGTGGTCTGCTCGGTCGGGTTTCCTTCCCGTTCGGGGTTCGAAATCTTCATCTGCTCCCGTGTCCGGTAACCGCTTCCTGCGAGCGAGCCGTCTTCATTGTACCATGCGATGAAGATGTCTTCGATTTCGGCGATCTGGTCGCCTTTGAGGCTGCGGGTTTTTCCGAGGGAGAGGTTCGAAAGGGCCTGAAAGGTCACGGCGAACGATACGCGGCTTTCGCCCTTGCCGATCGGTTCCGCCTCCGCGTCCAAGTCGTCGCGCATACAGGAACCGAATCCGAACAGCATGCCGCCCAGCAGCAGGTAGTATATCGCTTTGCTTTTCATCCGTTTCAGTCGTCTGTTTAGGGTAACAGTCCGAATCCGGGATCGAGTTCGACCAGCTCGTAGGGAAACACCTCTACGACGAGATCCGGTTCGGATGTCTTCGAAATCGAGAATTTGTAGTAATAGTTGCGCCGGATGTCGAACGGATCTCCGACGGCGCTTCCTTCCGGCGGTGCGTTGTAGTATTTGAATTCTACGGCATACTCCTTGCCGGGCGCCTCCTTGAATCGGACCCGCATTTCGGCTGCGTCGGCCGCTTTGCGGTTCGCGGTCCCTGCCGCGACGTTCCGGTATTCGGGGACGTAGGCGACGAAACGCCCGTCCGCCGTCCGGTCGAATGCGCGTGTTTTCGGGGCCTCGTCGTTCCTGCCGTCCGGCAGATGCACGGTGTCCGTGTAGTCGCCGGCGTAGTTTCCCTTGACGTAGTCGTCCTGCGAGTAGACCCCGCTCGGTGCGCAATATCCCGTTGCGTTGTAGCGGAGCAGTTCGACCTTTTCGAGCGTCCAGCCCGATGTCTTGCAGCTCACCTCCACCTTGGCCATGGCGCGCAGCAGGTGGACCGTTCCCAGATGGGTCAGCATTCCCGGTGTGAACGTCATCTCCTCGCAGCTTTTTACGCCGTACATCGGAATCAGCCGTTCGCGGGACAGTGCGAACGGTGCGGAGAACGTGTAACGGCTGCTTTCCGCCGTGCAAAGCTCCTCGATCGTCGTCTCTCCCGCCGTCATTTTTCCGGGGTAGGAGGGCCAGTTCGCCAATGCGACGACCTTGAAATTCGCGGGCGGCATCTTGTCCGTTTTCCCGACCACTTCATACGTTTTCGACCGGTCGGGATCCTCTCCTTCGGGGATAAGCTCCACGGTCTGGAACGCGGAGAGGTATCGGTTCTGCGCATCGAAAAAGAAGAATCTGTAATTCCCGTTTTCGAGGTCGATCCCGTTCTCGAATTCGCTCTGCGTGCCGTCGTCGTACGAGCCTTCCGGCGTTCCGCCCGCCCGCGTGCCGTTCGTGCTGCCGAGCGCGATGCGGAAGCTTACCCGCACGTCGTCCGGCCGCTCCGTGCCGGTTCCGGGGACCGGCTCTTCATGTCCGGTCCGGCGGCACGACACGAGCGTCGCGCTGGCGAGCGTCGCGAGACAGATGAAAATGCGTATGATTCCGTTCGGTGACATGTGCGTAAATTGTCAGATTCCCGTATTCTGCCAAACCATTTTCCACGAATGGATGTTGATGCTCATGCTGACCCAGCGCATTCCCTCTCCCAGCACGCATACGATGTTGTACTCGTCCATGCGGTCGAGGAATTCCTGCTCGTCCATATCCCGGCGGTATTCCCCTTTGACCAGCAGGGCGTAGTCCACCAGCGGGATGCTGAGAACGGTCTTTCCGGTGTCGTTGTCGCGCACCGTCAGCCTCATCTTGCGCTCCTCCGGCAATTCCTCCGGCTGTAGTTGCGGCGGATTCGTTCCGGTTTCCGACCGGACCGTCGCGCTCTTGTCGCGCACCATTAGCCGTGCGGTGGTCAGCTCTGCGATAACGGCATTGACCGACGTCACGGCGTCGGGGAGGTCGGGAAGCGCCGTTCCGGCCGTCGCGGACTGCTTGTGCCACGCATGATAGGTCACCGGTTCGTCCGGCAGCAGCTGGTTGTCCCAGTCCATCCGGCCGTTTTCGGCGGTGATCCGGAACGAGAAACGCTTCTCGTCGAGCCGCTCTCCCGACGTCTGCTGCAATACGACGCGAACGTTGTTGGTGTTCTTCACGAGCGGGACGACGTAGGTATAGATGCCCTCCGTGTCGCCGAAGGTCTGATTCGGCAGATAGCCGTGGTAGAGCCTGTCGTGGTCTTCGCGGATGTGCCCCGTCCCGTCGGTTCCGGATTCGCGCATCAGCGTGCAGGTCAGCTCCTTCCTGGATGCCGATTCCGGGATCCTGAACGAACCTTTGTCCGTCGATCCGCACCATGCCAGCAGGTCGTAGGTTCCCGGAGCGACGTCCACCTCCATGGCGTATCCCTCTTTGCCGAGGGCTTCGCCGCTTTCCGTGCGCTGCCAGACCACCCTGCCGCCGCCGTCGAGCAGATAGAGCGTTACCGACTCGACCTCGCGGGCGAATGCGTCGGCGAATTTGAGGTTCATGTCGTAGCGGAACTTCACCCGGTAATTTACCGAACAGTCGCCCTCGCCGTCGTAGATCACGCTGTCGCAGCCCAGCAGCGTCAGGGCGCAGACGATCGCCGCGAGCGTCCTTTTGCCTATTGCGTATATGTAAGACGATGTGCCCATCTCTGTCACTCTGTTTAGTTCATCGGGTCCGGACCGGGGCAGCCCCTTCCGCGAAGGTTGACGATCTTCCATGAGAGGATATTGATCCGGGCGCCTACGTAATAGGTATCCTTTTCGTCGTTCTTTCCGGGAACGATCTCCTCTTCGGGGTCGAAGATACCTTTGCCGATCTTCGTGAGACTGTTGACGGTCACCACATAGTGATGGTTGCGGACGATGCCGTACTTGGCGACGGGGATCACCCGTTTGTTTTCGGCGTCGGTGGTCGTCGCGGCGTTGTTCAGGTGCTCGATCGGGATGTTGTAGTACATCAGGCCGTCCTTGTAGCCGATCGCCTCGTTGTAGGCGTTGAAATCCTTCATGTTCTTCTCGACCTCGCCGAGCTCGGTATCAGTGGCCGGGGCATACGTCTCGCCCGATTTTCTGTACAGCGAGGTGCCTGCGGCGAGCGGTTTCAGTTTCAGGTATACCTTTCCGTCGCGGTCGTTGGCCAGCTCGACGCAGTTGTGATCTATCTGCACGTATTTTCCGGTCGCCTCGTCTTCCAGACAGTACAGGTTCAGCTTGTTGCCTTTCTGAAGCGTGTTGAGCACGTAGTTCAGGTAGTCGTTGCGTTTGTAGAGCGTTCCGTTGTAGCGTATCATCTCCAGCGGCTGTTCGTTCTCGTCGAGGATCTGCGCTTTGAGCAGGATGCTCGTCACGGCCGAATGGAGATACTCCGATACGATTTCCGACGTGTTGGAGTTCTCGGCGCAATAGGCTGACTGCCCGAATTGTTTGGTAAGCTTGTCGGCGTTGATGTAATTCAGGTATTCGGCGACTGCGGCTTCTGCCGAAACGTCGGGATACTTGCCGTCCTGTTTGCCGTAGTTGTAGGACTTTCCCCAGTAGCTGCGGAACCAGACCGCATCGTTCCAAACGAATCCGAGGTCCGCATCCGACCATGCGGTTTCGATGTTCTTGACGATGTAGGAATCCTTGGCGGTGGCGTTCAGCCCCCCCCATCCGAGGAATCGGACGTAGATGTCGGCCGCTCCGGTCTGCGTTCCCTGCTCCTGTTGGTTGGGGTCTCCGGCGACAGTCACCTTGACCTTGTAGATTCCGGGTTTCCCATCGACCGGAACGAGCTTATCGTTGTCCACGCGCAGGGTGACTTTCGCCGCCAGACGCTCCACGTAGATGTCTACGGGCGTTGCGTTCTGCGCCTCGTCCAGCTCCTTCTTGAAGTCCGATTCGCTCACCTCCGTCACGAAGTAGGGAACCGCCGCCGTGCGGCCGTAGCTGGTGGTGCTCATGGTGAAGTGCGACCCGTTGTAGATGCTGCCTGCAAGCAGTGTCTTCATCTCGTCCAGCGTGTTTGCCGGCTCGAAATCCTCCGGCGTGTTGAGCACCGTGACCAAGTGTTTCGGGTGGTTGGTTTCGGTCAGGCCCTTCAGCACGATGACCGATTTTCCGAAGAATTCGATATTGCCCGCGGGGTTGTCCTCATTCTCCGTGCCGCTGTCCCAGACGTTTGCACGGGCGATGAATATGCCGTTCGTATCGTAGAAGAAGTCGGCGTTGACCACTTCGTGCTCGGTCGCGTCGCCGTATTCCAAGTCGCCTCCGGTCGCGCGCGTGGAGTTCGCGTCGGTGATGTTGACTCTCAGATAGGCTTTCCCGTCGAATGATCCGGGCTTGTTGCTGTTTTCGGGCTCTTGGTCCGAACAAGCGCAGAATGCTCCGCAAACGAGTATCCCGCAAAGGATGTTTTTCAGTTTCATAGGAGATGTGATTGAAGTTTTATTTTTTGTTCCGTTTTTGCAACTGTTCCAAAGCCTCTCTGGTCTCGCGTATGCCGGCCTTCTCGGCTTCCTGTGGATAGCCGGCGGCCGTTTCGTACTCCTCCGTAAGCATGGCGTATGCGCCCCGCGCATAGAGGGCTTCGGGCGACTCCCCGGCTTTTCGCAGATAGTGTTCCGCGTTTTTCAGATCGCCTTTCTGCATGGCCGTGTTCGCCGCGTTGAGGTTCGCCGCCGTATCTTCGGGATACATGCGTACGGCCGTTTCGAATATTTCGTTGAATTCGTCCGAACCGGGGCTGCAGGCTTGTGCGGGCAAGTAGAATTCGTTGAGACTCAGTTTTTGCGGCTGCGTGAGCATGATGTGCCGGATCTCCTGCGCGTCGCTGAACGTGCGGATGGTGTACGTGATCCGGTAGTCCGTATGGCACAGCGCGGGATAGCGGTTTTTCAGCAGGAAATCGTACTCTTCGGAATAGGAGCGTTTGATTTTCGCCTCCTTGGCGTCGGGTTCGAGCGAACTGTCGATCAGGGCGAGTATCTCCGCGCGGTGCGTCAGGTTCGAGCATTCGACATAGCTGCGCAGTCCGGCCCAGTCCTCCGGTTCGTAATCGGTTTCGATGACCCCCTCATCGAAGCGGTAGAGTTGTCTGATATGTTTTTTCAGCGCTTCGGTACGGCCTATGGCCAGCATGCGGTTGTGCGTCCACGGACTTTCGGGCGATGCGTAGCCTTTGAGCCATACCGATGTGATCGTCACGTCCCGGTCGTTCCGCACCGAATCGATGGTGGCCTCTATCTTGCCCAGTTCGGCCGTGTTGCGGCGGTAGTCGGGATAGATGACGGTCTTGTTCACCGGGAAGTCTATGAACGCGGACCCGCTCAGCGAGCGGCTTTTGACGGCCTCGGCCGTCGGCCGGACGTAGACAGGCCGGGGAGTGTAGGGGACGGGTTCCTCGAAGTGTCCCAGCAGGCCCTGCCGGGCGGCGAGCACCGTGTTGCAGCAGCCGTAATCGCGGCGGGAGAGCCGGAGTGCGGCGCCGTTCATCCATCCGTCGTATGGCACGATGACGTGATAGGCTACCCGTTCGGGTTTTTCGGCGGCCTTGAAACTTGTCTCGCCGTCGCCCGACAGCATGCTTGCGCCGTTTCTTACATAATAATAGTAGCGGCGCCGGCCGTAGATGCCGACGGCGGGCAGGTCGGCCGAATCGGCTCCGTTCACGAGCCGGGGAGTCAGAAGTACGGCGCGGTTCGCCTCTACCTCCAGCCGGGAGAGTTCGACATCCATCTCCACGACCAGATATTCGCCGTTCCGATCCATCTTCAGGTTTCCGACCGTGACCCCGTCTATCTCTTGGGCGTGCGGCAGCGGACTCGTTCCCAACAGCAGCGACAGGAAAAAAATCGTTCGTTTCATTGCAGCGAGCATTTAGAATACGTAAACCAGATTGACGGCCGCTTTGGTCGTCCCCACGTAATGATGCGGTTTGTCCTTCTCGACTCTCTTTCCGCAGCCTACGCATCGGAAGCTGTCATATTGCGTGTAGGCGTATCCCACGCCTATTTCGGCTTCGAGGTTCCAGTGCCTGCCGAGTATCCAAGCGTATCCGTAGGCGACGCCGGCGCCTATGAACCAGCCCTGATAGCGGTAGTCCGAAAGTTTCGAGAGATCGGAACCCAAGAACGAGATTCCATTTTTCACGCCTCCGATGTTGTACTGCCCTCCGTGCGCGTGGAAACCTATGAAATGTCCTGCAAAACGGTCGCAGAACCATAACCGCGCTTCGGGGCGTACGAGCCAGTGTTTCCAGCGGCGGCCGTGCGACAGCGTCCATGCGTTGAAATCGCCCGTGATGTCCAATGTCCATTTCGGGGCCAGACCGGTTTCTACTCCGATGTTTATATTCATAAAAGCATCGGACAGTACGTTTGTTTTCAAAGCTACGCTCTGCCCCCGGACGTTCCAGCCCCAGAGCGATGCGCATAACAAAAGAAAGATTCTGAATTTCATGGCCGTATCTTCGATCAGGTTCGTCGGTATGTATGTATACGGATCATCCTCAAACGAACGCTCCCGGACCGTATTCTTTCGGATACGTGCCGGGTTTCGGAACTCGGACAACTGCGTATACAAAGTTGTTCCATCGGGCAATTCTTCGATATGCCGTTTCATTCGAGATGAGTATCCGGCTGATATTCGGCAAATTTCCCCCCCCCTCGCAGCTCCACAAGGCGGGTGTTACATGTAGTGGTTTGTACAAAAAGAAAGTGTGGAGCTGTTTTCGTTCATCTACAAAGAGGTTCTGACAAAACCTAGAATCGAATAAACGAATGCTTTACCCCACACTTGAATAGATACGAAAATTGCGGCGCAAAATTGTTTTGGCCGAATCTATCTAAACAAGAAAATGAGTGCTGTTCATTGCCCCGATTCACGTTGAAACTGTCAGATTTCTTTGTAAGGACAGAGTGAAAAACACTTTCCGTATGTTTGTCGGTTTGCGACAGGACAAAATTAGAAAATAATTTTCGGATTGAACAACACTCATTATGGAAATTTTATGCAAATTTCCATAAAAAAGTATTTTTTCTGCAAGAATAAAAGATATTGATTCACAATTTTATTTATATCATTTTGGGTGGAAAAATACGCTGTTCGGTCCGATTGCTGCCGGAAACGGTTTCGGCCCGGTTGTCAGGGGTTTTGTCCGGCTTCCGGGGCGTTTTTATCTTGCCTTGCCGAAAGAAACGGCATTATGCGGGGTTTCCGGCTAAAATTTGTATCTTTGTCGGGCGCAAAGCCCGGCGTGCAATATCTTTGTTGACTGCAAATCGTCTGCCATGCTCGAAAAATTGGCCAAACAAACCGCCGTCTACGGCATCAGCACCATTGTGGTGAGGTTCCTGAGCTATCTGCTCACGCCTTACTATACCCGCATTTTCGGGCAGGAGACCTATGGCATCGTCACGGACATCTATGCCCTCATTCCGCTGGCGCTTACGCTGCTGACGATGGGCATGGAGTCGAGCTACTTCCGCTTTTCGGCCAAGGCCGAGGAGGCCGGGGGCGACGTGCGGGCCGCCAAACGCAGGCTTTTCGCCACGACATGGGGCGTTACGTCGCTAGCCGCCGTGGTGTTCTTCGTGCTTGTCGCTTCGTTCCGCAACGGCGTCGCGGGGCTGATGGGCGAGGCTTATGCCGCGCATCCCGAATATGTGGTCTGGGTGGGGCTTATCATCCTCTTCGACGTCTGGGCCTGCATCCCCTTCTCGCGGCTGCGCGAGCAGGGACGGGCGCTGCTGTTCGTCGGCATCAAGGCGCTGAACGTGGTGATGAACGTCGCGTTGGCGGTCGCTTTCGGCGTCGCCGGGCTTTTCGCTACGGAATTCGGCGTCGGTTGGGTCTTCGTCGCCAACCTGATCGCCAGCGTCGTGACGTGGCTGGTCATCCTCGCCACCGTGGACCGCACCGTGCCCAAGATCAACTGGGCGCTGCTGGCCGCGGTCTTCGCCTATTCGCTGCCTCTGCTGGTCGGCGGACTGGCGGGCACGGCCAACGAGTTCATCGACCGGCAGCTGATTAAATACCTCGTGCCCGAAGGAGCCATGGCGCAGGTAGGTATCTACGGCGCCATTACGAAGATCGCCGTGGTGATGATGCTCTTTTACCAGATGTACCGGCTTGCCGCCGAGCCGTTCTTCCTGTCGAATTTCAAGAAGTCGGATTTCGTGCAGATGAACGCCGCGGCGCTGAAATACTACGTCATGGCTTCGATGCTGATTTTTCTCGGCATCGCCTTGTTTCGCGACGTTTTCGCGCTGATCGTGGGCCGCGACTTCCGCGAGGGGATTTTCATTCTCCCGGTGGTCCTCGGTGCCAATGTGCTGACGGGCGTCTGGCTGAACCTGTCGTTCTGGTACAAACGCGAGGAGAAGACCTCGCTGGCTATTGTGGTTACGGGCGCGGGTCTGGTTTCGATGCTGGTTTTCGGCTTCTGGTGCATCCCCGTCTGGGGTTACTACGGAGCCGCATGGGCGCGGCTGGCGAGCGAATCGACGATGGTCGCCGTGAGCTGGTGGCTCAACCGCCGTTTCTATCCGACGCCCTATGACTGGCGGCGTATCGGCGAGTATGTTGCCGCGGCGCTCGCGGTTTTCGCCGTGTGCGAAGCCGTGACGGCCTGCGGCGGCAATAAATTGATCGCCTATGCGTTTAATATAGTGTTGTTTGCGGCCTATGCCCTCTACCTCGTCCGCCGGGAGCGGATCGACGTTGCGGCATTGGTGAAGGCGGCCTTGAAAAGAAAATAGAAGGGCTGGCAATGCGATGAGACAAAGTGCAAAAGAGAAGATCGTAGTGCTGGCGGTGAGTTTCGCGCTCTTCGTCGGCGGGGTGCTGGCCCTCTCGATGGACCGGGGCGCGGGGCGTACGGTCGTCCTTGCGTGCGTCGTGCTGGCTTTGCTGGCCGTCGCCGTGCGGCAGACGGTTTTGAAAAACGGAAAAAAGAAGTAACGAGACATGCGGTTTGCGGATATAACGGGACAGGAGGATTTGAAACGGCATCTGGTGCAGAGCGTGGACGCCGGACGCATCAGCCACGCCCAGCTCTTCACGGGGCAGGCCGGGGCGGGTGCTCTTGCGCTGGCGGTCGCCTATGTGCAGTACCTCTGCTGCCGCCACCGCCGCGGCGGGGATTCGTGCGGCGAGTGTCCCGACTGCAAGCAGATCGCTGCGCTGGCCCATCCCGACCTGCATCTGGTCTTCCCGGTCAACAAACAGGGCAAGAAGTCGGGCGAGGTGATGCGCAGCGACGAGTTCCTGCCGCTGTTCCGCGGGCTTTTCGCCGAGCGCGGCGGCTATTTCTCGGCGCAGGACTGGTACGACCGGCTCGATCTGGGCAAGACCCTCAAGGGCATGATCGCTGCGCGCGAAGCCGACGACATCATCCGCAAACTGTCGTTCAAGAGCTTCGAAGCCGACTATAAGACCATGCTGATCTGGCTGCCCGAAGCGATGAACGAGGAGGCGGCCAACAAGATTCTCAAGATTCTCGAAGAGCCGTGGGAAAAGACGCTTTTCCTGCTGATCTCCGAACAGCCCGAACGGCTGCTGCCGACCATCATTTCCCGCACGCAGGAGGTCGCCGTACCGCGTATCGCGCCCGATGTGCTGGAACGCGCGGCGCAGGAGCGGGGCGTTACGGACCCGGTCAAGGCCCGGAACATCGCCCGTCTGGCCGGCGGCGATCTGGTGGAGCTGCAGCACCTCGTGGCCGGTGAAAGCGACGCCCTGCGCAAAGAGAACTTCGAACTCTTCTGCGGGCTGATGCGTTTGAGCTACAATGACAGGCATCTGGAGCTGGTGACGTGGGCCGAGGAGGCCGCACAGCTTTCGCGCGAGCAGCAGCGGGCCTTCCTGCGCGACGCTTCGCGCCTGCTGCGCGAGAGTTACATGCTCCATGCGGGCATAAACGAAATCAGCTACCTCTGGGGCGAGGAGCTGGCTTTCTGTTCCAAATTCGCCCCATTCGTCGGATCGCAGAACATCGAACCGCTCATTGCCGAGATCGAATGCGCTTTGGCGCAGATTTCGCAGAACGGAAATCCGACGATCGTATTCACCCATTTTGCGCTTTCGGTGAGCAAAATGATAAAACGACTTTGAGTTATGGCACGTGTAGTACTTTTGACCGGCGGCAATTCCGGTGATGTGAAACGGACGCTTCAGGCGGCCCAGCAGCTCGTCAACGCGAAGGTCGGCGCCGTGCTGCGCTGTTCGCACCGCTACGAAACCAAGCCTTGGGGCTTCGACGCCGACGGGGTTTTCTCCAATCAGGCGCTGGAGGTCTCGACCGACCTGCTGCCTTTGGAAGTGCTCGACGCCGTGCAGGCCATCGAACGGGAGTTGGGCCGCAACCGCGCCGCCGAAGCTGTCGAGAAAGCCCGCACGGGCGTGAACTATACCTCGCGGCCGATCGATATCGACATCCTCTTCTACGACGACGAGGTGATCGACAGCGAACGCCTTACCGTGCCGCATCCGCTCATGGGCGAACGGGAGTTCGCACTCGTGCCGCTCTGCGAGATCATGCGCCAGCGCCGCCATCCGGTTACGGGGCGGACCGTGGGGGAGATGCTCGAAGAGCTTCGTAACAAGTAAATTCCGGAGATGAAGACAAAACGAATCATATTGTTTCTTGCCGCGGCCGCGTTGTTTATGGGGTGTTTCAAAGACGTCTCGTACAAGACGACCTATGTGTTCAAGCCGCTGGAGCAGGAGAAATCGGGCGATCCGACGCAGATTCTTGCCGACGCGAAGCTCTATGCCTTTGCGGCCGACACCTCTTCGTGGGAGGTCGCTTCCTACAAGGATGCGCTCGCGGGCGTAATTTCGCAGCGGGGCAACCGCAACGAAAAGATCTCCACGCCGCTCGCCGCGGGCGAACCCTATGAGCAGGAGGGCGTCGAAGGGCTGCTCCAGATGTCGTTCGACAGATCCTCGGTGATGGTGGTCGCCGTGGACACGAAGAATGAACTTTACGGCTATACGCAGCAGGAAGTGCCGGAAAACACCCCTAAAATCTATGTCACGCTGATTTTCAAGCGGTGGAAACAGGGTTACTCCTACAAAGACGGCAAGTGGCTCATGTTCAACGATTCCTATACACCCCCGATCTATATCGACAGCCAAGTCACCGCGCAGCTTCAGGCCGAGGAGGGCGCCGAACCCACCGTGCCGTCCAACCTCAGGGTTTACGCCTATGCCGTCGATACGACCGCATGGAAGATCAACTCTTACAACGATGCGGCGCAGCGGATCATTACCTCGAAGAGCGATCCCAAGCAGACGCGGACCAGCCCCGACTTCGAAGCCTATTACTCCAAGGAGTCGGGAACCTACGGCATGAAGGTCAGCAGTCCGACGCTGATGGTGGTCGTGACCGATCCCGTCAACCAGCTCTACGCCTACTCGCAGCAGGAGGTCGAGATCGTCGAGGGCGGCCAGCCCGTAAACTTCCTTCCGGTCGTTTTCCGCCCGTGGAAGCAGGAATACCTCTATGTCGAGGAGGGCGGCTGGCGCGTGGTCAATGACAAACTGGCTCCCAAGGAGCCTGAAAAAGCAAGCAAGAGATAACGATGCAGACCCGTAAACGAAATATCCTGCGCCTGCTGCGCGCCGCAGTCCTGCTGCTCTTCGCCACGGCCTTTCTGAGCCGTTGCGCGAGCATGATGACCCCCACGGGCGGTCCCCGCGACACCCTGCCGCCGGTCATCCTGAACATGACGCCCGACAACTTCTCGGTCAACCGGCCCACCGTGCATCACGAGAAGATCTACATCGAATTCGACGAGTTCGTGCAGCTCAAGGATCAGCAGAAGGAGTTCTTCACCTCACCCCAGATGAAGAAGAAGCCGCTGGTTTCGATGCGCGGCAAAGGCATCGTCGTCCAGCTGCGCGATACGCTCGAAGCCAATACGACCTATGCGCTCAATTTCGGCAGCGCCGTGCGCGACAACAACGAGGGCAACCCCCTCTATTCGATGCGCTATGTCTTTTCGACCGGACCCACGATCGACTCGATGATCTTTTCGGGCTATACGGCCGACAGCTACAAGGCCGACTCGGTGTCGAAGTCGTTCATCTGGTTCTTCCCGGCGGATTCGGTCGAGAACGTGGCCGAATACGACTCGACGATCTTCAAGTACAAGCCCGCCGTAATCGCCCGTGCCGAAAACAACGGCATCTTCATCGCCCAAAACCTCAAGCCGATCCCCTACCGGGTTTACGCCGTTCAGGACAAGAACGACAACCAGATGTACGAACCCGGTTCCGATCAGGTCGGCTTCCTCGAAAAGAGCTACAATCCGGCCGAGATGCCCGACTTCGCCATGTGGTACGACTCGATCCGCCAATATGTCACGGCCGAGCCGCAGCTCTATCTGCGCATGTTCACCGACAAGGCGTTCCGCCGCCAGTTGCTTTCGCAGACCGAACGGCCCCTGCAGCACAAGGCGATGCTCTACTTCGGAGCTGCGCATCCGCGCATCGAACGCATCCGCTTCGACAGCATTCCCGAAGACCGCGTCATCGTCGATCCGCAGACCGTCGGGCGCGATACCATCGCCTTGTGGTTCAACATGCCCTCTTCGGCGTTGCCCGATACGATCAAGGGTGAAATCACCTACTTCAAGCACGATACGGTCAATGTCCTGCAGGAGGTTACCGAACCGCTGAAACTCTCTTGGCGGCTGATCGAGACCAAAGAGCAGGAGAAGGAGCGCGAGAAACTCGAACGCGACCGCCGCAAGGCCGAGGCGGCCGGCGAGGAGTGGGTCGAACCCAAGAAGGAGAATCCCTTCGCCTATAAGCTTCCGCTCACGGGCGAAATCAATCCTGAGAACAACCTGACCGTCGATTTCGACTATCCGCTTACCCGGCTCGATTCGGCGGCGATGCTGCTGACGCTCACCCGGTCCGACAACAGCATCGAGGACGTTCCGGTGCGCTTCGTGCGCGACACGGGCCTGCTGCGCCGCTGGCATATCGAGGCGCCGTGGACGAGCGGCGGACAATATACGCTGACCATTCCCAAGGGCGCCATTACCGACGTCGCGGGCTTCTCCAACGACTCGATCGTCAGGAAATACACGGTGCTCGATCCCGAAAAGTTCGCCACCGTGAAAATCCATGTCAAGGGCAAGGACGACAAGGCCAAATACATCCTCCAGCTGCTCGACGGCAGCAATGCGCTCAAGCAGGAGAAACGCGACGTCACCACCGGCGACTGGCAGTTCAATTACGTTCCTGCGGGGGAGATCAAATTTCGCATCATCGAGGACATGAACGGCAACGGCAAGTGGGATACGGGCAACGTGGTCGAGCGGCTCCAGCCCGAACGGGCCGAAATCTATGCCAACGACGAGGGCGAAGACACCTTTGCGACCAAGACCAACTGGGAGGTCGAATTTTCGATCGACATGAACCGGGTCTTCGCTCCGGTGACGATGGAATCGCTTTCGCGCCTGCTCGACGAGCGTGAGGCGCAGCGTCTGCGCCGCGAGGCGGAGAAACGCGCCAAGGAACCGAAAACCAACCGCAACAGCCACGACCAGAACAACCAGAACAACGCCAACGGTTTCGGAAGCTTCGGCGGTTTCGGCGGCGGCATGAACAACAGCATGAACTCTACCGGAGGCATGTTTAACCGATAGCGTTATGATAAAGAGACAACTTAAAACCCTGCTGTTTCTCGCCTTTGCCGCCGTTGCGTGGCAGGGCGCGTCGGCGCAGCATACGCTCGGCTTCACGGCGGGTTACGGCATGGCCAGCTCGCGGCTCGACCCCAAGCAGGAGATGAAGGCTATATGGGGTTCCTACACCGCCGGGCTTACGTGGCGCTATTACGGACAGCAGCGTTTCGTGGGCGGCTTCGGCATCGACCTCGAATTCCTGCAGCAGGGATTCTCGCTGGCCACCAACGCCTCGATGGTCGAGGAGAAGAAGGATTACCGCTACTACACGCGCAACGTCAATTCGATCGTGCTGCCGATCGTGTGGCAGCCCCACTTCTACCTCTTCCGCAACCATGTCCGCGTCTACCTCGAAGCGGCGGCGACTTTCTCCTATCACCTCTCTTCGACCTATGAGAACGAGGAGGCGAAAGCTTCGGGAGCGGCCGACTGGAAGGGCGACTACTCCTTCAAACTGCCGCGCGACAACCGCTGGGGCTACGGACTTGCGGGCGGCGGCGGTATCGCGCTGCTGATCCGGCGTTTCGAGATCAATGTCCGCGCCCGCTACTACTTCGGACTTTCGGACATCGTGCGCAACCGCAACAAATACGCCGACAACGGTATCGACGGTTCCGAAAACCCGTTTTGGGCGACGCCGATGCGTTCGCCGCTCGACAACCTCACCGTTTCGGTCGGGTTGAGCTACCGATTCAACAAGGAGGGCTTCTCGACGTGGAAACCGCGTCCCAAGCGCGAAAAGAACCGTGAAGTCTTCAAATACGGATTATAAAATTTCACCATCATGGAAACGACAAGACAGCAGAAAATCGCCAAGCAGATACAGAAGGACGTCGCCGAAATCTTCCAGAAGGAGGGCGAGGGCATCGTCCGGGGTTCGCTCGTCACGGTCACGGCCGTGCGCGTGTCGCCCGATTTCGGTTACGCCAAGATTTACGTCAGCGTCTTCCCCTTCGGGCGCAGCGCCGCATTGATGCAGGAGCTCGACCGCAACAACAAGTTCATCCGCCACGCTTTGGGCCAGCGCATCCGCAATCAGGTCAAGAACGTGCCCGAAATCCAGTTCTTCCTCGACGATTCGCTGGAGTATATCGACCATATCGAGCAGGCGCTCAAAAACGACTAACCCTTCCGGCCTCACGCCATGCTGCCGCAGTTCTTCGCCCGCCGCTACCTCTTCTCGCCCAAATCCCGATCGGTCGTCAATCTGATTTCGGGGCTGAGCGTTGCGGCCGTTGCGATGCCCGTTGCGGCGATGATCGTCCTGCTCTCGGTCTTCAACGGCTTCGAGAGCCTTGTCAAGTCCATGTGTTCGGCCTTCGACGCCGATCTGACCGTCTCGGCCCGGCAGGGGCAGACCTTTGCGGCAGACGCGGTCGATACCGCGGCGCTGAGACGCATTCCGGGGGTGGAGGCCATGTCGTTCGTGCTGGAGGAGAGCGCCCTGCTGGAACACGGTGACCGTCAGGCCACCGCGACGGTCCGCGGCGTCGATGACGCCTACGAAGCGGTTTTCCCGTTGTCCGACGCCGTCGCTGCCGGAGAGTACCGGGTGCGGGTGGGCGACCTCGAACGGCTCGTCATCGGTCAGTCGATGGCCTACATGCTCGGCGTGCGGACGCTGGCCGACGCCGACGTCGGCGTTTACGCCGTGCGGCGGGGAAGCTTTTCGTCGCTGCTGCCGTTCGACAACTATACGCGGCGAACGATCCCCCTCGGCGGGGTCTATACGCTCGACCTCGAAACCGAACGGACCTATGTCCTCGCTTCGCTGCGCATGGCGCAGGAGCTTTTCAGCCGTCCCGGCCGGGTTTCGGGGCTGGTGCTGCGCCTGCGCGAGGGAGCCGATGCCGTGCAGGTCCGCGACGCCGTGGCGCAGCAGCTGGGCGGCGATTACCGGGTCCGCACCCGCTACGAATTGCGGGCTTCGTTCTACCGGATCATGACCTACGAGAAGTGGGGCATCTTCTTCATCTCGCTGCTGGTTCTGGTCGTCGCTTCGTTTTCGGTCGTCGGGTCGCTGGCAATGCTGATCGTCGAGAAGCGGCGTGACATCGGGACGCTGCGCGCGCTGGGCGCCGATACGACGCTCGTGCGGTCGATATTCCGCAGCGAAGGGTTGCTTATCTGCGCGCTCGGCGCGGCGCTGGGCGTGGTGCTGGGCGTCGGTGCGACGCTTCTGCAGCAGCGCTTCGGGCTGATCGAGATTCCGGCCGAAACGTTCCTCACGAAGAGTTATCCCGTCGAATTCCGTCCGGGCGACCTCGCGGCGGTGCTGGCCGCTTTCGGCGCAGTTGCCTGTGTTATTTCGAATATTACCGTGCGCAGCATGATAAAATCCAACGTTAAGCTATGAAACGTATTGTCCGCATATCCCTCTGCATGTTCCTGCTCGTTCTGGCCGGAGCCTGCGCCCGCCACAAGATCATTCCCGACAGGAAACTGGCGCAGATTTTTCACGACGCTTTCCTCGCCAACGCCTATATCGGCAGCGAACAGGTGGACATCGACTCGCTGAATATCTACGAACCGATCTTCGCCGGTTACGGCTATACCACCGAGGACGTCTACTACACCATCGGCAACTTCTCGAAACGCAAGAGCGCCCGTCTGGGCGACGTGGTCGAGCTGGCGATCGAAATGCTCGAAGCCGAGGGCAAATATTACAACCGCGAAGTCGCCGTCCTCGACACGATCGACAACGTCGCCCGCCGGAGTTTCACCCGCACGGTCTATGCCGACTCGCTGATCCGCGTCGGCTCGCTGCGCGATACGGCCCGCCTGCGGTTCTCCGTCGACGTGCGGCCCGGCGAGTACAACCTGAGTCTCAAATACCTCGTCGATTCGCTTGACCGCAACGAAAAGGGCCTGCGGGGCGTGGTGTGGCTCGAACGCCGCGACAGCACCCGCACCAACGTCTATACGACGACCCTGCGCCGCGACCGGCAGGAGAATTTCACCCGCTGCTTTACGGTCGATACCACCCACCGGCGGCTATGGGTCGATTTCATCGAGTTCCGCGGGAAGCCCCAGCGTCCTTCGCTGACGGTCAGCGACCTGAAGATCGACTATACGCCCGAAACCTCCGCTGCCGTGGACAGTCTCTACATGCAGCAGCTCGACATCCGTATTTTCGCCGATGAATTCTTCCGCGCAGCCATCCCGACGGATAGCCTCTAACCTGCTCTGGACGCCGCAGGGACTCGTCCGCAACCCGCTCGTCGAAGTTGCGGCGGACGGTCGTGTCCTCTCCGTGCGGACCTGCTCCGCACCCGACCGTATGCCGGGCACCGAGTTCTACTCCGGTGTTTTGGCGCCGGGACTGGTCAATGCCCACTGCCACCTCGAACTCTCCTACCTGCGCGGCGCGATTCCCGAAGGGTGCGGTTTTGCGGGTTTCGCCGGAGCCATGGGACAGGTCCGGGAGCGGTTCGGCCCCGAAGAACGGCTGCGGGCCGTAGCGGCGGCCGACGCCGCCATGTGGC